>JACCDH011284170.1_pt1 | contig 27494 bp, 22 predicted proteins | sample 7442481 | NCBI WGS metagenome assembly JACCDH01 (sample SAMN15323433, study PRJNA562643) | freshwater metagenome | isolation source: river surface water | place: USA:Blue River Watershed | collected 2017-08-15 | reverse complement strand
ATTCGATTTGAAGTATACAACCGTTGGGGTCAATTGCTAGAGAGTAACACCACAGGTGCATGGACCGGTTACCAAGCACAGGAAGGTGTTTATGTAATCAGCATTACCTATACCGACCAAACAGGGCAGAAGCAATATGCGAAAGGAAATGTTACGCTACTCCGATGAGACAAATAGGTATACATATTATCCTAATCCTTTGCACGTTTACCTTACATGCACAAATTAACCTTGTGCCCAATCCAAGTTTTGAAGAGAATGATTCTTGTTATCAAGGTTCTTTTCCAATTATATTGGATACTCAAGATGTAGCTGCGAGATCTCCAAATAATTGGATTCGAATTATTGGTAGCCCTGATTGTTACAAGTTTTGTGATACATCTAGTTTAAATAAACTCATATTTTACCAAAGCCCCAAAACAGGAGTTGCCATGCTTGGGCTACTATCATATTCAAATGATACGTCAATTCAGCGTAACTATTTTGGAAAAGGTATGAAAGAAAATGTTTCTGTAAGACTGAAAAAACCATTAGTTAAAGACAAGCTATATAAACTTGTTTTTTACACTAATCTAGCCAATTACAAACAGCCAGCCAAAGTATTGAATGAAAATAGGCTAGTAACTAATTCCCTAGGGGGCTATTTTTCGGTTACCAAACTCCCATTTTTTGAATACCCTATTATTAGTTTGAAATTAATTTCACCTCAGATATTAAACGATACCTCAAAGTATTTAATGGACACTATAGGTTGGGATAAAGTAGAGGGATTGTATCTGTCGCAAGGAGGAGAGGAATGGTTGACAATCGGAGATTTCGACAGTCGAAATATGGATAAGTTGGTTTTCAAGAACGTAAATAATTCAAATATTAACTTTTCTTATTACTACTTCATAGACGATGTTTCCGTAACGTATTTTGATACGGTAAGCCACACCATGGATACAACCTTATGTAACGGACGTAACCTAATCTTTAGCAAACGCCCCGATTGGGATAGTTGTGTGTGGTATGATGGTAGCCACGATAGCAGTAAAGTGTTTACCCAAAGTGGTGTGTATTGGGTAACCAATTTTTATGCAGGTTTTACGGTTACCGATACACTAAAAGTAACCTTTACAGATAGCCTGCCAACGCAACTTTATTACACCGGATTTTGCGTGGGTGATAGTGTATTGCTTACAGCTCGCAATGCACAAACATACTTATGGAGCACCGGCAATACCAACCAACAGTGCTATGCTGCTCAGACGGATACCTTAGTTGTTATCGGTACTACCAATGGTTGCGTTGTAACAGATACCTTTTATGTGCAAGCTTTTACCAATCCCATCATAAGTGGGTTGAGCGATACGGTAGTGTGTTTTGATGATATACAAAAGGTGAAGTTGGATGGAGGAGAACATTACACGTATTTGTGGCAACCAACCGGAGAAACAACACAAACCATATACAGTACACAAGCCATGTTGTATACCTTAACAGTAAGTGACAGTAATGGGTGTAAAGCGAGTGAACAGGTTGCTGTTGATGAAGAATGTGCAGTAGGTTTTTATATACCCAATGCATTTAGTCCTAATGGGGATGGAATTAACGAAGAACTTAAGATTGTACTTCCCCGAGGCAAACTCATTCGATTTGAAGTATACAACCGTTGGGGTCAATTGCTAGAGAGTAATACCACAGGTACATGGTCCGGTTACCAAGCACAAGAAGGTGTTTATGTAATCAGCATCACCTATACCGACCAAACAGGTAAGAAGCAATATGCAAAAGGAAATGTTACGCTACTCCGTTAACGCACACTAATTTCATCAATAAAAATAAAGGCATCTCCTCCTGCTCCTTGATGACCTTCCGGTAACTTGCCAAAGTTTTTGGCTACCACTTTCACATAACGAGCTTTGATTTTCTTCTTGCTGTTAATGGTTACATCTTCTATTAAGTTTTCTGTTGTTCTCCAATTACTGCTATTGCCCCAACCACCAACTTCTTTGTATGTTTTTCCATCAGTTGAAACATAGAACGTAACCTGTGATGGGAACAAAATCCATGAGCGAGAATCTTGTAAAAATGTGGCTGAGATTTGCTGAAAAGATTTGGTTTCTTTTAAATCAATAATGGCTTCAAAGTCTTGTGATTGATAACCCTGCCAGCCGCCTTTTCTCCAATCTTTGTATCCATGCAATCCGTCAACCAAAGCATCCGGTCCTCCGGCAGTGTATTGCTTATTGAAGGTACAGTTTAGTGTAACATCATAATGATTTGGTATACGATGAAATTGTGCAGATGCAAACAGCGTATCTTTATGATTTGCATTAATTTCTGCTACACTTTTCACGTCAATACGTGCACTGTTTTTTAGCGTAAGGTAAATAGGGTTGCCTTGGTAGTAGAATTGTTCTGTGGTATCTGTTGCAGTTGTAATTCGCACGGTAGTTGGTAAAGCCCATGTGTTGATAGCAATAGTTGTACTGTCTCTAAACTTAATACCATTTCCTTCAATTATCGGAGCTTTGTATGCTTGGGGTGCAAGAAGTTTTGGTGCGTCTATTTTTCCTAATTCTAAGCCAATGATGGAATCTGTTAACGATGTATAAAACAAATTTGCCGGTAGTGTTAAGCGATTACTTACATCTACCATAGCGCTTTTCCATTTGCCTTGTTGCCATTGCAGTTGGTGTTTAGGTGTATTGAATAACGTAATAGAACCTTTAGCTGCACGTAATGTTACTTCAGGGAAATAGGGTTTGGTAATGGTGTATGCGTTTCCTCCAGGACAAACATCATACAAGCCCATAGCGCTCATCACATACCATGCACTCATTTGTCCGCAGTCTTCATTACCCGATAATCCATCAGGTGCATTATGGTAAAGTGTGCTTAAAATTTGACGAACCAATTGTTGGGTTTTGTCTGCTTTGTTTACATAGTTGTATAAATACACCATATGATGGCTCGGTTCATTGCCATGTGCGTATTGACCAATTAATCCGGTAATGTCGGCTTGGTCGCGCCCGGTGGTCTTAGATGAAGCCGAGAATAAATCATCCAATCTTTTTTCAAATCCTGCCGGTCCACCCGATAAGGCAATCATGCCGGGGATATCATGAGGTACAAAGAATGAATATTGCCAGCTGTTTGCTTCAGTGTAATGATTATTGACCTCCGATGGATTGAATGGGCTATACCAACCTCCATTTGAGCGTGGACGCATAAATTTAGTTTCTTCATTAAATACATTTTTCCATGCGTTTGCACCTTTCTCATAATCCCAACTGTGCTGTTTTTTAGCGGCTAATAATTGCAACATACACCAATCGTTGTAGGCATATTCCAAATTATTACTTACCGATTCATGTTCATCCTCAACTTCTAAATATCCTTTGTAACGGAATAGATTTAAGCCTCTGTAGTCACGACTTAAACTAGCGTGTGCAGCTTCAAGGGCCAATGCGGTATCAAATAAATTATTGCCTTTAGCTAGTGCATCGGTAATTACACTTACTGCATGATTACCAATCATACAATTGGTTTCATTACTACTTAACTCCCAAATTGGAAGCAAACCAACTTGTTTGTATTGCTCTAAAAAGGTACGAATGAAATCGAGATTACGCTCTCGTTGCACAAGGTTAAATAACGGATGCAAAGCACGGAAGGTATCCCACAAACTAAACACGGTGTAATAAGTGAATCCCGTTGTTTTATAAATTTTATCATCACGTCCGCGGTAGCGGCAATCCACATCGCTGGCCGTGCTTGGGTGAATAAAACAATGATACAATGCAGTATAAAATACCGTTTGTTCATCAGGTGTTCCACCTTTAATATCAATCTTGCCTAACTCTTGATTCCATTGTTTTTCGCAATCACTTTTCACTGCATCAAAATTCCAATGCGGTACTTCTGCAGTCATGTTTTGCGTGGCACCGTATTCATCTACATTCGATAAAGCCACTTTAACCGTGATGGGTTTTCCATCGGTAGCATCAAACATAAAAATGGCTTTTGCATCATTACCTTTAACCATTTGTTTAACACGATCGGGTGAGTTTGCAAAACCTTTGATTGCTTTGGAGAAGGTTAGATAAAAGAAAACTTTTTGATTCGTTGCCCAAGCCTTACTGTATCGGTAACCGCGCACCATCGAGTCGTTAATGATTTCTAATTTAGCATCTAATGTTTCATCACGATGCGTTAAATCAATAACAATTGCAGCGCTTGCTGTTTTAGGGAATTGGTAACGATGAACACCAACACGAGTACTTGTGGTTAATTCGGCCGTGATATCATAACGGTCGAGTTTAACTTTATAATATCCGGCCTTAGCTACTTCATTTTGATGAGAGAAGGATGACTTATAGTTTTCCGCTTTGGTGTATTCAAATACATTAAACTTAGGAGGCATATCTACTACAATTGGCATCACCAGAATATCTCCATAATCACTGCAACCGGTGCCGCTTAAGTGTGTGTGCGAAAAACCATAAATAACAGAATCGCTGTGGTGATAACCGCTGCAACCATCCCAACTTCCATCAACACGGGTATCGGGACTAACTTGCACCATGCCGAAAGGAGCAACAGCGCCCGGAAACGTATGCCCATGTCCGCCTGTTCCAATCATTGGATTAACTAACGCAGCGTAATTGCGTTGAGCTAATAGTGAGGTGTAGCAGAAAAGAATAGCAACAGATAAAAGCAATTTTTTCATGTATGGTGTATGATTAGCAGGTGCAAAATAGGTAGTTTGGGTGGTACGAACAACTCACAAAAAAGCCTCAACCATGAAGTTTGGAGTCGAGGCTTGGGTATTAAAGTTTAACCACTTTAAATTCAGTTCGTCTGTTTAGTTTTCGTCCGGTTTCTGTTTTGTTATCAGCTACAGGTTGTGTATCCGCATACCCTTTAAAACTTAATCGGTTGGTGGCAATGCCGTTATTAATCAAATACGTGTAAACGGCTTTAGCACGGTTGGTACTTAGGTCAATATTTTTTTGTTTTACACCGGTATTATCTGTGTGTCCGCCCAGTTCTATACCAACTGTTGCATTGTTTTTTAAGAAAGTAACTAACTTATCTAACTCCACCTTCGACTCCTCTTTTAAGTCGAATTTATCTACCTCAAAAAACACATTATTCAATACTACTTTTTCACCCACAATAATTGGCGTGAGTGGAACATCTAAAACTAATGGCTCAGTTGCCGATTGGTTTTTTAAAGCAAAGTTGGCCGAGTAAAATAAGTACCCATCAGCGCTTACGTTTAGCGCGTAATCTTTGTTGCCTTGCAGGCAAAATAAAAATGCTCCGGTTACTTTATTACTCACCGATTCGATAATGGTTTTGCCGGTGGCTAAATCAATTAATTCAATACGTGCCTTAAGTTTTTTAAGCGACTTGGCATCAAACACATTTCCTTGTACATAACCTGTTTTAAGTGGTCGTGCAGCTGTATGCAATTCAAATTCATACAAATCCAAACCTCCATAACCTTCAGCACGTTCAGAGGCGATGTAAGCATCAATACCGTTTGCACCAATAGCCATACAACGTTCGTCTTTATTGGTATTAATCGGATAGCCGATATTAGTTGGTTTTTCCCAACGTCCGTTGCTGCCTTTTCTCGTGTAAAAAATATCAACACCACCCATACCCGGATGAAAATCGCTGGTGAAGTATAGCGTAGCATCATCTTTAGCAATAAAAGGCGATTCTTCATTCCCGGGAGTATTAATTTCAGGACCTAAATTTTGTGGAGCACTCCAACGTCCCTTGCTGTAAATACTCATCCAAATATCCATACCTCCCATTCCACCCGGACGAGCACTGGAGAAGTACAATGTTTTTCCATCAAACGAAATAGATGGTTGACTCTCCCATGCACGCGTGTTAACCGGAAAACCTAGGTTACGAGGTTCTTTCCACTCGGTGCCATCCAATGCACTAAAATATAAGTCACAACTGCCTTCACCTTCAGGCCAATTACAACCCGTAAAAAACACATATTGCCCATCACTGCTTAACGAAATAGTTCCTTCATTTTGCTCGCTGTTGATGGGTTGCCCCATGTTGCGGCTGTTTTGCCAATTGTTATTTGCATCGCGCGTGCTGATGTAAAAATCTTCCGTACGGTTGCTTTTTAAACGAGTATAGATTAACGTTTTGGCATCTGCGGTTACTCCGGGAAAGTATTCATCAAGTGGTGAATTGATACCGGGCCCCATGTTTTTGGGTTGATAAGGAACTGGATTTTTTACCGCTTGAGTGCCAAAGCTTGCTGTAATAAATGCGCGTTCAATTTTGTTAGGATCAATTTGTTTACCGTTTCGGTTTTTGTATTGATTTAAATTCTCCAAAGCTTTATCGTAAGCACCATTGCTTAATTGGCTCACTGCAAGTTTGTAGTAAGGAATTTGAAACTCAGGTTTCAACCCGATTACTTTTTCATACAAGGCAATAGCTTCATCAAACTGTTCATTGCCTTCTCGTATATCTGCCAACAACATGTATGCATCTACAAACTGTGGGTCCAACTCCGTACATTTATTCAAGAGTTCAACGGCTTTTTTACCATCAAATTGGGTGTAAGCTTGCAGGGCATCACCAAAAAGTTTACTCGCTTTTTTATTGTTGGTGCCGGTAAACGGTTGGTCTTGTGCTTGTGTTACTATTCCTATAAAAAGTGCTATTACTGCAAAAATGGTTTTCATGTAATGGTTGAAATGAAACGATGTGGTAAGTATAACGAAAATGTAGAACTATTCATTGTAGAAAGAAGATAAGGGGAGACGATTAACCTTTAACCCTTAACCTTTAACTGATGCCCAATGCCCACTGACTAGTGCCCACTGACTAATGACTAATGCCCAATGACCAATGACTCTTCGCACTTCGTATCCCGAACTTGTTTCGGGAGGAGAAGTGACTGACCATTGACTAATGACTAATGACCATTGACTAATGACCAATTACCTCTAACTTTCCCTTAAGGAATATTCATGTATTTGTGAACCTGAAGACTAATTTTCCATTTCGGGTGTTGCTTCACATAATCGATAATCAAAGGGAGAATATCATCTGATTTATCCCACTCGGGTTGAAGGTAAAGTTTGCACTCGGGAGTTACTAACGCAGCATATTTCTCAGCCCACTCAAAATCACTTTTATTAAACACCACTACTTTTAATTCGTTAGCGTATTGAACTACTTCCGGCAGTGGCGCTTTAAATTTTTTGGGTGAAACACATATCCAATTCCATGCTCCTGATAGGGGAGACGAAGCTGATGTTTCAATATTTGTTTTGATTCCTTTTCCTTGTAACGCTTGAGTTAGGTTGTCGAGCTGATGCAACAACGGTTCGCCACCGGTTATTACAGCCAGCGGAGCTTGTGCATCCACCACCCAATTTACTATTTCATCAATACTGTACTTCGGATGTTTTTCTGCATCCCAACTCTCTTTTACATCACACCAAACACAGCCAACATCACAGCCACCTAAACGTATAAAATAGGCAGCATGACCTTGGTAATAGCCTTCACCTTGTATGGTGTAAAAGTGCTCCATTACCGGTAATGTATTTGTATGAACCGAAGTGTTCGTCATTAATCCTAAAGTAATTTTTATGCTAGTTTAACTGCGTTGAGTGTATTCAATAATAAACCAACACGTGTCATTGGCCCAACACCACCCGGAACAGGTGTAATATATGAAGCTTTCTCTGCGCAAGAGTTATAATCTACATCACCTTTCAATCGGTAACCGTTCTTAGCTGTTGCATCCTCTACACGTGTAATCCCAACATCAATCACCACTGCTCCATCTTTTATCATACTTCCTTTTACGTATTCCGGAATACCAACTGCTGCAATGACAATATCTGCACGTTTGATATGTTCTTCAATGTTTACCGTACGACTGTGGCACACCGTTACGGTGCAGTTTTTTTGGAGCATCAGCGCACTCATAGGCTTACCCACAATATCACTTCTGCCAATTACTACGCAATGTTTCCCAATGGTTTCAATGTTGTAGTGTTCCAATAATTTTACGATACCAAATGGGGTAGCGGGTAAGAAGCAGGGTAATCCTTTAAACATTAACCCCACATTCATTGGATGAAATCCATCCACATCTTTTTTATACGATATCGCTTCCGTAATTTTCTTTTCGTTGATGTGCTTAGGTAAAGGTAATTGAACAATTAAACCATCAATCGATGCATTTTGGTTTATCTTTTCTACCTCAGCCAATAATTCTTCCTCGGTAATTGATGCATCAAAGCGTAAAACAGTACTATCAAAACCAACCTCTTTGCAATCTTTTTCTTTTGCTCCTACATAAGTCATGCTGGCACCATCTGTACCTACTAAAATAGCTGCTAAGTGTGGTGTTTTTTTACCTGCATTTTTTAGCGCAATAACTTCTTGTTTGATTTGTTCGCGTAAGGCTTTTGAAACTTCGTTACCATTAAGTACCTGCATAGTGTTGGTGTGGGATTGATGTGAAATATGAGCCGCGAAAATAGCGCATTTATTTGGCCCTACCAATTGCTGTTTTTTGTCATGTTGATATTTATCATTAAATACAAAAGCTTGAAAATGAGGGTTTTTTAACCTTGTTCTAAAATAAAAGATAAAAAGGTATTTTATTATTTAGTTCACTTATTACCTTTGAGAAGCAATTCAATAAAAGAGATGTTTTCACAAGCTTGTAAATACGCCATCAGAGCCATGTTTTTAGTGGCACAACGCTCGCAAGACGGCAAGTTTGTGGGTATAAAAGAGGTAGTAGAAGGATTAGATGCTCCTCAACATTTCATCGCTAAAATTATGCAAGATTTAACTAAGCGCGGTTTTCTTACTTCTGCTAAAGGTCCGAATGGAGGATTTTTAGTAACCGAGGAACAGCGAAAAACCACCTTGCTTGATATCGTATATGCGTTGGATGGCGATAAGATTATTACTTCATGTTGCTTAGGGTTAAAAGATTGCTCGGAAAAAAATCCTTGCCCTGTGCATAATGAGTATAAAACCATACGGAAGAAAATTCATAATTTGCTTACTACCACAACTGTAAGTGATTATAATGACGAACTCGGGCTGAGAAAGCTGTTTTTGAAAGATCACAGCAAGTCGGCCTAACTATAAAGAAGAAACACGGGGACGGCCCGCAAGGCCTCCACAATATGAAAAGAACAATGGCAACAACAACTAAACCCACAACAGTTGTTACATGCTTTCACTGCGGTGATGAGTGCATCACTCAATTGCATTATGATAACCACACATTTTGTTGTGTTGGATGTAAAAGCGTATACGAGCTTTTATCTGCCAACAACTTGTGTAGTTATTATAACATTGAGGCGGCTCCCGGTGCTACTCAAAAAAATCCTGTTCTTCCCGGTACATTCGATTATTTGAATGATGAAAAAGTACAAGCACAATTGCTTCAATACAAAGATGAACAATTAGCTAAGGTTACTTTTTTCATTCCTACCATGCATTGCAGTTCGTGCATTTGGTTGCTCGAACATTTGTATAAGCTAAATGCAGGTGTACTTCAAGCCAAAGTAAATTTCCTCAAAAAAGAACTTCAAATCAGTTATCAGCCACAACAAACCTCTTTAAAGGATGTGGTGATGTTGCTATCAAGCATTGGCTACGAGCCGGCTATTAGTTTAAATGATTTGGAACAACGCGTGAAGAAAGATGATAACCGTAAACTCAGCTATCAAATTGGTGTGGCAGGTTTCTGTTTCGGAAATATCATGCTCATCAGTTTTCCGGAGTACTTCGGTTTAGATTCATTCACACAAGGAACGTTCTCTAAGTTGTTTGGCTATATCAATTTGGTTTTATCTATTCCGGTGTTTTTGTTCAGTGCTCAAGATTACTTTAAAGCGGCATGGACCGGTATTCGTAAAAAATACATCAGTATAGATGTGCCTTTGGCATTAGGTATTTTAGTGATGTTTGCACGCAGTGCCTATGAGGTAATTAGCGGAAATGGTATAGGTTGGTTTGATACGCATGCCGGATTGGTTTTCTTTTTACTCATTGGTAAATGGTTCCAACAAAAAACATTTGATACACTCTCGTTTGAACGCGACTATAAATCATACTTCCCGGTTGCAGTTACTGTTTTAAAAGGTGATGAAGAACTTACTGTTCCGGTTACTGCATTAGCTATTGGCGATAGAATAAAAATCCGCAACAACGAATTAATTCCTGCCGACTCCATTTTATTACGCGGAGATGCACATGTTGACTTCAGTTTTGTTACCGGTGAGTCTGATCCGGTTCAAAAAGTAGTAGGGGAGATGGTTTATGCCGGTGGCCGTCAAAAAGGTGCTACCATCGAGTTGGAAGTATGCAAAAAAGTTTCTCAAAGTTACCTCACCCAATTGTGGAATAACGATGCTTTTGCAAAAGAAAACCAAAGTACTATTCAATCATTCCAACAAACCGTAAGTAGATATTTCACAATCGCATTATTAGTATTAGCTATTGGCAGTGCGGCTTGGTGGTTAGTATTCAATCCTTCCTTAGCCATGAATGCATTTACCGCAGTGCTCATTATTGCTTGTCCATGTGCTCTTGCGTTATCAAGCCCATTTGCATTGGGAACAGCCATGCGTATGTTGGGGCGTAATAAGTTTTACATTAAATCGCCTGCTGTGGTTGAGCAATTGGCTCACATGGATACCTTAGTGTTTGATAAAACAGGAACACTTACTCAACCATCGGCTTCTGCTATTCATTTTCATGGATATGAGTTAACCGAGGAACAAGCAACGTTAATTGCTTCTGCTGTTGCACAATCAATCCATCCACTTAGCCAAAAAATTAAAACCTTTTTACGTGTTTCAACATTGGTTGAAGTTAATTCATTCAACGAACACACCGGTAAAGGAATAGAGGCTACTGTACAAGGGTATAATATACTAATTGGCTCTGCCGGATTTGTTGGTGTTGAACATAACATCGGTAATAATTTAGCTACTCGGGTTTATGTAAAAGTAAACAACCAATTAGTTGGCTACTTTGAAATGGAACAAACCTATCGCCATGGACTGAGTACTGTAATAGGGGAGCTGAACGAAGAGGGTTACAGCCAATATTTATTATCAGGAGATAACGACAAAGAACGCGCAGCCATGCGTGGTTATTTTGGAACCAACGAACAGTTGTTATTCAATCAATCTCCTGCTGATAAACTCAATTTCATTCAAGCGTTACAAAAAGAAAATCGCCATGTAATTATGATGGGTGATGGATTAAACGATGCCGGAGCATTAAAAGCAGCTCACGTTGGCGTTTCTATTACCGAAAATACCGCTCACTTCTCTCCGGCTAGTGATGTGATTATGGATGCAGCGGAGTTCGAACGTTTGCCTGCATTTTTACAGTTTACTAAAAATACCTTACGTGTAATTCACGGAAGTTTTGTGATATCACTTCTTTATAATTTAGTTGGATTGAGCTTTGCAGTTCAAGGCACTTTATCGCCATTAATTGCGGCTGTTCTTATGCCAATTAGTTCAGTTAGTGTTATTGCATTTACTACTATCACTACTTCATACTTAGCAAAAAAAGGAGGACTAAAATGAGTGTTATGTTCATCTTAATCGGTTGTAGCTTTCTGCTAGCGCTCGGATTTCTTGCAGCCTTTATATGGTCAGTAAAATCAGGGCAGTTGGATGATGACTACACCCCATCGGTTCGAATATTATTTGATGATTTCAAAGAAGAGTCGACCGAAACCAATCAAACAAATACCCCAAAATAGATTATAAACCCACAATTATTAACCAAAACTAAAAATCAATACCATGCAAATTGAAAAATTCAACTACGACAACAAGATTGTTCGAGACTTCGGTATTGCCACACTCATCTTTGGAGTGGTAGGCATGCTTGTAGGTTTGTTGGTAGCTGTTCAATTGTACGAACCTGCTGCAAACCTTGGAAACCAGTACACCACTTTTGGTCGTGTACGACCGTTACACACAAACGCTATCATTTTTGCGTTCGTGGGTAATGCCATTTTTATGGGAGTTTACTACTCTCTTCAACGTTTGTGTAAGGCACGTATGTTTAGTGATGTGTTGAGCCGTATTCACTTCTGGGGTTGGCAAACCATCATTTTATTGGCTGCAATCTCTCTTCCATTAGGCTTTACTTCATCAAAAGAGTATGCCGAGTTGGAATGGCCAATTGATATTTTGATTGCGCTGGTATGGGTAACATTTGGTATTAATATGATTGGTACCATTATTAAACGCAGAGAGAAACAAATGTATGTTGCTATCTGGTTCTACTTGGCAACGTTTGTTACGGTTGCCGTGTTACACATTGTTAACTCTATGGAGTTACCGGTAAGTTTAACTAAAAGCTATTCATTGTATGCAGGTGTGCAAGATGCCTTAGTACAATGGTGGTACGGTCATAATGCAGTTGCATTTTTCTTAACTACACCGTTTTTAGGTATGATGTATTACTTCTTGCCTAAAGCAGCCGGTCGTCCGGTGTATTCATATAAACTTTCTATTCTTCACTTCTGGTCATTAATTTTCTTATATATCTGGGCTGGTCCTCACCATTTATTATACTCATCATTACCTGATTGGGCACAATCATTAGGCGTAGTATTTTCTATTATGCTTATCGCTCCAAGCTGGGGTGGTATGGTTAATGGTCTATTAACACTTCGTGGTGCTTGGGACAAGGTTCGCGATGAGCCTATTTTGAAAATGTTTGCTGTTGGTGTTACTGCTTACGGTATGGCTACTTTCGAAGGTCCTATGCTTTCGTTAAAAAATGTGAATGCGATTGCGCACTTTACCGATTGGATTGTAGCACACGTTCACGTGGGTGCATTGGGATGGAATGGATTGTTAACCTTTGCTATGTTGTACTGGATTGTTCCTCGAATTTACAACACAACTATTTACTCTAAGAAGTTAATGAATGTTCACTTCTGGTTAGCCACACTAGGTATCGTATTCTATGCTATTCCTATGTACTGGAGCGGATTTACACAAGGTTTAATGTGGAAAGAGTTTACTCCTGAAGGAACATTACAATACCCAGAGTTCTTAAAAATTACCATTCAAATTTTACCATTACACGTATTACGTTCGGTGGGTGGTACACTATACTTAAGTGGTTTCTTAGTGTTGATTTACAACATTGTTAAAACCATTAAACAAGGTTCATTGGTAGCTAACGAACCTGCAGAGGCTCCTGCTTTAGAGAAATCAACCTTATTCAAAAAAGGTGAATTCTGGCACGCTGTATTAGAGAAAAAACCGGTAACATTTACTGTATTAGCTGTAATTATGATTGTAATTGGTGGTGCAGTAGAAATGTTGCCAACCTTCTTAATCAAAGAAAACATTCCAACCATAAGCTCAGTTAAACCATACACTCCACTTGAGTTACAAGGTCGTGATATTTATATCCGCGAAGGATGTAACGCTTGCCACTCACAATGGGTACGTCCATTCCGTAGCGAAACCGAACGTTACATGGGCGAATACTCAAAAGCAGGAGAGTATGTGTATGATCATCCATTTTTATGGGGTTCAAAACGTACCGGACCAGACTTAATGCGCCTCGGTGGAAAATATCCTGATAGTTGGCATTACCACCACATGATCGATCCTCGTACCATGTCGCCAGGAAGTATCATGCCTAAGTATCAATGGTTAGCAGATCAAGATATTGATGTGAGCTCAACTGTTGCTAAAATGAAGGCAATGAAAACCCTTGGTGTTCCGTATACAGAGTATGAAATTGATAATGGTAACAACGCTTTGATGGCTCAAGCTCAAGCAATCTCTGATAACTTAAAGAAAGAAGGAATTGCACTTGATCGTCAGAAAGAGTTAGTGGCATTAATTGCCTACTTGCAACGTTTAGGAACTGATATCAAAAAACAAAATACCGCAAGTAATTAATTAATCAGCTGCGGTTAACTATCCCACAATGGTTAACCGCAGCATAATCAAACAAAACAATGAAACAGTTTTTAGCAAATGTAGAAGGCGTGGATGGATACCTCATCTTCTCGTTAGTGGTGTTCTTCGTATTTTTTGTTGGATTGCTTTGGTGGGTTTTTACTGCCGATAAAGGATACATCAGCAAAATGAAAAACATCCCGCTTGATAATTAATTTAAAAACGAACAATTATGAATAAAGTAAAATTAACCGCAGTAATGATGCTCTTGGCATCTGCTGCTATAGCACAACCAAATAGTGGTGCACCAATCATTGAGTTCTCTAATTTACTGATGCTCATTTTAGGTGTACTTTTACTAGTGCTTCTGTTGTTAGTATTCACTTTGCAAAAAGTGGTATACATGTTAAAAATTGAAGCTTCGGGAGGTAAATATCCTTCAAACGAAGAACTTACAACTTGGGAACGTATTTTAAGCTTAAAACCTCTTTCTGCGGAAAAAGAAGTAGAGTTAGATCACGACTTTGATGGTATTAAAGAATTGAATAATCCTATTCCATTTTGGTTTAACTTATTATTCTATGGAACAATCGTAGTAGGTTTTATTTACTTGTTGTTCTTCCACGTGTTTGAAATGGGTAACTTACAAGCTAAAGAATACGAAAACGAATTAGCTCAAGCCGAAGTTGCTAAGCAAGAGTACATCAAAAAAGCAGGTAACTTAATTGATGAAAACAGCGTGGTACTTTTAACCGATAAAGCTAAAGTTGAGGAAGGTGCTGTAACATTTAAAGCTAAATGTGCTGTTTGTCATGGCGACAAAGGTGAGGGTAAAGTTGGTCCTAACTTAACTGACGATTACTGGTTACATGGTGGTGATGTGAAATCAATTTTCAAAACCATTAAGTATGGTGTTCCTTCAAAAGGTATGGTGGCTTGGCAAAACTCGATGAATGGTATGCAAATGCAAGAGTTAGCAAGTTTCATTCTTACGTTACAAGGTACTAACCCTCCGGGTGCTAAAGAGCCTCAAGGAGAGAAAGTGACGGCAGAAGGAACACAAGCACCCACTGCAGATTCAACTGCTACAGCAACTGTAAAATAGTATTTATTAATAGAATATGAGCCATCAAGCAATAGCACCAAGCGGAGAAAAATACAGAGACAGTATTTCGTTGGTAGATAAAGGGGGAGACCGTAATTGGGTTTATCCAAAGAAACCTAAAGGACCTCTTTACAACGGACGAACATGGTTTAGTATTTCGCTCATGGTGTTATTGTTTGCCGGGCCATTTTTAAAACTAAACGGACATCCGTTGCTCTTGCTTAATGTGCTCGAGCGTAAGTTTATCATCTTTGGTATTCCATTCTGGCCACAAGATCTTCCATTGTTTGCCTTACTCATGCTTACCTTCGTGGTTTTTATAATTGTGTTTACAGTGGTGTTTGGCAGGGTTTGGTGTGGTTGGGCTTGTCCTCAAACAATCTTTATGGAAATGCTTTTCCGTAAAATAGAGTATTGGATTGAAGGCGATTTTAAAGCGCAAAAGAAATTAGATGATCAACCTTGGAATACCGAGAAAATCATCAAAAAAGGAGGCAAACACATCCTGTTTTATGTATTAGCAGTTTTTATCGCCAATACATTTTTAAGCTACCTTATTGGGGTTGATGAAGTGGAGAAGCTTATTGCAGATGGCCCCATGGCGCACTTAGGTAAGTTTTTTGCACTCCTTATTTTCTCTACAGTTTTTTATTTTGTTTTCGCAAAATTCAGAGAAATTGTTTGTATCGTGGTTTGTCCTTATGGTCGTTTGCAAGGATTGATGTTGGATAAAAACTCTATTGTTGTTGCCTACGATTTCGTAAGAGGTGAACCAAGAGGATTCAGAAAAAAAGGTGTTGAACAAAATTTAGGCGACTGTGTAGATTGTAAACGCTGTGTGCAAGTTTGTCCTACGGGAATTGATATTAGAAACGGAACTCAGTTAGAATGTATCAATTGCACAGCATGTATCGATGAGTGCAATGATGTGATGCAAAAAATTAATCAACCTAAAGGGTTAATTCGCTATGCTTCACAAGAAGAAGTCTCATCCGGTATTAAAAAAAGAATTACAACACGCAGTGTTGCATACGTAACTATTTTGTTAGTGTTAATGAGTATTTTAAGTTACTTACTATTAACCAGACGAGCTGTGGAGTCTACCGTTTTGAGAACCCCGGGTATGTTACATCAGCAACAAACTGACGGAAGAATTAGTAACATGTACAATTTTGAAGTAGTAAACAAAACGTTTAACGCACAACAAATTGAGGTGAAGGTAATTGAACCGGCCGGAGCTGAGTTGAAAATGGTGGATAGAGAGAAAAGTACTTTTGATTTAGGCGAAGATGGTTTGGTTAAAGGTTCCTTTTTCATCATCTTGCCTCAAGATCAGATTAAATCAAACAATATTAAAACTAAGGTGCAAGTTATAAGTAATGGTGAAGTAATGGAAACCATTGAATCAACCTTTGTTGCACCGGTTAAATTTTAAGCATATGAAAATTAATTGGGGACATAAACTCGTTTTCTTTGCTGGATCATTTATGCTTTTCGTAGTATTCATGGTTTATAAAATCAGCACACAAAAAGTAGACCTGGTAGATAAGAACTATTATGAGAAAGGTGTTAAGTACCAAGATGAGATTAACAAATTCTCAGCAGCAAATGTGGTTAATCCCAAAATAGAGTTCAACTTAACTCAGCAACAAGTAGTATTTACCGCAGATAATAAAGCTATACAAGGAACCATGCGTTTTTATCGTGCTGCGGATGCCGGCATGGACTTTGAAATGCCATTCTCTTTGGCAGATGGTTCGTTTTCATATTCTACGCAAAAGCTCGCTCTTGGTATCTGGCATGTAACCTTTGAGTGGACTTTGGATGGAAAGTTAATGGCTGCTGAAAAGCAAATTGTAATCGAATGATTTTTTTTACTGCTTGGCTCACCGGTTTGCTCAGCAGTTTACATTGTGTGGGCATGTGCGGGCCAATAGCCTTAGCAACGCCTACTGTTGGCCAATCAAATACCCAAAAATGGTTTGGCAAACTTATCTATAATTTAGGTCGCGTATTTACCTACAGTGCTTTAGGTGCCGTTTTCGGTTTGTTTGGTGCAGGACTCAAAATTGCCGGATGGCAACAAGGCGTTAGCATATCAGTAGGCGTTTTAATGATCATTATTGCTGTTGTAAATAGTTCATGGATTGAACAATACATGGCCTCCGGAATTACAAAATTTACATCCCGAAACATTGGAGTGTTGTTTCAACGCAAAACATATAAAGCACTCTGGCTTATTGGCGTTTTAAACGGATTACTACCTTGTGGTTTTGTCTATCTTGCCCTGTTAGGGGCCATATCAACTCAAAGTATTTTTCAAGGAGTTTTATTTATGGCACTTTTTGGTCTGGGAACGATACCATTAATGTATGTAGTTTCCCTTTTTGGTGCTTTTATGAACGGTACGGTTCGAAACAAAACCCGTAAGTTGATGCCATATTTTATGGTTGTGTTGGGGCTTGTTTTTATTGTTCGCGGTCTAAATTTGGGTATCCCTTACCTAAGTCCTCGAATCAATACCCCAAACCAAGTTTCTTCTGTTTGTGGCGATTCAAGCCATTTTCAAACTAAATAACCCTGTTAACAATAACTTAACATAACGGTAATGTTGTGTTAGGATTTGATCGGTTTTGAGTAGGTATTTTTGTGCCCACTTAACAATTAATTGCAATTAATTTAACAATCGTACAGGCTAATAGTGATAAAAGAATTAACTGTGATAGTATTCTAAAATCCGTATAGCACTCGTAATTGTTTGATTAATTGAATTGCAACTTAACTTTTATGGTTGTGTTGCATTGGATAAAGTAACATCAAAGTAAAAAGCAAAAATAAAAGATACATGAAAGTTCGCTACGCTACATTTTTAGTACTAATGCTATTTGGGGTAGATACAATTATTGCCCAAACAACAGCAAAAAAAACTTGGTATGAAAGTTTCTCAATAAGAGGATATTCTCAAATAAGATTCAATAGATTACTAGAAACCAATTCTAAACTAAAGAATGAACAGGGAGACAGAAGTTGGGGCGAAAATGGCGGATTCTTCATACGAAGAATGCGAATTATATTCAGTGGAAATATCAACGAGAGAGTCTATTTCTACGTTCAACCCGATTTTGCAAGTAGTGTATCTTCAACATCATTACATTTTGGGCAGTTAAGAGATGCTTATTTTGATATCGGATTAGATGCAAAAAACACATTTCGCATACGTATTGGGCAAAGTAAGGTACCTTATGGGTTTGAGAATATGCAATCAAGTCAAAATAGATTACCGTTAGATAGAAATGATGCATTAAACAGCGCTCTTTCAAATGAGCGAGATTTAGGAGTATTTTTATATTGGGCACCGGCAGAAACCAGAAAATTGTTTCAATCGCTGGTAAATGATGGATTGAAAGGTTCCGGTGACTACGGGGTTTTTGGTCTTGGAGTATACAACGGCCAAACAGCTAATAAGCCTGAACTTAATAATGAGCAGCACATTGTAGGTAGAATTTCATATCCTTTCATGCTATCTAATCAAATAGTTGAACTTGGTGTTCAAGGTTATACTGGAAAATTCGTTATGGCATCAGATCAATTATCAGCTGGAGTGAAGACAACTTCAGATAAATCATACCTCGATCAACGCATTGCCGGTTCATTTGTATTGTATCCTAAACCATTTGGTATTCAAGCAGAATACAATTGGGGTAAGGGGCCTGAATTCAATAAAAAAACTGATTCTATTGAAACTAGAAATTTATACGGTGGCTACATTACTGCGTGTTACAAGAAAAATATCGGAAATCAAGTAATCATCCCATTTGTTCGTTACCACACTTATCGAGGTGGTAAAAAACATGAGCTTGATGCAAGAAGTTACACCGTTGATGAAACTGAGGTAGGAGTAGAGTGGCAACCTAATAGAAATTTTGAATTAGTGGCCATGTATACGATTTCAAAGAGACGCTTCGAAGACTTTAAATTACAGGAGAATTACCAAACCGGAAGTTTATTACGTTTACAAGCACAATTGAACTTCTAGTGTGTATAAATTGTGGCTTAAGTTCTATTTAAATTAACGTTTTCATAATACTGAATCACTTGATTCAACTTAATATTGCACTATAATTAATCAATAATATGTTTGGTTTAGATCCAACCTACACCGCGCTTCTCATTTTCTGCTTGATTCTGGCTTGCGCATTCGAATTCATCAACGGTTTTCACGATACAGCAAACGCAGTAGCAACCGTTATTTACACAAACAGTTTAAAGCCGTGGGTTGCAGTAATTTGGAGCGGTATCTGGAATGCTATAGGCGTTTTTGCAGGAGGTATTGCTGTAGCAATGGGTATCAGTAATCTACTACCTGTTGAGGTTTTAACAGATCCTGATTTAGCGCACAACGTAGCACTTATCATGTCGTTACTGATTACGGCTATTGTTTGGAACTTAGGAACTTGGTATTACGGTATTCCATGCTCTAGTTCACACACACTAGTTGGTTCAATTTTAGGTGTTGGTTTGGCTTACGGCTTAATTGCCGAGCAACCTAGTATGAAATATGTAAATTGGGCTAAGGCTGGAGATATTGGTTTATCATTATTACTATCTCCATTAACCGGTTTCAGTTTGGCTATTATCTTAATGTATATTTTAAAACAATTCATTAAAAATAAAGCTATATTTAAAGAACCTGATACTACTCAAGCTCCTCCTTTCTGGATTCGCGCTATTTTATTGCTTACCTGCACCGGAGTTAGTTTTAGTCATGGAAGTAATGATGGACAAAAAGGTGTTGGTTTGATTATGCTTATTATGATTGCTGTAGTGCCAAGCTATTTCGCAATCGACCAATCAAAAGATTTAGCTGATTACAAAAACAATATTGTAGAGATACAATCAATGTATAGCCGAGTAAATGTTAACCAACTTAGTAAAGCAGATAGTTTTGAATATGCTAAAATCAATAGTTTATTAAGCGATTTAAATACAAAAATTGGAAGCAGTGCCTCATTTGCAGACTTTACAGGACCTGACCAAATTGCAATGCGTAAAGACATTATCTTAATTGGTAAGTCAACTAAAAAGCTTATGGAAAGTGAAGACTTTACATTAAGTAGTAAAGATAAAAAGTTGCTGAAAAAGCATGTAGAAGAAATGAAATCACTAACAGAATATGCTCCAATTTGGGTTATTGTTATGATTGCATTATCACTTGGATTTGGAACAATGGTAGGTTGGAAACGTATCGTGAAAACTATCGGAGAAAAAATTGGTAAACAACACCTTACTTACGCTCAAGGAGCAAGTAGTGAGTTGGTAGCTGCAAGTACAATTGGTTTGAGTACTTGGTTGGGGTTACCAGTAAGTACCACACAAGTACTATCAAGTGGTATTGCAGGTAGTATGGTAGCTAGTAAAGGAATCAAGAATCTTCAAGGAAAAACAATTAAGAGTATTTTTATTGCTTGGGCATTAACATTACCTGTAACTATTGTAATGGCAGGTGGGTTGTTTATCTTATTCAGAGCAATCTTCTAGACATAAATACACTAAATAAAAAAGCGTCCGAAATTACATTTCTGGGCGCTTTTTTTTATTTCACTCTCGTCCATGTATCTGTTCTTCCAATCATCGAAAATCCGATATAGCCTCTGATATTTAATTTGTTTTCACTGATAAGTTCAGCCTTACAACTATATGTTTTTCCGTTTTCCGGATCATAAATAGTTCCGTTTTCCCATTTGTTGTTTCCAACATAAGTAAAACCTAATAGCATGTTGAGGCCAATTATAGGATGATTTCGTTTGGATGCATCAGGGTTGTTACTATCTACCTTAGGTTTACCTTGTTCATTCAATGGTACCTTTAACCAAACGATTTGACCGTAATAGGCGTTACCTATTTTTTTTATTTGTACATGAGCCTTTCCGCTTCCTGTTTGCCAAACACCTAAAATATCATCGGCTTTGCTTTGTTTGGATGTATAGCCAGTTTGAATAGCCCCAAAGAGCATCAACACTAAAAATGCGAATTGTTTCATTGTTTATGGTTAATTGATGGTTACTGCAATATAAAAAAGTGTTTGCAACTCAACAACCACCTTCATTTCATTATCTTCGCACCCATGAGTAAAATTCCTCAATTCCGCGATCTCATTATTCAAGAAGATGAACATTTTATTTTTGTGAACAAACCTGCGCATCTTTCATCACTCGATGAACGTTCGGGTAATGCTGTAAGTTTGGTGCAAATGGCTAAAAAATATTGGGCTGATGCTCAGCTTTGCCACAGATTGGATAAAGAAACTTCAGGAGTACTTCTCATTGCTAAGCATAATGAAGCTTACAAACTAATGGCAGGTAAATTCGAGGAGCGTGTTGTGAAAAAAGTTTATCACGCAGTGGTTGAAGGTTACCTTAAAGTGAATCAAAAAAATATTGTACTTCCACTTTCTATCACAGCTAAAGGTTTAGCAAAAGTGGATATGAAAGACGGTAAAAAAGCGGAAACAGTAATTACCACTCTTCAAAACTTTAATTCGTTTTCATTGGTAGCATGCGAGCCGGTTACCGGTCGTTTACACCAAATACGTATTCATTTGGCCTCGCAAAATTTTCCAATTGTTAGTGATACCACTTATGGAGGAAAAGAACCCTATTTAAGTAAGTTTAAAAGAGGGTTCAAAGTTTCAAAATGGGAGAATGAACAACCGATGATGCAGCGCGTAGCGCTACATGCATTCTCTCTTCAATTTGAAGCATTTGATAAAAATTATTTCGTAGAGGCAACGTATCCAAAAGATTTTGATGTGTTTTTAAAATTATTGGCAAAACATGATGTAGATGCGATGTCAAGTGGTTTTTAGCGAAACAGCTATCGCCAAATGTGATCTAGGTAAAGTATTTGCGGAAGTAAAGGAGTGCCTCCATCATTTATAATAAGATAATCTGCCGCATTCCTTTTTACTTCATCCGGTAGTTGATTTTTAATTCTGGCCATTACATCTTCTTCAGTAATCTGATCTCGCCTAACTGTTCGCCTTACTCGTAACTCAATTGGCGCATCAACCGTTACAATGGCATCAAGGTCGAGATAAGAGCCGCTTTCGAAAAGTAAGGCAGCTTCTTTAATTACATATGGGGCTCGTTGCTCTCTTACCCATTTATCAAAATCACGAAAAACAGCCGGATGAGTAATATGATTTAGTTTGGTAATTAATGTTTTGTTGCTAAATACCATTTGCGCAAGATGTTTCCTGTTCAATACGCCATCTTGATAAGCTTGCTGACCAAAAAGTTTAGTAATTTTTTGAATGAGCGTTGCATCATTGTTCATAAGCCATTTGGCTCGGTCATCAGCCAAGTATATTGGAATACCAATGTGTTTAAATACTTCGGTAACTGTAGTTTTACCACTACCAATACCACCTGTTATACCAATTTTTAACGGACGACCCATAACTAATCATCGGTAAAGCTAGTAAAGAAATTCGACATAAATAAAAAATCCCCTGCTAAGCAGAGGATTTTTAGTTATTCAATTCCTTTCGAAATAAAATCTTCAACTTGTTCTATACTCAGTCGTTTAGCTAAAATCTTTTTATCTCTTCCGAGCAAGTAAACAACTGGAGTACTAAAAACATCGTATAATCTTCTAAACTTGGTGTTGTTGTATAAGTCACTTACGTTAATCCATTTTAGCTTATTATCTGCAACATATTTTTTCCATTCTTCGGCAATGTTGGTTAAACTAACTGCATAAACCTCGAAAACCTTTCCGTCCTTATCTTGCTCTTTACCAAGCTTCTCGTATAATTCTTTTAAGCGAGGCATTTCTTCTTTACATCTTCCGCAATTAGCATCCCAAAAAATAACTAAAGTATATTTAGCTTTTATTTTATGCAACTCGCGCATGGTCCAACCGGTATCAGGCATAATTAAATTCGGTCCGATTAATCCAATTAAATTATTCTCGGTGTTACTAACCTTATCCATGATTTTATAGCGCAATGTCTCATCAACCCAAAACGATTTGGTTGAGTCGGCATAATAGTTTTTAGCCATGTGAACGAATACGGCATCCATGCCCATGTATGGTGAGGTCTCGTAATGATTAGTAATCCAGAAAATACACCATTTGCTAATTTCTTTACTTTTATTTTTTAGCGCTAAACCAATAATTTTATCAGCAGCCTTATTAATGCTATCCGGAATTTGAACAATAACTTTTGTAATGTAATATTCTATTCTTCCGGCAAAAACAGGGGTATACACAATGCGGTCATCAGCAAAATCAAAGTTATCGAAATAGTGTTCTTTGTAATAGTTGTATGCAAACAAAGAATCTTTTCTTCCATTTGATAAGATTGGTGCTTCCGGTATTTCAGGGTCACGCATCATCTTGAATGTTTTCGCTAATAAATGTGTAGGATGATTCTTGATAATATCCGAACGATAATCGGTTAGTTTCTTCTCGGCTGCAATTATTTTCTCACGGTAAAGGCGCATTTCTGCAGTGTCGTTTTTCTCCTTAGCTGCCTTATAACTTTTTTCAAGTGGAGTTAACTCTTCACCAACCTTGGCCGTGAATTTACTGTAATCGAAAAAGGTAACATTCTCCGCAGAGTTTTTCACTTTCATGTGTCCGGTGTAATCGACAGTATCAGTTTCTAACGAAAAATTTTGCTCAGTTACTACAAAGTCAAAAAGCAATGCTTTCTCTGCATTAGCAATAAGGTATATACCACCTTGCAGTTGCTCAGTGCCTTTAAAAGTCATGATACCTTCTTTGTTGGTAACAGCGCTATCTCTTATGTATTGTTTATCTCCGTAGTAGTAACCTAGTAGAAATTTAGTGTTGGGAGCTTTGTTAATTTTAATGGTAATGTTGTAGGCTTGTGTGTGTTGAATGAAAATCAGTAATAATCCTAAAAGAGAGATTTTGATATACTTCATAATTCTGTTGTTTTCGGTTTTGATGTGGTAAAGTTACAAATATCCATATTCCGTCTATTGTAGGCACAAGTATATTAACAAAATTTTAAGCGGCAAAGGCTGATATAAATCAAAGTTGCTTTTGAAGTTAATCATAGTAAGCATTGGTATTCAAGCCCAAATTTGAATCAACAATTAATCACACACAATTATGACTACATCAACTTATTTGTACGACCTCCACAACATTTATCAAACTTGGTTAAATGAATTAGCGTTAGCTAATGATGAAGTGGCTCATTTCAGAGCTAACTTAGAGAAAATAGCATCAGCTAATAGTAAAGTAGAGGTTACTGCTCGTGTAGAGCAATTTCAAAATCAGTTTACCACACACCTTAACGAACTGCAAACACTCCGTCACGATTTAAATGCTGCGGAAGCAAAAATTCGTCAAAGTGTAAATGAAAATCCGGTAGCAGTTGATCACCGAAAATTAGAAATGGATGAAGTTTTAAATGAGCGTATGCAGCAGTTTACAAAGCTTTTTAGAGAGCTTAAAAACGAGTATAACGCATTTTTGGCTAAGACCATGTAATTTCGTTGGGTGCAATTACCCGAAGAATTTAAGCATCAAGTTCGGCTTCTCGTTGGTAACGAGGCCGAACTTTTTTTTGATTCCATCGCTAAGGAACCCCATACCAGTATCAGAATGAATCCATTTAAGGTATATGAGGGAATGGATAATTCACCACGAATACCTTGGTGCAATCATGCGGTTAGCTTACCGTCACGACCTTCGTTCATTGCCGATCCGCTCTTTCACGCGGGTACTTATTATGTGCAAGAAGCTTCTTCTATGTTTTTGGATATTGCGTTAAAGCAAATCAAAGCAGAAAAAAATGAACCATTGAAGGTACTCGATTTATGCGCAGCCCCTGGAGGTAAAAGTACACTCATACTCGATAACCTAACCGATGAAGATTTGTTGGTTGCTAATGAAATCATCAAAACGCGTGTTTCGATCTTAGAGGAGAACATCATTAAGTGGGGTAGAAGTAATATAGTTGTCACTAATAATGATCCAAGAGATTTCTCATCTCTTAAAGAGTTTTTTGATGTAATTGTTGTTGATGCGCCATGCTCGGGTGAAGGAATGTTCAGGAAAGATAAAAATGCGATAGAGGAATGGAGCTTAGAACACGTAGCTTTATGTGCTAACCGTCAGGAACGGATTTTAGATGATGTATTACCTGCATTAAAACCTGAAGGGTATTTAATTTATTCTACTTGCACGTTTAATACCAACGAGAACGAAAAGAATATCGTGCGATTACAAAATGACTTTGAGATGGAAAGCATGAAGTTAAACTGTGAAGAAGAGTGGGGGATAACAGAAATCGAAGAGTTTGAGAACGAACGCCTATTTGCCTATCGATTTTATCCGCACAAAGTTACTAGTGAAGGCTTTTTTCTTACATGTTTAAAAAAGAAGGGAGAGAGTAGAGGTGTGTTTTCATTCAAAGAACCCAAACGCGAAAAAGTAAATCAACCTTGGTTAAACGAGGTTTCTATGTATTTGCAGCATCCTGAAAGGTTCGAATTTATTATGGATGCAACAGGTATATCAGCTTATCCTAAGCAGCAGTTTGCAGCAATGCAAGTATTGTCATCAAAATTAAAAGTGCGGTTATCTGGTTTAAAGATGGGTGAAATCATGAAAGGGAAACTTATTCCCCATCATCAATTAGCGCAAAGTATTCATCTAAACAAACAAATACCTTGTGTTGAGTTAAACTTGGAGCAAGCGCTTCGTTATTTGCGTAATGAAACATTTCCACTTCAAGAGCTCTCTCAAGGAGTTTACGCCATGAGCTATCAAGGACATCAATTAGGTTGGGCTAAAGTAATGCCCAACCGAATAAATAACTACCACCCTAATAACCTCCGAATACTAAAAGATTTAAAAGACCTTTTGCCTCAAAATAAATGATACTTTTGCGCCTCGTTATTATATGATTAAAATACACAAAGTACTGGTTGAAGCCGTTGTTAATTCGCTTGAACAAATTTTTAGAGAAGGCAAACAAGCCGATAAAGTTATCGAGCGCACATTAAAGGCAAACCCTAAGTGGGGCTCTCGCGATAGAGCCTTCATAGCCGAGAATACATATGAAATAGTTCGTTGGTGGCGATTAATAAATTATTGCGGGAATAATGAAGAGACATATATAAACAAAGGGAGCTTGTGGCACCTATTTGGAGTTTGGCAAGTATTAAAAGGAGTGGAAATACCCGCTTGGCCCGAAGTGCAGCACGTAAATCCTAAATTAATTGCAAAGCGCAAAACCGAGATTCAAGCTGAAATTAATATATCACAATCTTATCCCGATTGGTTAAGTAACCTGATAAAAGAAGAATTACCTGAAACATGGGAGCAAGAACTCCAGGCGCTTAATCAGCCTGCAGACCTAATTATCAGAGTAAATACACTAAAAGCAAACACAGAAAAAGTAAAGAGTGAACTAGATAAGTTAGAAATTAAGTACGAAACTATAGCAGAACTACCTCACGCAATAAGAGTAAAAAAGAGGGTAAACCTTTTCAGTACCGAATTGTTCAAGAGTGGTTGGATTGAAGTTCAAGATGCCTCTTCACAATTAGTGGCCCCTTATTTAGAAGTTGCACCTGGGATGCATGTGATAGATGCGTGTGCCGGAGCAGGAGGAAAAACGCTACATCTGTCTGCGTTAATGCAAAACAAAGGACGCATTATTTCCATGGATACAGAAGCTTGGAAGTTGGAAGAATTGAAGCGTAGAGCCAAGCGCGCAGGAGCACAAAATATCGAAACACGACAAATAGAAAAGGATACAATAAAGAAGCTATATAATAGTGCCGATAGAATTTTGTTGGATGTTCCATGTTCCGGTTTAGGTGTTATCAAACGTAATCCTGATTCAAAATGGAAATTAAAAGCTGCATTTTTAGATGAAATTAGAGCCACTCAACAAAATATAATGGCAGAATACGCAAAAATGTTAAAGTCTGGAGGACTCATGGTTTATGCCACATGCAGCATACTTCCGTCAGAGAACTTAAACCAAGTTCATCAATTTTTAGCGAATAATTCCGAATTCGAACTCTTAAAACACGAATCTATTTCACCTGCGCAATCCGGTTTTGATGGTTTTTTTATGGCTTTGATAAAAAGAAGGTGAGATAAATTTAAACCCATTCAGTCCTCAAATTCGTGAATATCCTTATATTATTTAATCGGAATTGTCCAATAGTAATAGCATCTCAAGAATCGCATCAAGCCACAATGCAAAAAAAGACAATCAAATAATCAGGTAGTTATGTGTGAGGTAAAAAATAAAAGTGGTTAATGAGTTGCAAAAAAAGAAAAGGGGTCTACATTTGCAGCCCCTTAACGGAAGAAAAGAGGGATAAGTTCATTGTAAGATGTAAGTGTTTGAAAGTCTTCAT
>JACCDH010040472.1_pt1 | contig 27514 bp, 27 predicted proteins | sample 7442481 | NCBI WGS metagenome assembly JACCDH01 (sample SAMN15323433, study PRJNA562643) | freshwater metagenome | isolation source: river surface water | place: USA:Blue River Watershed | collected 2017-08-15 | reverse complement strand
TGGCTGCACCGCTACAACCACCAGCGGCCCCATGAGTCGTTGGGCCGCATCCTGCCGGTTGAGTACCGTGTGAAACAATTCCCCAACCTCTACTTCTGACTGGTTCAGGAATTCGAGGAGGCTTCAGCTGCGCTGTTTGGCGTACACGGCTATCGGCACAGCCGATCCACATGTACTTTGGATTCTGTTGCTTTGCGAGCCGCGTGAAAAAGCCAGGCTCGCGTGCGTTGATGTTCGCCGCCCAGTCTTTATTGTTCCTCAACAATACGTTGAGATCTGTGTTCATATAGGGATCATCCGCTTTTGCTTTTATCAGTGCGGCAACGCTGCTCAGTGCTGCAGGATCTTATTGAGGAAGTCCTTGGTGCGCGGCTGGCGCGCATCGGGGCTGCCGAAGAACTCCTCCTTGGTGCAGTCCTCGAGGATCTTGCCGCCCACGTCCATGAAGATCACGCGACTGGCCACCTTGCGCGCAAAGCCCATCTCGTGGGTCACGCACATCATGGTCATGCCATCCTTGGCCAGGCCCACCATCACGTCCAGCACCTCGCCGACCATCTCGGGATCCAGCGCCGAGGTGGGCTCGTCGAACAGCATCACGATCGGGTCCATCGATAGGGCGCGCGCAATGGCCACGCGCTGCTGCTGGCCGCCGGAGAGCTGGCCGGGAAACTTGTCCTTGTGCGCCATCAGGCCCACGCGGTCGAGCATCTTCAGGCCGCGCGCCTTGGCTTCGTCGGCGCTGCGGCCCAGCACCTTGATCTGCGCGATCGTCAGGTTCTCGGTCACCGACAGGTGCGGGAACAGCTCGAAGTGCTGGAACACCATGCCCACGCGGCTGCGCAGCTTGGGCAGGTCGGTCTTGGGGTCGTGCATGGCCGTGCCGTCGACATAGATCTCGCCCTTCTGGAAGGGCTCGAGCGCGTTGATTGTCTTGATCAACGTGGACTTGCCCGAGCCCGAGGGCCCGCACACCACAACCACCTCGCCCTTGTTGATGCTGGTAGAGCAATCGGTCAGCACCTGCACCGCGCCATACCATTTGGACACGTTCTTGAGTTCAATCATGGGGTCTCTCCAGCGCTCAACGGATGATCGCGATTCTCTTGTGTAGCCGCTTGACCAACTGGGACAGGGCGTAGCAGATCATGAAATACAGCACCGCAGCCAACACGTAGGATTCGATGGGGCGGCCGAAATTCTTGCCGGCGGTCTCGAAGCCCTTGAGCATGTCGTAGGCGCCGATGGCATATACCAGCGAGGTGTCCTGGAACAGAATGATGGTCTGGGTCAGCAGCACCGGCAGCATGTTGCGGAATGCCTGCGGCAGAACCACGAGCTTCATGTTTTGACCATAGGTCATGCCCAGCGCCTGGCCGGCGAAGACCTGGCCGCGCGGGATGGACTGGATGCCGGCGCGCATGATCTCGCTGAAATACGCAGCCTCGAAAGCCACGAAGGTGATGATCGCCGAGGCCTCGGCGCCGATGGGCCTGCCGAGCAAGAGCGGCACCAGCAGGAAGAACCACAGGATCACCATGACCGCCGGAATCGAGCGCATGCCGTTTACGTAGATGGTCGCTGGTATGACAAGTACTTTGTTGCCCGACAAGCGCATCAGCGCCAGCAAGGTACCGAAGAGAATGCCGCCCAGTGTGGCGATCACCGTGAGCATCAGGCTGAAGCCCAGGCCCTTCAGGATGAAGTTCTGGATCAGGTCCCAGCTGTAGAACGAGAAGTCAAACTGGAGGCTCATCTCAGGCCTCCCGTTCCGCCCGAGGCGATGAAGCCGGGCACGCGGCTCTTCTTCTCGATGAAGGCCATGATACGGTTGATCGCGAAGGCTGAGATCACGTAGAGGCCCGTGACCGCCAGGTAGACCTCGACACCACGCGAGGTTTCCTCCTGCGCTTGCATGGCGAACATGGTCAGCTCGGCCACCGACACGGAGAACGCCACGGACGAGTTCTTGAACACATTCATGGCTTCGCTCGTGAGCGGCGGAATGATGATGCGGTAGGCCATGGGCAGCAGCACATAGCGGTAATACTGGAAGGTAGTGAAGCCCAGCGCCATGCCTGCATAGCGCTGGCCGCGTGGTAGGGCCTGGATGCCAGAGCGCAGTTGCTCCGCGATGCGCGCCGATGTGAAGAAGCCCAGCGCTAGCACCACCAGCACGAAGCCCGGCACGGCCTTCATCGCGGGGAATATCGCCGGCACCACGTGGTACCAAAGGAAGATCTGCACCAGCAGCGGAATGTTGCGAAGCAACTCTACCCAGGCGTTACCTAGGCGGACGATCCAAGGCCTTCCCTCCAGCGTGCGCAAGGTGCCAATCAAAGACCCGGCCACCAGCGCGATGGCCAGTGACAGCAAGGAAACCGATACTGTCCAACCCCAAGCCGAAAGCATCCAGTCGAGGTACGTGACGTCGTTGCCTTTGCCAAAGCAGCTTTGCCCTGCCGTTTGGGTGATGGTGTCATGGCAGAACACCTCCCAGTTCCAGCTCATGAGCGCTCCCTTTCCCATGGCGTAGCGGGCGCCAGGGTATTGAGCGGGCCTTGATGCATGGTTGTCTCCTGTGGCTATTGGGTAGGTGGCATCGGGATGTGCTCACCCTTGTTTTCGCCAAGGGTGACTATGAATCACAACTGCAGATTTGAGAATTCTGTTCTTACGATCAAACTGATACGAAATCCGAATAAGAGGAAATGAAGGATGCAAAAGACAATTTGCTAGTGAAAAGGTATCCCATTCCTAATCTGGAAACCATATCCACAGCAGTGTTGGGCCGGTGCTGCAGCGGCCCATCGGCCGAGACTAGATTGACAGCATCCATACAAAGGGTTTCGCATGACCAACAATCCATCACACCCCATTCACGATACTGATCCCGCTGAGACGACGGAATGGCGTGAAGCCTTTTCTGCGTTGGCCACCCAAGAGGGAGGAATGCGCGCGCGCTTCATGTTGGACGAACTGGTGCGCCTGGCGCGCACCCTGCAGATCCAATGGCAGCCCGACCTGAACACGCCCTACGTCAACACCATACCCGCGTCGGCGCAACCGGCCTTTCCAGGCGATCTGGCGGTGGAGGAGCGCCTGGCCTCGCTGATGCGCTGGAATGCGCTGGCCATGGTGGTACGGGCCAACAAGGCCTATGGCGAGTTGGGCGGGCATATCGCCAGCTATGCCAGCGCGGCAGACCTGTTCGAGGTTGGTTTTAACCACTTTTTCCATGCCCGTAGCCCAGAGCATGGTGGCGATCTGGTGTTCTTCCAGCCGCACAGTTCTCCCGGTGTGTATGCGCGGGCTTACCTGGAGGGCCGGCTTAGCGAAGCTGACCTGATGCACTACCGGCAGGAAATCACCGCACCGGACAGCGGCGCACGCGGCCTTTGTAGCTATCCGCATCCCTATCTGATGCCAGACTTTTGGCAGTTCCCCACGGGCTCAATGGGCATAGGCCCGATCAGCAGCATCTACCACGCACGATTCATGCGCTACCTCACGCACCGCAAGCTGCTCGACTGTCAGAACCGAAAAGTCTGGGGCGTGTTCGGCGACGGCGAGATGGATGAGCCTGAGTCGATGAGTGCATTGACGCTGGCCGCGCGCGAGAAACTTGACAACCTGGCCTGGGTGGTCAACTGCAACCTGCAGCGCCTGGATGGCCCGGTGCGCGGCAACGGCCGAATCATCGACGAGCTGGAGCGCCTCTTCGCCGGCGCAGGCTGGAACGTCATCAAGCTGGTCTGGGGCAGCGACTGGGACGGATTGTTTGCGCGTGACTTGACCGGCACCCTGGTGCGGATGCTGGGCGACACGGTCGATGGCCAGATGCAGACCTTTGCCGCCAAGGATGGCCGCTACAACCGCGATCACTTCTTCGGCCAGAACCCCGAAGTTGCAGCGCTGGCACAAGGCCTGACCGACGAGCAGATCGATCAGCTCAAGCGCGGCGGCCATGACCTCGTCAAGATCCATGCCGCCTATGCCGCAGCTGCGGCGCATCAGGGCCAGCCCACCGTAATCCTGGCCCATACCAAGAAGGGCTACGGCATGGGCACGGCTGGACAGGGCAAGATGACCACGCACAGCCAGAAGAAGCTCGACGGTGACGAACTGATCGAGTTCCGCAACCGATTCAACCTACCCCTGACGGATGAGCAGGTCACTTCGCTGGCGTTTTACAAGCCGGCTCACGACAGCGCCGAGATGCGCTACCTGCGCGAGCACCGCGAACGCCTGGGTGGCGCGCTGCCCCGGCGCGAGACGGTCTGCGACGTGGTGCAGGTGCTCTCGCTGGAGGGCTACGCGAAGTTCGCCACCGAGGCCGGGGGCAAGGAGATGAGCACCACCATGGCCTTCGTGCGCATGCTGGGCACGCTGCTCAAGGACGAGCAACTGGGCCCGCGCATCGTACCCATCGTGGCCGACGAGGCGCGCACCTTCGGCATGGCCAACCTGTTTAAGCAGGTCGGCATCTACAGCAGCGTGGGCCAGCGCTACGCGCCCGAGGACATCGGCTCGGTGCTCTCGTACCGCGAGGCGCTGGACGGCCAGATCCTGGAGGAAGGCATCAGCGAGGCCGGTGCCATCGCGAGCTGGACGGCCGCCGCCACCAGCTACAGCGTGCACGGTCTGGCCATGCTGCCGTTCTACATCTACTACTCGATGTTTGGCTTCCAACGCGTGGGCGATGCCATCTGGGCCGCGGCCGACCAGCGGGCGCGCGGCTTCCTGCTCGGCGCCACCTCGGGGCGCACCACGCTGGGCGGCGAAGGCCTGCAGCACCAGGACGGCTCCAGCCACCTCGTGGCCGCCACCATCCCCAACTGCAAGGCCTACGACCCGGCCTATGCGGGCGAGCTGGCCGTGATCGTGGATGCCGGCATGCGCGCGATGTTGATCGAGCAGAAGGACGTCTTCTACTACGTCACGCTGATGAACGAGAGCTATGCCCAGCCCGACCTGCCCGCGGGCGCAGCCGAAGGCGTGCTGCGCGGCTGTTATGTACTGCGGCGCCTTGGGGATGCTGCCACCAAGGATGCTCGCTGTGTCACCCTGCTGGGTTCGGGTGCCATCCTGACTGAAGTGGTTAAGGCTGCGGAGCAACTGGTGGCCGAGGGCTGGGGTGTTGATGTGGTCAGCGTCACCAGCTGGAGCGAACTAGCTCGCGACGGTATGGCTTGCGAGGCGCAATCCGGTTCGACGCCTTGGATCGCCCAGATCCTGGATGGCACACATGGGCCAATCATCGCCGCTACCGACTATGTGCGCACCGTCCCCGAGAGCGTGCGCGCCTACCTGCCGGCAAGAAGAAGCTACCGCACATTGGGCACCGACGGATTTGGCCGCAGTGACACGCGCGCCGCATTGCGCCAATTCTTCAATGTGGATGCCGCCAGCATCATCCGCGTAGCCAAGGAGAGCCAGCGATGAGCGTGATTGACATCGAGGTCCCAGACATCGGTGACTTCGCGGAAGTGGGCGTGACCGAGCTGCTGGTCAACGTGGGCGACACGGTGGCCAAGGAACAGTCGCTGATCACCGTGGAATCGGACAAGGCATCGATCGAGATCCCGTCCAGCCATGCTGGCGTGATCAAGGAAATCCTGATCAAGATCGGCGACAAGGTGTCCGAAGGCTCGGTCATCGTGAAGCTCGAGGCCGAAGGCGCTGCCACGGCATTGGCGTCCGCCGCTGCAGCCCCTTCGGCTGCGGCCCCGGCACCCGCACCGGCCGCCGCTGCACCCGCCGCCGCCTGCCCACTGGACATCAAGGTGCCCGACATCGGCGACTTCAAGGACGTAGCCGTGATTGAGCTGCTGGTCAAGGTGGGCGACACCGTGGCCGCCGAGCAGTCGCTGTTCACCGTCGAGTCCGACAAGGCCTCGATGGAGATCCCGTCGCTGGCCGCCGGCACCATCACCGTGCTGACGCTGAAGATCGCCGACAAGGTCAACGTGGGCGACGTGGTCGGCCAGATGAACGCCCAGGGCGTTGTTGCCACTCCGGCTTCCGCTGCGCCGGCTACACCGGCTGCGGTGGCCGCGCCTGCTGCTGCCGCTGCATCGGTTGCCGCACCCGCCCCCAACTCCACTGGCACCCCAGTGCTGGGCCTGCCGCATGCCTCGCCCTCGGTGCGCAAGTTCGCCCGTGAGCTCGGCGTGCCGCTGGACGAGGTCAAGGGCAGCGGTGCCAAGGGCCGCATCACCCAGGATGACGTGCAAGCCTTCACCAAGTCGGTGATGGCTGGCGCGGTGCAGACCAAGGCGCAGGCCGCCAAGGCACCGGCAGGCGGTGGCGGTGGCTCCGAGCTGGGCCTGATCCCCTGGCCCAAGATCGACTTTACCAAGTTCGGCCCCATCGAGCGCAAGGAGATGGGCCGCATCAAGAAGATCAGCGGCGCCAACCTGCTGCGCAACGCGGTCATGATCCCGGCCGTCACCAACTTCGACGACGCCGACATCACCGAGCTCGAAGCCTTCCGAGTCTCCACCAACAAGGAGAACGAGAAGAGCGGCGTCAAGGTGACCTTGCTGGCCTTCCTGATCAAGGCCTGCGTGGCCGCACTCAAGAAATTCCCCGAGTTCAACAGCTCGCTGGACGGCGACGCCCTCATTTACAAGCAGTACTGGCACATCGGCTTTGCCGCCGACACGCCCAACGGCCTGGTGGTGCCCGTCATCAAGGACGCCGACAAGAAGGGCGTGCTGCAGATCAGCGTGGAAATGGGCGAGCTGGCCAAGAAGGCGCGTGACGGCAAGCTGGGTCCGGCCGACATGTCGGGCGCCTGCTTCACCATCTCCAGCCTGGGCGGCATTGGCGGCCGTTATTTCACGCCCATCATCAACGCGCCCGAAGTGGCCATCCTGGGCGTGTGCAAGAGCCAGACGGAACCGGTGTGGGACGGCAAGGCTTTTGTGCCGCGCCTGATGCTGCCGCTGTCGCTGACCTGGGACCACCGCGTGATCGACGGCGCGGCCGCGGCCCGCTTCAACGCCTACCTCGGCCAGATCCTCGGCGACTTCCGCCGTGTGCTGCTGTAAAGGAACCCGAACATGGCACTCATGGACATTCAGGTTCCCGACATCGGTGACTTCGACGAGGTAGCGGTCATCGAGCTGCTGGTCAAGCCCGGCGACACGGTCAAGGCCGAGCAAAGCCTGATCACGGTCGAGTCCGACAAGGCCTCGATGGAGATTCCCTCCAGCCACGCGGGTATGGTGAAGGAGCTCAAGGTCAAGCTGGGCGACAAGGTCAAGCAAGGCACGGTGGTGCTGACGCTGGAAGCCGAGGGTGGCGCTGCCGCTCCGGCACCTGCGCCTGCAGCAGCCGCCGCTGCTGCTGCCCCGGCGCCGGCTGCCGCGCCTGTGGCCGCCCCCATCGCCGAAAGTTTCGGCGGCAGCGCTGATCTGGAGTGCGACGTGCTCGTGCTGGGCGGCGGCCCTGGCGGCTACTCGACCGCCTTCCGCGCGGCCGACCTGGGCCTCAAGGTCGTCCTCGTCGAGCGCTACGCCACCCTGGGCGGCGTCTGCCTCAACGTGGGCTGCATCCCGTCCAAGGCGCTGCTGCACGTGGCCGCCGTGATGAACGAGGTGTCTCACCTGGGCGACCTGGGCGTGGACTTCGGTCGCCCGGTCGTCAACATCGGCAAGCTGCGCGGCCACAAGGAAAAGGTCATCGGCAAGCTGACCGGCGGCCTCGCGGCCATGGCCAAGATGCGCAAGGTCACCACCGTGCGCGGTTACGGTGCTTTTGTGGGCCCCAACCACCTCGAAGTGGAAGAAACCAGCGGCGCCGCGCAGGAGAAAACCGGCGGCAAAAAGGTCGTGGCCTTCAAGAAGGCCATCATCGCCGCCGGCTCGCAGGCTGTGCGCCTGCCCTTCATGCCCGACGATCCGCGCGTGGTCGATTCCACCGGCGCGCTGGCGCTCAAGGACGTGCCCAAGCGCATGCTCATCTTGGGTGGCGGCATCATCGGCCTGGAGATGGGCACCGTCTACAGCACCCTGGGCGCGCGCCTGGACGTGGTGGAGATGATGGACGGACTGATGCAGGGCGCCGACCGCGACCTGGTCAAGATCTGGCAGAAGATGGACGCCAAGCGCTTCGACAACATCATGCTCAAGACCAAGACGGTGGGGGCCAAGGCCACGCCCGAGGGCATCAAGGTGACGTTCGAGAGCGCGGAGCCGGGTGTGGCGGCACCGCCGCCCCAGGTCTATGACCTGGTGCTGCAAGCCGTGGGCCGCACGCCCAACGGCAAGAAGATCGCCGCCGACAAGGCCGGCGTGGCGGTGACGGACCGGGGTTTCATCAACGTCGACATCCAGATGCGCACCAACGTGCCGCACATCTTCGCCATCGGCGACATCGTGGGCCAGCCCATGCTGGCGCACAAGGCGGTGCACGAGGCACACGTGGCGGCCGAGGTCATCGCCGGTGAACTGCAGGGCAACAAGGAGCTGGCCTCCGCCGCCTTCAACGCCCGCGTGATCCCCAGCGTGGCCTACACCGACCCCGAGGTGGCCTGGGTGGGCCTGACCGAGGACCAGGCCAAGGCCCAGGGCATCAAGGTCAAGAAGGGCCTGTTCCCCTGGACGGCCTCGGGCCGTGCGATCGCCAACGGCCGCGACGAGGGCGTGACCAAGCTGCTGTTCGACGATAGCCCCGAGGCCCATGGCCACGGCAAGATCCTGGGCGGCGGCATGGTGGGCACCCACGCCGGCGACATGATCGGCGAGATCGCGCTGGCCATCGAGATGGGCGCCGACGCGGTGGACATCGGCAAGACCATCCACCCGAACCCCACGCTGGGCGAGAGCATCGGCATGGCGGCGGAGGTGGCGCATGGCAGCTGCACGGACCTGCCGCCGCAGACGCGCTGAATAGGTCATCCCGCCGAAAAGGTAATCATTGGAAGCAGCGCGGAGCATGAGAGGGCTTCCGTTGGAGCTTCAAGCGAAGCGGCGCCACTTCAAATAGTGGCCATTTGTCTGCTGCTCAATGGGGGGCAACGCAGTGAGGTCGTAGCCATTGTTGTCATTGCGCAACGCATACAGGACGTCCCAGACGGCTGCCATGGGCAGAGCCGCCTTCAGCCCCAGCACCAATTCGCGCATGTTGCGGTAGCGCAGCACCCGCCGGCGTTGGTGGTGATGAGTCCACCAATCTCGCAACTGCCGGCGCCACCCAGCAGTAGCGGGAACTGGCGTTGATGCGCATCGGCGGTTTCGCGCACGGTTGCCAGGATGCAGCCAGCCTCGGCCGTCAGCGAGTTGTTGCCGGTGTCCACATCGCGGATGCGGTTCATGCGCGACAGGTTCAGAATCACAGCGGGCTGTTCGCCGCCGGCAATTGCATCGCCGACCAGGCCGGCATTGCCGCCCTGCGGCATGATGGCTATGCCCAAGGCTCTGCAGATTTTCACCAGGGCGGATACTTCCTAGGTGCGGCCCGACATCAGCACGGCCAGCGCCTCACCTTGGTAGCGGCCATGCCAATCCCGCTGGTAGGGGTGTATGTCGTCTAGGACTGTCAGCACGCGCGACTGCTGGGCATGCTTATGGGTGTTCATCCGGTTGGTTTCCTAGAGGATTGGGTGTTTGGCGACTTCCGACCTCTCAAACCCAATCCGGATGAACACTCGATACAACCTATCGGAGCTTCACATCCAGCAACTTCGATATGCCCGGCACCATCATCCGGGCGAGCACTTCGCTGGAGCCTCCGGGCGCATATGGCACAACGAATTTGACGGTCTTGCAGGTATTGGCCGCCTGCGTCTGCGCGACGACGACTACACTGGACGATGCGATCAGCAATGCGCAGGGCAGCGTGGTGAGCTTTTGAGGCCTCATGTTTTGTCTCCTGATGGGTTGAGACATTCAGCCCCGGCCAAATACCGGCTTATTTCGCGTTGATGGCTTCGAACTCCTTGTCGTGCATGACCTCTTCGACGGATCGGCCAGAACGCACAGCAGCCACCATGCCGCCCTGGCGCTTGGCGATGCGCTCGCCCAGATCCAGAACTTCCTCGATACGCGCGGCGGGAACGAACACTGTGCCGCAGCGGTCAGCGATGATGTAGTCGTCCTGCGCCACCTGCACGCCAGCCATCACGACCGGCTCTCCGGACGAGATTTGGATGGCCCGGTTGCGGGCGCTGATCATGGTGATGCCACGTCCGTAGACCGGGTAACCGATGGACTCGCTGCCTTCGATGTCACGACTGCAGCCGTCGATCACCGTGCCGCGAATGCCCTTGACCTGAGCCGCGTTGGCTACGATGTCGCCCCAGCACGAGATGCCTTCCAGGCCACCGGCAATGACGAGGATGCGGTCGGTTCCCTGGCTGGCGGCAATGACCGGCGTAATGGGGTGCACGGTGGCGCCACCGCTGGTCTTGGGGGCGAATTGCAGCGTGGAGGCCCGGCCCACGATCTTGGGGCAGTTCCACAAGGGACGGATCCCAACCGTGGCGCCAGCCAGGCCCAGAAAGTCCAGCGCGTCGGACACAGTGCTCGAATCCAGCGCCTCCAGGCGGGTGAGGTGCTTTTTAACAATGGAGGGCGTGGTCATCTTCTTTTCTTTCCGTCAATGCGTTTACTTTGGCAGGAAGGCTTCCATGGGCAGGTCGTTGGGGTTGGCCCACAGGCGTTGCAGTGTTTCGGGCGGATCCATGTTCAATGGCACGTTGCGGGGCGGAATCGGTTGCTGGAACCATTTCTTCCACAGCGTCTTCATCTCGCCATTGGCCAGCATCCCGTGGATGGCAGTGTCGGCCACGCGCTTGAATTCGGGATCGTCCTTGCGGAACATGATGGCGATGGGCTCGGCGTTGAGCACTTCTCCGACCACCTTGAAGCCAGCAGGATTGCGGGAGTTGGCAATGGTTGCGCGTAGCACGCCCTGATCCAGCACCCAAGCATCGGCCCGGCCAGTCTCCAGCAGGAGAAAGCTGTCCGCGTGGTCTTTGCCCATCACGTCCTTGATCTCCAGGCCCATTTCGCGCGCCTTGCGGCGCAGATGCTGGACGGACGTCGTTCCCGTAGTGGTGGCGACCGTCTTTCCAGCCAGGTCGCGTACAGACTGGATGCCAGAGTCGGCTCGTACAGCCATGCGGACTTCCTCGACGTAAGTCGTCAGCGCGAAGGCAACGTCCTTTTGCCGCGCTTGGTTGTTCGTGGTGGATCCGCACTCGATGTCCACGGTGCCGTTCTGCACCAGCGGAATCCGGTTCTGCGAGGTGACGTTCTGATACTGGACGTCGATTCGGGGCAGGTTCAGCTGTTTCTGTATGGCCGCCACGATCCGCTGGCAGACATCGATATGGAAGCCCACGGGCTGGGCACCGCTCGGGGTGTACGAGAGCGGGGTCGAGGCATCGCGCACGCCGATCGTGATGGCGCCGGTGGACTTGATCTTGTCGAGTGTTTGCGCCTGCCCTGGCATCGAGAGGGTGAGGGCAAGAAGCGCTGTGATCAGTGCGGAGGTTCGTTTCATGGGAGGCTACCTTTCTGCGTGGTGGATGGCGGTTGCGGGAAGTGGGTGAAGAGGTCTACACAAATCAGTCGACTGACGCCTTGATGTTCGACTGCTTGGCGATAGACCGATAAAGCTGGCGTTCGGTCTTGATCAGTTCGGAGAACTCCTTGCGGCTGGAGCCCACCGTATCGAGCCCCTTGCTGCTCATGTTCTGCCGGAACGCGGGATTGGAGGTGACCTGCCGCGAGGCAGACTCCAGACGCTCGGCAATTGCGTCGGGCAAGTCCTTTGGGGCCCAGAGCCCATACCAGGTGTAGAACTCCAGCCCCTTCATGCCGGTCTCCTCGACCGTCGGAATTTCGGGCGCTGATGCGAGGCGTGTCTTTCCGGTGACGGCCAAGGCCTTGACCTTGCCGCCGTGCACCAGGGGAATCGCGGTGACCGCAGGGTCGAACATCGCCGAGACTTGGCCGCCCATCAGATCGTTTAGCGCGGGAGCATTGCCCTTGTAGGGGACGATCAGGATGTTCGTCTTCGCCGCGCGGTTGAAAAGCTCCTCGGCGATGTGGCTGGCCGAGCCAATGACGGAAGTGGCGAAGGTAACGCTGGCAGGGTCGTTGCGCGCCAGTTGTGCCAGCTCGGCTGGCGTTTTGGCCGGCAACGCTGGGCTAACCATCAGCACCAGCGGGCCCTTTGCCACCTGGGTGATCGGGGTGAAGTCTTCGAGCGCTCTGTAGGGGCTCTTTTCCATAATCTCGGGGTTGATGACGTGCGCCGACGGATTCAGGAGCAAGGTGTACCCATCGGCTTTGGCACGCATGACGTCCATCGTTCCGATGTTCCCGGACGCGCCTGCCTTGTTGTCGATGATGATCGGCTGGCCGAGCCGCTCGGCCAGCAGTTGGGCAAAGCCCCGTGCGACGGTATCCGCCGAACCTCCGGCCGGATAAGGAACCACCATCCTGATGGGACGTTCTGGCCACGCAGCCGTTTGCGCATGGGCCACCGTGATTGTCGTGGTGAGGCCGCCGAGCGCGGCCAGAAGCGCCAGACGCGATCCTGCATGGATGAGTGTGCGCCGGACGGCTCTAGCTTGGCCGGACGCCGGGTCGAAATGTTGATTCATCTTGTCTCCTTTGTTTGTCTTGTGTGTTCAGTGGTGGCTCGCGATGTCCACGTTCTTTCCGGGATTCATCACACCATTGGGGTCGAAGAGCCGCTTCACACGTCGCATCCACTTCAGCGCCTCGCCGTGCTCTTCGGTCAGGTAGTGCTGCTTGCCGATGCCGATGCCGTGCTCTCCGGAACAGGTGCCGCCGTTGCGGATCGCACGCAGCGCGAGCCGCTCCGAGTAGGCCTTCAGCGCGGCCTGTTCTTCCGGCGAGTTCTTGTCCACCAGGACGACCGTGTGGAAGTTGCCGTCACCCACGTGGCCATGTAGCGTGATGGGGACGGGCATCGTCTCGATGTCTTTCAGCGTCTCTTCCACGGTTTTGACTAGGCACGACAAGGGCACGCAGACGTCGGTGGCGATTGCCCGTGCGCCCGGCCGCAGTGCTCGGCAGGCGTAGTAGCGCTTGTGCAGTGCCTTCCAAAGCTGTTCTCGCCGAGGACGGTCGTCGGCATACAGGGTCACCGTATGGGGATGCTCGGCCACCAGATCGCCCACCATCTGGTACTGCTCCTCCACGGAGGACGCGTTGCCGTTGAGCTCGACGAGCAACAGCGGCGATTCCGGCAGACCCAGCGAGCTGTAGCGGTTGAGTGCCTGCACGGTTGTCGGATCGAGAAGTTCCACTCGCGCTACCGGAATCGCAGCTTGGCGGAAGCTCACTACCGCAGAGACAGCAGAGGCCACGTTGGGGAAGGAAAAGACCGCTCCTGCGACTTCTTCAGGTCTTGGGAACAGGCGCAGCGTGAGTTCGGTGATGGTGCCCAGCGTGCCTTCGGAGCCCACGAACAGATGCAGCAGGTCGTAGCCGTTCGCCGACTTGGGGGCGGACGATCCGCATCGGATGCACTCGCCATCGGCCAGCACTACTTCCAATGCGAGCGTGTTCTCGCGCATGGTTCCGTAGCGAACGGCATTGGTGCCAGAAGCGCGGGTGGCCGCCATTCCACCCAGGGTTGCATCCGCGCCCGGATCGACTGGAAAAAACAGGCCGCTGGCCTTGAGTTCAGCTTCCAGTTGCAGCCGGGTGACTCCACTCTGCACCCGCACGGTCATGTTTTCTACGTCTACGTCCAGCACGCGGTTCATTCCGCGCATGTCCATGACGAGTGAGTGAGGCTCTGCCGCCACCTGACCTTCGACGGACGAGCCTGCGCCAAAGGGGATGATGGGGATGCCACATTCGTTGCAGATTTTTTGAATGCGTTGAATCTCCCCAGTGGAGTACGGCTGAACAACGGCCCAGGGCGGGGTATCGCAAGAGTGCCCCTCGGTAGCGAGAAACTGCTTGCGGGTCGAGAGAGAAAGGTGAAAGCGTTCGCCCAGCAGCGTTCTCAAGGCAGCAGCGGCGGTATCCGCTGGCGCCGGAGTGACTGGAGAGGTGTTGCCTACCATGCTGCTCTGCTCCTCTGGGGCGAAAGAGCTTCATGGTCGCGGAAGATGAGTGCCCCGTCTATTTCTATATCAGGATGAGTTTCATACTGAATTCGTATCAGAAATTCGAGTGCGAAATCCAACTATCTGAGTTGTTTTGGAGCTCGCTTTTGATCTTTCAACCATGCAACAGCCTCTTCCACCATGGGGTGATGCCTCTGCGAATTCCACATGGCGGAGACGGTGACTACTGTGATTTTTTCTTGCAATGGCCGCACTATCACATTCTCTGGGGCCAGTTTACGCATGGACGAAGGAACGATCGCAACGCCCTGGCCGCAACTAACGTAGGCGATCTGAGAGGCTACCGAGCGAGCTTCATGCAGCACACGCGGAGAAAGCCCGTGGGTACGACATGTGCTGATCAGCATGTCAAAGTACACCGGGCTGACGCGCCGGGATGGCATGACAAGTTGCTCGTTAGCCAGGGATTTGAGACGTATCCGGGTTTGTGTCGCCAAGGCATGATTTTTCGCTAACGCAACGGATAGCCGATCCTCTTGCAGCGGGATCGTTGCAATGCCGTTTCCAGCCTCGTCATCGAGCCGCACGAAGGCAAGATCCAATTCGCCAGCATCCAGGCTGGGAATGGCTTCGACGCTATCGATCTCACGAACGAATACGGTCAATTTAGGATGCACCTGCTTCAGGTGATTCAGTAGCTGCGGCACGATGTCCAGCATGGCGGAGGTAATCGCGCCGACGTGCAAGACCGCTGACTGACCCGCTGCCACTTCACGCACCACGCGCTCCAGTTGCTCCACCTGAAAGGCAAACTGGTGCACGGCAGGCAAGATTGCGGCCCCCGCTGGGCTGAGCTGTGTTCCTCGGCGGGATCGATCGAACAGCTTGAGCTTGAGCGAGTGTTCCAGCACCTTGATCTGCTCCGTCAGCGGTGGCTGTGACATGGCAAGCCGTGCCGCCGCGCGACCGAAATGCTGCTCTTCGGCCACGGCGAGGAACATCCATAGTTGACGTATCAGGCGGAAATCGATGGTGCTCATAGGGTTTCTCCTTGCTGAACTTGCCGGAACGGACGCTCAAGCACCCATATTCTGTGGAATAGTGCTGCTCCGATATTCGTATCAGTTAGATACCGAAATAGTATTTCACATATAAGCCCTCGGCATTGATGATTTTCCAATTTTCACGGAGATCATCAATTGAGCACCCTTACTTTCCTCGCTCGCCTGGCCGCCCTGGATTCCAATACCGTCTCGGATGCGCTCGACTTCCTCGAACTGCCCGGCGCTACCTACGGGCTGCGCCCGCTCTGGGACTGCCCCAAGGTCGTCGGTCGTGCCAGCACCATCCAGGTCGGGCCGAAGACGGAGGCCAAGCCCACCGTTCACCTCATTACGCCGGTCATTGATGCCGTGACGACCGACGACCGGGTTCTGGTAATCGCCGGCGGCCCCGAGGGAGTTTCTTGCTGGGGCGACATCATCGCCAACGCCGCTCGGGCCAAGAGGATCCGTGGCTCCGTTATCGACGGCTACAGCCGCGACATCGAAGGCAGCGAGTCCATTGGTTACCCGGTCTATGGGCGCGGCATCACCATGATCAGCGCGCGCAACCGGATCATTCAAGTGGACTCGGGCAAGCCGGTCCAGATGGCAGGGGTCACTGTGAACGAGGGCGACTATGTGATCGCAGACCGCTGCGGCACCGTCTTCGTGCCCGCCGCACGCATCGAGGAAGTTCTCGACCTGGGCGAGCGCATCGCCAAGCGCCAGAACGGCATGGTCATGGCCGTTCGCACAGGCCGCTCAGTGGCCGAGGTCATGCACGACAAAGAGTTTGAGGCCATCGCCGTCCAGAAAAAGTGACGGCGTTGCCGCTGTCTGACCAAGTGAAACAGATTCATTCACGCCATTTATCACCGAGAGAAAACGACATGACAAACGCACACAAAGCCGCACCTGAAGACCAGGAACTGGTCGCTCTCTTCGAAGGGCTGGACACTCCCGGCGTTTCCGACGCCATGGATAAGCTGGGCCTGCATGGCCAGGCGCTCGGCATCATGCCGCTGGACAACTACACCAAGGCCGTGGTGGGCCCTGCTTTCACCGTCAAGTACGTGCCGGCCAGCAACCCGCCAGGCACGGTGGGTGACTTCATTGATGACGTCGCCGAAGGCGATGTGATCGTGATCGACAACGACGGCCGCACCGACTGCACCGTCTGGGGCGACATCATGACCCAGTACGCGGGACTGCGCGGCATCGCGGGTACGGTGATCGGCGGGGTATGCCGCGATGTGGGCAAAGCGCTGGGCGACGCCTACCCGATGTTCACCGCCGGCCGCTTCATGCGTACCGGCAAGGATCGTGTGCAAGTCGAGTCGGTCAATGCCACGGTGGGCATTGGAACTGTCCGTGTGGTCGCACGCGACATCGTGGTCGCAGACGCTAACGGTGTGGTCATCGTGCCGCGTGGCCGTGCCCGCGAGGTGGCCGAGACGGCCTGCAAGATCGAGGAAACCGAATCGCGCATCCGCGAGCAAATCGCACAGGGCAAGACTCTGGGCGATGCGCGTGCCGCGTTGGGCTACCACAAGCTGCAGAGCAAGGCCTGAGCCATGAGCGCAATTCAAACCTACAGCGCCGTGCAACTGGCGCAGGCCTGCAAGCTGGGTACCTCCACGTTGTTCGAGGCCTCGGGTATTGCCACCAGCGCCGTTGATACGGCTATCCGGCCCGTATGGGCGGGGGCCTCGGTGGCCGGGTCGGCCTATCCGCTCGAATGCTCGCCGGGTGACAACCTGGCGATCCACATCGCCATGGAGAAGGCGCCGCGTGGCAGCATCCTGGTGATCTCCACGGGCAGCTTCGTCGCGGGATACTGGGGGGAGGTGCTGACGGTGGCTGCCGAGGCTGCTGGCGTGGCGGGCTTGGTCATCGACGGCGGCGTGCGCGACATCGCGGCGCTGACGGCGCGACGCTTTCCCGTGTTCACGCGCGGCATCTCGATGCGCGGCACCATCAAGGCCAGCGCACCTTCGGTGGGCAAGCCCATCAGCTTCACCGGCACACCGGTGGCAGCGGGCGACCTGGTGGTGGCCGACGATGACGGCGTGCTTGTTATTCCCGCCACTCATGTCGATCACACCCTGGCACAAGGCCAGGCCCGTGCGGACAAAGAAGCCAAGATGATGGAGGCGCTAACCCAGGGAAAGTCCACGCTGGAGCTGATGGGATTGACCAGTTGGAGGACGGCGTAATGACGGCACCGAGCTATGGCCTGAACCGTTTCTTGGCTGCGGCCAAGCCATCGGCTACCTATCAGGTGATGGATCGCGTGGCGGCCCGCCGCGCCAGCGGCGCGTCGGTCATCTCGCTGTGTGCAGGCGAGCCGGACTTCGACACGCCGGCACATGTGCGCGAGGCGGGCATTGCCGCCATCCGTGCCGGGCACACCCGCTACACCCAAGTTGCCGGCCTGCGCGCACTACGCGAGGCCATCGCCACCAAGTTTCAACGCGAGAACGGCCTGGACGTGGACTGGCGCGATACGCTGGTGAGCAACGGCGGCAAGCAGGTGATCTTCAACGCATTGGCCGCCACGCTCAACGAAAGCGACGAGGTGATCGTGCCTGCGCCGTATTGGGTCAGCTACCCCGAGATCGTGCAGCTCTGCGGTGGCAAGGCCATCACCGTGGCCTGCGGGGCGGAGAGCGGGTTCAAGCTCACGCCGCAGGCGCTGCAAGCCGCGATTACGCCGCGCACGCGCTGGCTGATTCTGAACTCACCGTCCAATCCGACCGGCGCGGTGTATAGCCGTGCCGAGCTGCAAGCCTTGGCCGAGGTGCTGCTGGCGCACCCACAGGTGCTGGTGTTGTCCGATGACATCTACGAGCATTTGATCTTCGACGGCCTGCCATTCTTCACGCTCGCCCAGGTCGAACCTCGCCTGCGCGAGCGCGTCCTGACCATGAACGGTGTGTCCAAAGCCTATGCGATGACGGGCTGGCGCATAGGTTTCGGCACGGGGCCTGGCTGGTTGATCGAGGCGATGGAAAAACTTCAGGGCCAGCAGACTTCGGGCGCCAGTACGATCTCGCAGCATGCGGCGCTGGCCGCGTTGACCGGGCCACAGGATTTCATCATTCAGTCCAGGGCCGCGTTCCAGCGACGGCGCGACGCGGTGGTGGCTGCGCTCAACCAGGCGCTGGGGCTGCATTGCGAAGTACCGCAAGGCGCGTTCTACGCCTTCGCGTCGTGCGAGGGCGTGATCGGCAAGATCACGCCAGCGGGCGCGCAGCTCAACAGCGATGAGGATGTGGTCAATGCACTGCTGGATGAGGCCGGGGTCGCCACTGTCCACGGCAGCGCCTTCGGACTTGGCCCTTATATCCGCATCGCCTACGCGCTGGACGACGAATCGCTCAAGCAGGCGTGCCAGGCCGTGCAGGGTTTCTGCGCTTCACTTTCCAGATAAACCGGAAGATCAATTACGTGATTCAAGAGAATGAGTGTCGCAATGCAAAAAGAATTCCATCGAACCAACGTCCCTTTGCAGATTGAAGGCGTGGCCCTCAAGGTGTCGGCCATTCATCGCGACGGCCCGCTGGCACCCATCGTCTTCCTGCATGGATTCGGCTCGACCAAGGAAGACTATGGCGACATCGTTCGCCACGGTGCCTTTGCCGAACATCCGTTCTTGGCCTACGACGCGCCAGGGTGCGGGGATACTTACTGTGCCGACCTTGCGCGTATTTCGATTCCGTTCTTGGTGAATACGGCGCTTGCCATGCTGGAGCATGTTGGGTTCGAGCGTTTCCATCTGGTCGGCCACTCGATGGGTGGGCTTACAGCCCTGATGCTCGCGCACGCCCATCCTGATCGGGTGCTTAGCTTTGTCGACATCGAAGGCAACATCGCGCCGGAAGACTGCTTCCTCAGCCGGCAAATTGTGAACCACCCAGATTCGGATGCTGAACGCTTCTTTGATGCCTTCATCGAGAGAACGCATGGTGCGCCAGCCTACGCAAGCGCGCTATATGCGACGAGCCTGCGGCATAAAGTCAGGGCCGGTGCCGTACGTGGAATTTTCCAGTCGATGGTCGAACTTTCCGATCACGGCGCACTAATGGAAAAATTTCTGGCCCTGCCGTGTCCCAAGATGTTCATGTACGGTTCGCAAAACGCCTCGCTCTCCTACCTGAAAAGCATTGAGGCGCAGGGCGTTGAACTATCAGAGATCCCGGATTGCGGTCATTTCCCCATGTACTCCAATCCGGTGTTGATGTGGCAAGAAATTTCCCGCTTTCAAGCGTCGGCAGCACAATCTCGCTAGGTTCCCAGCCCTGATGGCTTTATCCGCTCGCGGGGCCTTGCTGCTGCCTCGCTGGCGGCGGCTGGATCAACGCCGTTGATAGACAACACCTCGGGTTGGGGCCGCTTCCGGTTCAGGTTGCTGACAAAACGTTCGTGCGAGCCGCGCCTGGCATCGCCAATGGCCGAAGAAGGAGAAGAGCTAGCATGTTGCGGATTGACCTCTATACCGAGATTAGCTGCCCTTGGTGCAGCTTTCTGGCTGCCAGCCAGACACCAATGCCGTCGTGCACGAGCACCTTCAATCGTGTGGACCGTTTGTTGGAAAAGACGTAGGCATGGTGCGGGCGCGCCGCACCAAAGACCTGCACCACACGAGCCAGTGCCGTGTCGGAACCTGCGCGCATGTCCATGGGTGTGGTGCACAGCCACACAGCCTCGATGCGAATCATCGAAGCCAGTCGCTCAGCTAGGCCGCGCAATCGCGGGCGGTGGCGGCCGGCCAGGTGATCTTGACGCGTGCGCCTGCGCGTTGCACATTGATCTGTATGTCGGTCGTTGCAGCCACCTCCGCCTGGGTCGGCAGATTCAGCGGCATGAAATTGGGCGCTGGCACGGGAACAGGGTTTCAGCGTCTTCGTCGATGCTGACCTGCGACCGTACCCCGATCAATGGGCGTTCCTTGCGTCCATCGAGCCCATGGCGGCACATGACATCGAGCCGACGATCCTGCGGGCCACGGGCAGCGCCCATCCACTGGATGTCACTTTCATCGATGACGAAGATCTGGTTACCCCCTGGAAGCGGGAAAACCCGTCCACCAAGAAACTCACAGGATCAATGCCGAAGGCCCTGACGGTTACGCTGGCCAATTTGATCTATTTCGAGAAAACACAGCTGCCGCAGGCATTGGCCAACCGCTTAATCCGATTGGCAGCGTTCCAGAATCCCGAGTTCTACAAGGCACAGGCGATGCGGATGTCGGTGTGGGACAAGCCTCGCGTCATTGGTTGCGCTGAGAGTTACCCCCATCACATTGCCCTGCCGCGTGGATGCTTGGATGCAGCTCTTTCTCTCCTGCGCGATAACGGCATTGCGTATCACCTCCGTGATGAGCGTTTCGCCGGCCAAGGGCTGGACGTGCCCTTCGTTGGCAGTCTTCGCCTTGATCAAGAGGCCGCGATCGCGGGAATGCTTGCCCACGATGCCGGGGTGCTGTGCGCACCGACAGCTTTTGGCAAGACGGTTACCGCTGCCGCGATGATCGCCCGGCGTGGCGTCAACACATTGGTGCTGGTGCATCGCACGGAATTGCTTAAACAGTGGCAGGAACGCATCCAGGCTTTTCTGGGAGTCGGAAAAGGTGAGATGGGCACCATCGGTGGCGGAAAGGCCAAGCCCACAGGCAAGATTGACATTGCCGTAATGCAGTCCTTGTCCCGTCAAGGCGAGGTCAACCCACTGGTCGAGGGTTACGGACAAGTGATCGTCGACGAATGTCATCACGTCGGAGCGGTTTCCTTCGACGCCATCTTGAAGCGGACCAAGGCGAAATACGTCCTGGGTCTGACTGCCACGCCAATCCGTCGTGACGGGCAGCAGCCAATCATCTTCATGCAATGTGGACCGATCCGGTATTCTGCAGCGAAGCCGGCCGGGGCGCCACACGATCTGGAGGTGGTGCCGCGCTCCCGGCATGCCCGGATCGAATTGCCGCAGGATGCGGGCATCCAGGATGTCTTCCGGCACCTTGCCAGTGATTCGTCCCGAACGGCTGCGATCGCGGCAGAGGTGCGTGATGCTGTTGCACAGGGACGTAAGGTGCTGGTCCTGACGGAACGTACGGAGCATCTCGATGCTATCAAGGTAGAACTCGACGACCTTCATCCGGCACCATTCGTTTTGCATGGGCGAATGTCCAAGAAACAGCGTGCCGCTTTGGTGGCCAGTCTGGATGCGCTACCGCCCGATGCTCCACGCGTCCTGCTTTCCACCGGGAAGCTGGTCGGTGAGGGCTTCGACCACCCGCCGCTCGACACACTGGTCCTGGCCATGCCGGTTTCATGGAAGGGCACGCTGCAGCAATATGCCGGGCGCCTGCACCGCGAGCACGCCGGCAAGACAGGCGTGCGGATCATCGACTTCGTAGACACTGGCCACCCGGCATTGCTCCGAATGTGGGACAAGCGGCAGATTGGATATCGGGCAATGGGATATCGGCTTCAATCGCAAGTCGCGGATTAGAGTTCAATCGTCGTTTTCGGAATTGAACCCAAATCCGCATCCGTCCTCGCCGCTGCCTGGCCCCAGTCCATCGAGGGCCATATGAAAGATATCTTTCATACTTGTAATTTAAATTAAAGAATGGTTTAATTTGACCGTTGCAGCTAAAGCAGACTTTCAATGAATCGGGACACCGGGACTTACGTCATCTCCACGACTCTGGGTGAGCCGGTGCGGGCGTTCGTGCCCCATCCATTGCCGCCAGCAAGGCCAGCTTTGGCGCCTGACCTCTACGCCGATCTCAATCGCCAAGCCGAATTGGCCCTTGCACGCCTGGCCGGCGTGTCGGGCCTGGTGCCGTCGGTGGACTGGTTGCTTTACAGCGCCATCCGCAAGGAAGCCTTGTTGACATCCCAGATCGAGGGCACGCAGGCCACCCTGACCGACTTGTTCGATGAGGAAGCGGGATTCAAGGTCAGTAACACCGACGATGTGGAGGAGGTGACCAATTACCTGCGTGCCTTCCGCTGGGTTGAAGAGCAATTGCGTGACCCCCAAGGGCTGCCCATCAGCGTTCGGCTGCTGTGCGACGCCCATCGCTTGCTGCTCGATGGCGCCAGAGGTGCAGGCGAGCAGCCAGGAGAGTTGCGCCGATCACAAAACTGGATTGGCGGCACGCGACCTGGCAATGCCGCTTTCGTGCCGCCACCGCCGGAGCACGTACCGGCTTTGCTGGCTGATATGGAGCGCTTCATTCATGACGATGGGACGGAGTTGCCGCCCATGGTGAGGGTGGCACTGATCCATGCACAGTTTGAAACCATCCATCCCTTTCTGGACGGCAACGGGCGCATTGGTCGCCTGCTGATCGCCGCACTGTTCGAGCATTGGGGAATGCTGGCCGAGCCGCTGATGTACCTCAGCGGCTACTTGAAGCAGCACCAGGCCGAGTACTACCGTCGTCTGTCGGCCATCCGCACAGAGGGCGATTGGGAAGCCTGGGTGACCTTCTTCCTACAGGGCGTGGCCGTGGCAGCCGGGGACGCAGAGCGCAACATCATCGAAGTGGCCAGTCTGGTGGCTGCGGACCGCAAGCGCCTACTGCAGTCTCCCAAGGCGGGGCCGGCGAGTTACCGGCTGTTTGAAATGCTGCCGATGATGCCGCGCTTCACGATCGAGCGCGTTCGCCAGCAGCTGGACACGAGTTTTCCGACAGCAACGGCGGCGGTCAAGGCGCTGGAAGCTCTGGGCATCGTGGTCGAAATGACGGGCCAAAAAAAGAACAGAAGTTACAGCTACCAGGCCTATGTCGAACTGCTCTCTCGGTGACAAATCCGCGCCACTTCGCAGCCTTCCGCACTAGCATTTATGGGCTCGGCGAGTCGGTATGCTCTGGGGCAACCGTCCGCCACCAATCAACAGAGGGGGCTGAATTTTTTTCAGGCCCCTTTTTTCCATGCCAACCTTCTGAAAGCGCCCATGAACACACACCGCAGAACCCTTTTGGCTTTGGCCCTGTCTGTTGCCGCCTCGGGGGCGGCGCTGGCGCAAGACAAATACCCTTCCAAACCGGTCACGCTGATCGTGCCGCAGGCTGCCGGAGGTGCCAACGACACGATTGCACGCGTCATTGCCCAAAAACTCACCGAACAGCTTGGCCAGTCTTTCGTGGTGGACAACCGCACAGGCGCGGGCGGCAATGTGGGCACCGTGGTGGCTGCAAGGTCCAAGCCTGATGGCTACACGCTCATGCTCACGGCCGACAGCTCGATGGTCATCAACCCCTCTCTCTACAAGAGCACGGGCTTTGACCCGGTCAAAGATTTCGAGCCTGTGGGGCCGGTGGCCACGGCCGGCTATGTGCTGGCGGCGCACCCGGCGTTTCCTGCTAAAAACACGGCTGAGCTGATTGCCTTGGCCAAACAGCAGCCGGGCAAGATCAATATTGGCTCGGCGGGCAATGGCACGCTTAACCACCTGATTGGTGAAATGCTGGGCAAAGCCGCAGGCATTGACATGGTCCATGTGCCCTACAAAGGTTCTGCCGCAGCGGTGACCGACCTTGTGGCGGGGCAGGTGCAGGTGTCGGTGCAAAGCCTGCCGTCCTCCATTGCTTTCATCCGTTCGGGCAAGATCAAGGTGCTGGGCGTGGTCAATCCCAAGCGCTTGCCTGTATTGCCCGACGCGCCCACCATCGGTGAAACCATCAAGGGTTTTGGCGCCACGCCCTGGTACGGCGTGTTTGCACCGGCGGGCACGCCCAAGCACATCGTGGCCTTGCTCAATGCCGAAATCGCCAAGGCCCTGGATGCCAAAGACGCACAAGATCGCCTGGCAGGTGTGGGCTGCGAGCCCTACAAATCCACCCCCGAGCAGTTTGGGCAGTTGGTGCGCGACGATCTGCCGCGCTGGGCACGCACCGTCAAAGAATCGGGCGCCACCATCGACTGAGGGACGCAGGCCAGAAAAGTTGCTTGCGCGTCGTTGCACAAACGTTGCACACGGCATCAGCGGGGGGCGGCGGGCTGCATTCTCAAGGCACAATACGGGGCGAGATTCAAGCCCCGGTGGTGAAACTGGTAGACACATCGGACTTAAAATCCGCCGCTTCCTGAAAAGGGGCGTGCCGGTTCGATTCCGGCCCGGGGCACCAGAAAGAGAACACCATGAACCACGACAACGCTGCGTTTGAGATCCATGTGCATGGTGACATTCCGATCAAGCCAGGCACCGATGCCAAGGCACTGCAAGAGACTTTGCGCCCCTTGTGGCACTACGCAGGCGCGCGCACCCTGCGCGAGGGTGAACAAAGCCTGTACGAGGACGAGCCCGGCCTGCAGTTTGACAAGAACAACGACGTTTTGCGCATGTGCTGGACGGTGCGCGGTGACGACGATTTCCGCCAGGTGCTCGATGAGCTGTGCATGAACCTCAACGAGGTGTCGTCGGCCGGGGCGCAGATCGAGGTGACTTTCTACGACACCGAATTCGACGAAGAAGACGAAGCGCGTGGCGAGCAGTCGCGCGACGACTTTGTCATGCTGTTTGTGGGGCCCGACCCTGGTGCCATTCTGCAGGCCCAGCGCGACTTGCTGGTGCACGATGTGGTGAACATGATGGAGCGCCACTTTGACGCGTCCGAGCTGGGTGGCGTGGTCAATGAAATTGACAAGCTGTTCAGCCAGCGTTTCAGTAACCTGGTCAGCTCGCTCGATCTGGGCAAACCGCCCCGTGGCAATGGCGGCGGCAACGGTGGTCATGGCGGCGGTGGCCGTCGCCCGCGCCACCTGCACTGATGTGAAATTGTTTGCCGACAGCCTCAACCCCGGCGTTCGCCCGCGCGAGCTGCTGGGTTGGGCCATGTACGACTTTGCCAACTCGGGCTACACCACGGTGGTCATCACGGCGGTGTTTGCCGCTTATTTCGTGGGTGGGGTGGCCGGGGGCGCGAGCTGGGCCACGCTGGCCTGGACCCTCGGGCTGAGCGTTTCGTATGCCATCGTCATGCTGACCATGCCCGGTCTGGGCGCCTGGGCCGACCGCCATGCGGCCAAAAAACGCCTGCTGATGATCGTCACCCTGGGCTGTGTGGCCTCCACCGCAGCACTGTCCTGGGTGCAGCCGGGGCAGGTGGCCCTGGGGCTGGTGCTGCTGGTCATTTCCAACACTTTTTATTCGTGGGGCGAGTCGCTCACGGCGGCGTTTCTGCCCGAGCTGGCCCGGCCCGAGGCCATGGGCCGCGTGAGCGGCTGGGGCTGGGCGCTGGGCTATGTGGGCGGCATGCTCACGCTGGGGGTGTGTCTGGCGTATGTGCTGTCGGCGCAGGCGCGGCAGGAGCCGGCCGCGCAGTTTGTGCCGGTGACGATGTGGATCACGGCGGCCATCTACGGGTTGGCCGCCAGCGTGACATTTGTGCTGCTCAAGGAGCATGCGCAGCCTGTTGCGCTGGCCCGGCACCCCGAGGGCATGCTGGCCAACCTTCTGCGCATGCGCCAGACCTGGCGCGAGAGCGCCGCCTATGCGGACTTTCGCCAGCTCATGGCCTGCGCCGTGGCCTACCAGGCGGGTGTGGCGGTGGCGATTTCGCTGGCCGCTATTTACGCCGAGCAGGTGGTGGGCTTTGCACCGCAAGAAACCATGGTGCTGATCTTTGTGCTCAACATCGCCGCGTTCGTTGGCGCCTTTGTGTTTGGCTATGTGCAAGACGCGCTGGGCCACAAGCGCGCGCTGGCCTGGACGATTGTGGGCTGGATCGTCACCTGTGGCCTGGCCGCAGCCTCGACCAGCAAGGGCATGTTCTGGGGCGCGGCGGCGGTGGCTGGCGTGTTTCTGGGCTCCAGCCAGTCGGCCGGGCGCGCCATGGCGGGCGTCCTGGTGCCGCCGCAGCGCCTGGCCGAGTTCTTTGGCCTGTGGACCTTTGCGATCCGCCTGGCCAGCATCGTGGGGCCGATGAGCTACGGCCTGATCACCTGGATCACGGGCGGCAACCACCGCCTGGCGATCGGCTCGACCGCCTTGCTGTTTGTGCTGGGGCTGTGGTTGCTCAAGCCTGTGGACGTGGCGCGGGGGCAGCGGGTGGCGCGGGGTGGGGGGGATTGAAGCGGGGGATGGCTGGTTTGCATTAATTGGGGTCAGATCCCAATTAAATTTTCAGCCAGCGTTGGGCTGCGGCTTGCAGGCCGCTCTGGTCATCGGTGCTCAGAAGTTGGATGCGGTCTGTCAGCTTGTGTGGCGCGGGGCCGGCGTGCATCAGCCGTGCAGCTTCTAGCAGGCGACGGGTTTGCCGAGCCACCGGCTCACCGGTGGAGACGAGTTGAACGTCGGGGCCGACCAACTTTTGCAGCGTCTCTTGCACAAACACGTAATGGGTGCACCCCAGCACCAGGGTGTCGATCTGCTCTGGGCCTTTGCCAAAGGGCGCCAGCTGGGCGGTGTATTGACGCAGCAGTTGCTCAATCTGCTGCTCGGCAGTCTGTTGGTGGGCGGCCTGGGTGCTTTGTTCGATGGCCAGTGCCAGACCGTTGCAGGCGCAGACCTCAAAATGAGCCGCCCCTTTCAGGCTGGCCAACAGGCGCTGGAATTTTTGGCTGCTCACCGTACCGCGTGTGGCCATGACGCCCACGCGCCCAGTGCGTGTGAGCTGGGCGGCAGGTTTGATGGCCGGCTCCACCCCGATCAGGGGCAAGTGCGGGTATTGGGCGCGCAACTCATGTATGGCTGCAGCCGTAGCAGTGTTGCAGGCCACCACCATTGCCTTGATGCGATGCTCGCGCACCAGATGCTCGGCAATGGCCAGGCTGCGTTGGCGCACGAACAGGTCGGTCTTTTCGCCATAGGGCGCATGGCCGTTGTCGGCCAGGTATACAAAGCGCTCGTGTGGCAGCTCGGCCAGCAGGGACTGCAGCACGCTCAGGCCCCCGATGCCGCTGTCAAACACGCCAATGGGGTGGTGGTTCAGTGCCATGGGCGGTGCGGGGGATGTGTCAAGAAAAAGGCCGCTTGCGCGGCCTTTTGGGTTGGGGTCATCAGCTGGCCTTGATGCCGATGCCTTTGAACTCGCCGCTGGCAATCCGCTTCTCCCACTCGGCCGGGCCGGTGATGTGGGCGCTGGTGCCGCCGGCGTCCACCGCCACGGTCACGGGCATGTCCACCACGTCAAATTCGTAGATCGCTTCCATGCCCAGGTCGGCAAAGCCCACCACCTTGGCGCCCTTGATGGCTTTGGACACCAGGTAAGCGGCGCCGCCCACGGCCATGAGGTAAGCCGATTTGTGCTTCTTGATGGCCTCGATCGCGGTGGGGCCGCGCTCGGCCTTGCCCACCATGGAGATCAGGCCGGTTTGCGAGAGCATCATGTCGGTGAACTTGTCCATGCGGGTGGCGGTGGTCGGGCCGGCGGGGCCGACGACTTCGT
>JACCDH010944919.1_pt1 | contig 27515 bp, 25 predicted proteins | sample 7442481 | NCBI WGS metagenome assembly JACCDH01 (sample SAMN15323433, study PRJNA562643) | freshwater metagenome | isolation source: river surface water | place: USA:Blue River Watershed | collected 2017-08-15 | reverse complement strand
ATACCATCATTCACCAATAAAGAATGATTCAATAACCATTCTGTTCCAGTAAAAATTTTATCCGCTGCAATAATTTGTTTCATAATTACTTAAGTATGATAGATATTGAATTGATCTGCGTCTTTCCAAAATGGAAAACGCTGGCGAATATCTAGTAAATGTTGTGGATCTAAAAGATGGGTACTAATGGCTTCCTCATGCGCACAATGATAAACCACTTGACCCAATGGATCAATGAGCATGGTATCTCCACTATGATTGATTCCATTGGCATCTTCTCCTACTCTGTTTACCCCAATCACATAACATTGATTTTCGATGGCCCTTGCAGTAAGCAATGTTTTCCAAGCATGGCTTCTTCGTTCAGGCCAATTGGCCACATATACCAATAAATCATATTCAGGTGCTGCTTGAATTTGCTGTCTTGCCCAAACAGGAAAACGCAAATCATAACAAATTTGCAAATTGATTTTCCAGCCATTCACTGCTGCAATCAATCGTTTATTTCCCGATGCATAAAATTGATTTTCTCCAGCAAATGCAAACAGATGTCTTTTGTTATAATGCGCCACTGTACCATTGGGTAACACCCATAACAACCGATTGTAAAACAATCCTTCCTCTTCAATGATTACAGAACCTGTAAGAATAATTTTTTGTTGTGCTGCCATTGATTTCATCCACTGAACCGTAGTTCCGTCCATGGTTTCAGCCAGTTGAGCAGGATTCATACTAAACCCTGTGCTAAACATTTCTGGTAGAATCACCAATTGACCAGGGGCAGTTTGTGTCTGAATTTTTTGGGTGAATTGGGCCAGATTGGCCGTTTTATTTTCCCAAACTAAATTGCTTTGAATAAGGGTTACCGACAATGGATGCATATACCAATTTTAAACCAGCAAGTTAGTTGATTCGATACTGTAATTGCAATCCTAAATAGCGATGTCGATTAATTTGAATAGTGGTTTCTCTACTTTGGTGAACCAGTTCAATTTGTCCGGCCCATCTTCTTTCAGAATAAGCTAGTCCAATGGTGTTTTGAAAAACCAGGGTTTTAGGGTGGAGCGTAACCGCCGAATCAGCAGCCGTTTTACTTCCCCCAGAAATGGTAGCATTATAACCCTGCGCGGTAATTTTTGGATTCCAATAAATATAAAATTCCTTTTTGGGCATGCCCTTTTTTTCAACTGCAGCATTCCATAATTGGCTGCTTTGGTTGCTGTTAAATAATCCATACAACATTTTTGTACCTACTGCAGCATTTATAAAAGCCGTTCCCAATTGAGCGGAGCCCCAGCCCATCCACTTAAACTTATTCGCAGTTACTAAATTGCTTGCGTAAAGAACTCCTGTATTCAAAACCAGTTGGTTGCTAATTTGGTATCTCCATCCTAAAAATGGAGCATACTGTAACCAGCGGTGATACGTATTTTGCAACCCTTCTCCACCAGATGCAGGACCAATGATACCAAGGGTTCCATTGACTTGTAAAACCGTTCTTTCATTTTTGAACCAACTGCGGGTATATTGAATATAGGTATAGCCCGCATAAGGTCGGTCAATATCTGCAGGCGTTCGAGTATTTCTTCTGAGCGGAGTAAAAATTTGTTGACCCAATTCAAAACGATGAACCCTTTTTTGTTTTTTCTTAGATTCATCGGCATATCCCAAGTGTAAATAAATACCATTGGAATAATAGGCGTCTTCTAACTTTAATAAATATGCATCGTTCTCCGTAGTAAAACCAACTTGTTGCGCATGGGTTTGTATGCTAAAAATTAAACTGATTACTAAGTAAAAGAGGGCTGTTTGCTTTTTCATCTATTGTCCTTGAATTTTTTCAAAATGCTTTGGACCAATCCAGGCTCAAAACCTCTTTGTTGTAAGAATGCCGTTGTTTTTACCGTTCGATTAATATATTGTTCGTTTTTAAGTGTATTCCATTTGGTAGTTATCAATTTTTCAGCAACAGCAAGGTAGTCTTCTTCCGGAATTTCTTTCATTGCTTTTTTAATATTATACTCACTAACCCTTTTTTGCTTTAATGCATAGGCAATTTTTACTTTTCCCCATTGTTTCTGCCTGAAATGCCCTCCTACAAAGGCTTTTGCATAACGTTCCTCATTTAAATAATCTTCCTCAATTAATCTAGATAGCAGCATTTCAACACTTGCTTTTCCCAATTTTAGACTGTACAATTTCTCTTTCACTTCTTGGTGACACCGATCTTGGTATCCACAATAATGTTTAAGCTTCATGTATGCTTTTTCTATAGTAGAATCTGGATCGGCTGAAAACAACTGTTAGTATTTTTAAGTAAAGTAATTATATTTGTTTCAGGACCCCAAATATCCCCCTTGATTAAAGTGTAGTCCTGAACAAAAATGGCTGTAACTCAATACAATGTTTGCTTGATAGATGATGATAAAATCTATCAATTTACTTCCCGCAAAATACTCGAGTCTACCGGACTTGCTAAGAATATTTTGTCCTTTTACAACGGAAGTGAAGCCATTGGTTTTTTTAAAGAAAAATTGACCCAAGGACCCAACGAGTTACCCGATGTAATTTTTCTAGACATCAATATGCCCGTCATGAACGGCTGGCAGTTTTTAGACGAATACCATAAAATACTGGAGCAATTTAAAAAGCCCATCTATATCTATATGGTGAGTTCTTCTGTAGACGACTGCGATATTCAACGTTCAAAAGAATACAGTGGCGTAACAGACTATATTGTGAAGCCCATCAACAAGATTAAATACCAAGAGTTGATAGACCGGCTCAACTTCTACAATGGCTAGATTTTTGGGAGTAAATTGCTTGTGAAATATCATCCCTTTACAGTAAGTTTGTCCTGATTAAAATGATCATATGAAATTTATCGTTTCTTCCTCTTCGTTGTTAAAACATTTGCAACAGATTAGTGGTGTAATTAATGCCAATACCGTATTACCTATTCTTGAAGATTTCTTATTCGAAATAGAAGATAAAAAGTTGAATGTAGTAGCTACCGACTTAGAAACGGTGATGCGCGTACAAATGGAAGTAGAAAGCAAGGCCAATGGTCGTGTTTGTATTCCTGCAAAAATTTTGATGGACTCTTTAAAGAATATTGCTGACCAGCCACTCACTTTTACCATCGATAAAAACTTCGCGGTAGAAATCACCAGCGATAACGGTAAATACAAAGTGATGGGAGAGAATCCAGATAATTTTCCTAAGGAACCATCTGCAGACGATACTACCAGCTTTAATATGCACAGCAGTGCATTATTAACTGCCATAAACAAAACCTTGTTTGCCGTGAGTGGAGACGATTTAAGACCTGCTATGACAGGGGTCTTTTTTGAATTGAGTAAAGATGGCGTTCAGTTTGTAGCCACTGATGCACATCGTTTGGTTCGTTACAAGCGTACCGATACGCATGCAACCAAAACAGATTCATTCATTGTTCCTAAAAAGCCTTTGAACTTATTAAAAAACGCATTACCCGATAATGAAGACGATTTAACCATCAGCTACAACAGCAATCACTTGTTTGTGAAGCATGGTTCAACCCATATGATTTGTCGTTTGATTGATGCAAGATTCCCAGATTATAAAGTGGTGATTCCTGCAGACAATCCATATAAATTGATTGTAAATAAATCTGCTTTTCAAAATGCATTGCGTCGCGTAAATGTATTCTCAAACAAAAGCACGAACCAAGTTGCACTGAACATTACTGGCTCAGAATTGCAAATGGCTGCTCAAGACGTAGACTTCAGTTTTGAAGGTAATGAGCGCATGAGTTGTCAATACGATGGAGAAGATTTACAAATTGCTTTCAACGCTCGTTTCTTAATTGAAATGTTGAACGCTGCAGATACCGATGATGTTAAAATGGAATTGTCTACTCCTACCAAAGCTGGTTTAATTAAACCAACAGAACAAGGCGAAGGTGAAGACTTATTGATGTTGGTAATGCCGTTGATGTTGAATAATTAAAGCTTATTTGCATGATTGATTCCATTATCGATTATTTCAATACCATTCCAAGCTTACATAGAGCGCTGATTTTAGCGGGTGGCATTTTATTTTTTTGGATAGTGGAAGGCATTGTGCCCTTGGCGAATTTTAAGTACAATAAATACCGCCATGCAGGAATCAATCTGTTTTTCACTGCCACTACCATCATCATCAATTTTGCTTTTGCATTAGTAATTGTAAAAGCAAGTGAATGGGCCATCTCTAACCAATTTGGATTATTACAATTAACCCAATTACCTGCTTGGGCAATGTTGATTGGAGGATTATTATTACTGGATTTAGTGGGTGCCTATTTTATTCATTTTATAGAACACAAAATAAAATGGATGTGGAAGTTTCATATGGTGCATCATGCAGATACCCATGTAGATACTACTACTGCCAATAGACACCATCCAGGTGAAAGTGTGTTCAGAGCAGTATTCACCACCATCGGTGTAATTATTTGCGGCGCACCTATGTGGTTGGTCATGTTGTACCAGAGTTTAAGTGCGGTATTGTCTCAATTCAATCATGCCAATATGCGTTTACCGCTTTGGTTAGACAATGCCATTAGTTGGGTGCTGATTTCCCCCAATATGCACAAAGTACACCACCATTACAAGCAACCTCAAACAGATAGTAACTACGGAAATATCTTTTCTATCTGGGACCGTTTATTCGGTACTTACAATTACACTCCAGTAGATGCTTTGCGTTATGGCTTAGATGTGCTAGACGATAGCACCGATGAAGCACTCAACTATCAATTGAAAATTCCTTTCGACAACACGATTAAAACACATTACTAAAATTTGTATTTTAGTATATGAGTTTATTTGAATGGTTTTTTGAAAGAAAAAATCCAGCTCCCAAAGGGCATGCAGAATTTGGTGTTCAACCTAACCCGGTTGGTGAAATGGCCAACTGGTTAAAAATATTATTATTCCTACTGGGTGGTGGCATTTGGGTAGGCTATTTCTTTTCATTTACGCTGGTAGAGGGAAAAGGGATTGAAGCCCTTATTTTATTTGGACTGATTTATTTGGCCTTGGCTTTATTGGTTCACCCAAAACCGAGAATGGACAATATGGGTTGGGCAAGGGGCATCATCGATAACCCTTTTCGCTGGAGTGATGATGTAAATCGTTTCTTGTTTTTTCTTGAAGCCATTTTGTTACCTGGCAAGCTCATGATTTTATTCTTCCGCATCATTTTTTTCTACTTCAGCCCGAGGTAGTGCATCTTTGTACAAAGTTTTATTTATGAAGATTGTTGCTATGATTCCTGCGCGTTATGCAGCTACTCGTTTTCCTGCTAAATTGATGCAGCAGCTCGGTAACAAATCAGTGATTCGTCATACGTATGATAATACCCTTGCAACTGGTCTATTTACTGAAGTAGTGGTGGTTACCGATAGCGATATTATTTTCAATGAAATCACTAGACATGGTGGCAAAGCCATCATGAGTAAAAAAAATCACGAGAGTGGTAGTGATCGTATTGCAGAAGCTGCTGCTGATTTAGATGTAGATATCATTGTAAACGTTCAAGGAGATGAGCCCTTTGTGCAAAAAGACCCTTTAGAAAAATTACTCGCCACATTTAACGAACCTAGTGTACAAGTTGCTTCCTTAATGCAAGAATTAAAAGACCCTACTTTAATTGAGGATCCGAACTATGTTAAAGTAGCCGTAGACCGAAACATGAATTCACTATTTTTTTCTCGGAGCGTCATTCCTTATCCTCGAGATAAACATATGACCATTCCTTATTATGAACATATAGGGGTATACGCGTTTCGTAAACAAGCTTTACTCAATTTCACTTCTTGGCCGATGACACCATTAGAAGCAGCAGAAAAAATTGAATGCCTGCGCTACCTTGAATATGGTGTGCCACTCAAAATGGTACTGACCCAATACATGGGAGTAGAAATTGATACGCCTGAAGATTTAATAAAAGCCGCTAAGCTTTTATAATGACCTAATTTTTTGTGGCTATCGTACGCTGTTACAGTCTTTCGTATAAGGCTCTGAGTTTTTCACGAGTCATGATGCTTTCCCAATCTTTGCCCAAAGCATTTTCCCATAAGGGTTTCATGCCTAAGGATACATTCATCATGGTTTCAAATTGTTCATCGGTTAATCCCTTACAAATGCCTTGTGGTATTTCAATTTGATTTTTTTCTACCATCAATTTGAATTCCTTTACACCTGCTGGATAATATTCTTCCAAATGATTCATGACAATGCAGTTGCCAATGCCATGTTTGGTACCTAATAAATAACTCAAGCCATAACTTACTGCATGAGCTACGCCTACTTGAGAATAAGCAATGCTCATTCCGCCTGCATAAGAAGCCATCATTAATTGGTCATCACTTTCATCGTCCCAATGATTTTTTTCTACAAATACTTTTTGACAAAGCTGTAATGCTTTTTCTCCGTAGCTTTTGCTGAACTCATTTAAATAAGTGCCTTCTAAACTTTCAATGCAATGAATATAACAATCCATGCCCGTATAAAATCGCTGGTTGGCAGGAGCGTCTTTGGTTAATTCTGGGTCTAGTACAATTTGATCAAATGGGGTAAAGTCTGAGTTCATGCCCAACTTTCTAGTAGGTCCTGTTAACACGGTGGTTCTGCTCACTTCGGCCCCTGTTCCACTTAAGGTAGGAATACCTACTTTATACACACCGGCTTCTTGCACCAAATCCCATCCTTGGTAATCAGCTGATGAGCCCGGATTGGTCATCATCAAGGATACCGCTTTGGCTAAATCCATGGTAGATCCGCCTCCAATACCAATCACCCCACTAATTGTTCCAAATTCCTCTTTTAAGGAACGAGCCAATTCGTCTACTTGACTGGTCTTGGGTTCATAAGTCACATCGGCCAACACTATTTTATCTTTTCCTCTTAAAGGAATGCGATTCAATAAAGCCTTGCCTTCAAAATAATGGTCTACTAAAAAAACCATGGGGGCATCGCCCTTTCTATGTGGGGTCAATATTTCATCTAGCTGATTAAAACTTCCGCGGCCAAAAACCACATAACTAACCATCTTAAAATTCCTGAAACTCATAGTGTTGTTTTACTTGGTAAAGATCGTGTTTATTTCCAGATAGATCTCATGGGCCAGAACCATATATTCTCGAATACAGAGATATTTCCATCACTAAAAAACTCAATGCCCGTATCATTTTCTTCTGGGAAAATTTGTGAAGTGAATACCAGTTCACCATCATTGGCATAGACTTCAACAATGCTCTTATCAAAAAAGATATGCAGTTTTACTTTATCGTTTTGTTGTTTTAAGTACGCGTTCTTCTTTGCAAAATAAGGATACTGTTTACTAAAGCCTGATGGGGTATTGGTTCTATCAATAAATAATTGTTCTAGGGTGGCATCATATCCAATAACGAAATTTCTGTTGCCACCTACTGCAATTTTAATTCCACTTACACTAGTAATCGCAGGCTTCAACTCCACTTCCATTTCAAAACAATTGCTTCTAAATGGAAGCGCATATCCATTTTTAACTGCAATAGGACCTTGCAAAACCTGCCCTGTAGAACGTATGGCCCTTAAGGCTTTGATGGGTTCTTGTACCAATACCCATTCAGCACCCATTTTTTTTACTGCCAATTTTCTAGGTAAGGACATCGCTCCTTTCCATGGGCTCGTCGGAATTTCATTGGCATAATTCCAGTTATTGACCCAGCCTATTGAAATAGGAATTCGATCAGGTGTATTTTTATACGTAATAGCAGCATAATAATCGCTACCATAATCGGGTCTTACAATTTTATTAGAAGGATTTTCATTGTAGAATTTATATCCATCAAACTCTCCTACAAAATATTGCATGCTCGAGTTTTGAGAAACCAATAAAACCCATTTCTTCTTATCGGGTTCTCCAACCACGGGCACTTGTATTAAATCGGGGCATTCCCAAACACCAGAAGTATCTCCAATGGGTCCAAAATCACTTTGGAATGTCCACTGTTTTAAACTGAACGAGGTATAAATGGAAATCATTCTTTCATTCGGCATTGCTACCATCATTACCCATTGCCTGGTTTTATCGTGCCAAAATACATTGGGGTCTCTAAAATCACTCATGTTTAAATCGAGTACTGGATTGCCCGAATACTTGGTCCAAGATTTTCCATGATCTATACTATACGCCAAGTGTTGGGATTGATTAACACTGTCGTGTGCCGTAAACACCGCTACCAGCGGTGGGTTCTCTCGATTATTACTTAATGCACTGGTGTTTTTTGCATCATATACCACTGATCCAGAAAAAGCCATTTTACCATCTTCCTCTCTTAAGGCCAACGGCATGGGTGTCCATTTGACTAAGTCTTTACTCACCGCATGCCCCCAACTCATATGTCCCCAAATATTACCAAATGGATTGTGTTGATAAAACAAATGGTATTGACCATTATGGTATACCAATCCATTGGGATCATTGATCCAGTTTTTCTGGGAAGAAAAATGGTACTGTGGCCTAAAGCGTTCTGCATAATAAGGTGTTTGTGCTTTTAGCATGAAGGGGAGTATCAATAAAATAAGGCCGACCGTTTGTTTCATGTATTAAAATTATGCTTACTTAAATTTAATGAATTATACTGATGCTGCTTTATTTCATCTCTGTCAGGATTTTTTGAAGCCTAAACATTTCATCTCTTAATCTAGCTGCTTCTATAAAATCTAAATCTCTTGCCGCTTTCTCCATTTCTTTCTTCACTTTCTTGATGGCTGTTTCTACTTGTGGTATGGTTTTGAATTCTACTTGCTCTTCTGCCATTGTAGCAACCATTGATTCTTCTTGTTGCAATGCATATGGATTAGAAGGATCATAGCCCTTAATATCTAAAACAGATGTTTGTGCAAATACCTGTTCCTTGCTTTTGGTTACTGTTGTTGGTGTAATGCCATGTTCTAGATTATACGCGATTTGTTTGGCTCTTCTTCTATTTGTTTCATCAATAGTTCTTTGCATGCTCTCGGTCATTTTATCTGCATAAAAAATAACCAAGCCATTCACGTTTCTTGCCGCACGGCCAGCAGTTTGTGTTAAAGAGCGTTCATTTCGCAGAAAACCTTCTTTGTCTGCATCCAAAATAGCGACCAATGAAACTTCCGGCAGGTCTAATCCCTCCCTTAATAAATTCACACCCACTAAAACATCAATTACCCCCAAACGCAGGTCACGCAATATTTCTACGCGTTCCAGCGTATCTACATCGGAGTGGATATATTTAGATTTAATATTGATTCGGCCCAAGTACTTGTCCATTTCTTCGGCCATTCTTTTGGTAAGCGTGGTTACCAATACCCGATCACCTTTTTTTACTCGATCATCTATCGCGTCTAATAAATCGTCTATTTGATTGGTGCTCGGCCTTATCTCTATTGGCGGATCTAATAAACCAGTTGGTCTTACTACCTGCTCTACCACCACACCGCCTGTTTTTTCTAATTCATAGTCTCCCGGTGTTGCGCTCACAAATATGGTTTGTCCGATTAAACTTTCAAACTCATGAAAATTGAGTGGACGGTTGTCCATGGCACTCGGCAATCGGAATCCATAATCTACTAGTACCAGTTTTCTACTTCTATCTCCTCCATACATGCCTGCTACCTGCGGAATCGTTTGGTGACTTTCATCTATCACACATAAAAAATCTTTGGGGAAATAATCCAACAAACAGAAGGGTCTGGTACCTGGTTTTCTTCTGTCAAAAAACCTGGAATAGTTTTCAATCCCATTACAATAACCCAATTCGCGAATCATTTCCAAATCATATTCTACCCGTTCTTTCAAGCGAGACGCTTCTATAAACTTACCCACCGATTTAAAATACTCCACCTGCAACATCATTTCATCTTGTATCTCGTGCATCACTTCAACAATCATGTCTTTGGGAGCAAGGTATAGGTTGGCGGGGAATATAGCAGCCGCATCCATTAAGCCAATCCGCTTGTTGGTAGCGGTTTCTATGCTTTCAATCTCTTCAATTTCATCGCCAAAAAAAGTTATGCGGTAACCAAAATCTACATACGGTAAATTGATGTCTACCGTATCCCCTTTAACCCTAAAAGTACCGCGGGTAAAATCCCCCTGGGAACGATTGTACAAAGAATTCACCAATGCATGCAAGAAACCCTGTCTAGATAATACTTGTCCTTTTTGTATGCGAATAATTCCATTCTCGTACTCGGTAGGATTTCCCATACCATAAATACAACTCACACTCGCCACTACAATGATATCTCTACGTCCACTCAATAACTGCGAAGTGGCTTGTAATCTTAATTTATCTAACTCTTCATTAATGCTCAGGTCTTTTTCAATATAAGTACCCGTAACAGGCATATACGCTTCGGGCTGATAATAGTCGTAATAACTCACGAAATACCCCACCGCATTGTCTGGAAAAAATTGCTTGAACTCTCCATACAATTGGGCTACTAAAGTTTTATTATGGGTCAATACCAGGGTGGGTCTTTGTACCTGCTGAATCAAATTGGCAATAGTAAAGGTTTTACCACTGCCCGTTACCCCCAATAATGTCTGGTATTGTTCGCCCTCGTTTACCCCATCCACCAGTTCTTGTATGGCTTTTGGTTGATCCCCTGCTGGCTGATAATTCGTGTGTAACTGAAAGGGCATAACTAAAATATTGAGCAAATTTAGACCCTAATTGGCCAAATCGGGCATTTTACTACTTTTTAACAGGGTTTTGAAAAAACTTAATATTAATTAATTGTTACCTTTTTGTAACTTCAAGAAAATGGGTTAGCCGTGAAAAGGGGATTATGGACTATATTGATCATCCAATGTTTGGGTTTTCAGCTGCTGTTTACACAGCGCTTGGAAGCACAAGACCAATTGCAAGATCGAACCCAAACGTATATTGACTTTTATGGCGACACCGTACATACCCCTGGTATAAACCAATTGCAGGTTCATTTAAACCAACCCATTTCTTATAGCTCCATCGAATCCTTTTATGGTACACTTCGTTTACTACCAATTGATCAGTTAGTTAATAACCTTTTGACGTATAAACAAGAAAAGCAATTAGACGATTGGTTATTTTATCAGTTGATTAGAACCGCCGCGGAATCCATTAGTCCTAAAAAAGAAAACTACCACCGCTATACTTTATACAAGTGGTTTTTGTTAAATCATACGGGCTATTCGGCAGTTACCCGATTAAGAAATGATACGCTTTTATTGTATGTTCAATCCAATGAAAACGTCTATGATATTCCTTCAATGTTGTACAACCAAGAACAGTATATCTGTTTAAATTACCACGACTATGGAAGTAATATCGATTTTAAGCAGGGTCGTTTTCAAGATATTCAAGTAGTTAAACCCCTTACGGCTGCTAAAGGGTTTTCCTACAAGATTAATCGCATGCCCGATTTTAATCCGGATAGCTACGAAGTAAAACCGATCCATTTTGCTTATGGCCAACGTGATTATGAGTTCAAAGTAAAAGTGAATAAGTCTATTAATAAATTATTCAATAATTATCCTTCTGTTGAATACGCGATGCAGTTTACCGCTCCTTTAAGCAATGCTACTTATCAATCGTTGATACCAGCTTTAAAGCAAACGGTAGCTAAAATGAATCAAAAAAAGGGGGTAGACTATTTGATGCATTTAACGCGCTCTTCTTTTGCTTTTGAAAATGATGCTGCTTTGTACGGAAAGGATAAACGATTTTCTCCAGAACAAACTTTATTTTCTGAATACAGCGATTGCGAAGACCGTGCTGCTTTCTTTTTTTATTTAGTAAAAGAAATTTACAATCTTCCCATGATTGTACTTTCTTATCCTCAACATGTAACGGTTGCTATACAATTTGATACACCTCAAGGAAATCCAATTGTTTACAAGGGAAACCAGTATTGGGTATGTGAGCCTACACCCCAATTAAAGAATTTAAAAATAGGACAAGGTATTCCTGCGCTTAAAAAAGAAGCTTTTGAAGTGGTATACGAATACCAACCTAACTATCGCTAAGTTTATTTTCTTCTGATGGTGTGAATATATACGGGTGGCTGTAAATATTGATTGGCTTCTTTTAAATCATGAATTTTTCTAACAATAGGCATTCCTCTTACAACAGAGCCAAAAGCAGCAAAGCCCAACCCATCCGCCATATTTTCTCCGCCATAATCAAATCCGGTTTCATCTTCTACCATAATAAAAAATTCTGGACCTCCTGACCCTGGCTCATTTCTTGCCATTGAAATAGTTCCTTCTTTATGTATTATGCCCGTTTGCTTCGTTGTCTCGTGCGGAATTCCCTGAAGACTTTGTGCCAATTGATTATTCGACTTCCAAATACCTCCTTGAATTAAAAATGCTTTCGGTGCATTGGATGGCTGATTATACATATTCAAGACCCTATAAAAATTACACTTATCATAGTAGCCAGAATCTATATAAGCCAAAAACGCATTGGCGGTAAGTGGTGCTTTATCCGTATACAATTCTAATTCAATGTCTCCATAACCCGTTTCAATAATTACATGGGGCAATCCTTTTTGTGCTGGCTCTTTGCAGGATGCTATTAATAGTAAGAAACAAATTGTGATAAACCATTTATTCATAGAATCATTGGTTAGCTGTTTACTTTGTTAATTCTAGAAGTGTTATTTGTGACTTCTGAATCGGGCTAAAATTATTATCGGATACTAATAATATGCTTCTATTTCCATTGGGTAAAATGGGTCCAAAACTGATGCCTTCAATATTATCCGTATATATACCAAGCTTATCCAAATTGAGCAGTAGTGTTTTTTTAATGGGTTGGTATTGAGCAGGTGATTTTAATGATGCCAAATTTGAAACATCTGTTGCACTAGAATAATCAGCTAAAAAAATTTTAATGGTACAAGGGATTCTTCCAGTAGAATAAGATCTTTCTAATACCAATAATTGATTGTTCCCAATCCATAGGAACTCGGGAACACTATTGATTTTATATTCATTTATTGGATTCGGAACATGTGCAACAGGATCTAGTTCATACGCAAACTGTTTTACACATTGCTTGCTTTTACTATCAAAAGTATAGAATCGAATCATTGCACCATTCGGCTGTAACTCTGCTCTTGGACCGTCTTCTTGTAAGGGTTCTTCTACATTTACCATCAATTGTTGATAATTATTGATATAACTCATTCCCTCTAAAACCCCATTTTGTCTAGGTCCTTTTTCATTTAAACTCATATAAAGATTAGCGGGCATCTGCATACTATCTTTCCATTTTCCTTTTGAGTTAACAAAAAATACAGTGGGGTTAATCAAAATACTGTCTTTGCCTCTAATGGTTCTTTCTCCTTCACTACTCCAAACCAATAATTGACTGGTAGGATTGTATCGCATGCTTTCAGGATCTGGAGTTTTATATGGATTTTCCTTAGTGCTGGGATAGGTTTTGCCCATTTCGTCTTTCAAATAAGACCGCTTAGTAAAAATAACTGTATCAATTTTATTTTCGTTGATGACAATTTTAGCTCTATAGAATCTTGCTGGATTTAACGATGAACGATCGTCGCAAACCATATAAAATTGATTGCGCTTCTCATCATAATCAATGGAAGACAGCCCACCAACAGTGGTTTCCTGATAGGTATAATTATGTGGAATGGTATAGGTATGTAAATACTTAAGATGTGTATTGTTGGGAGTATAGTTTAAAGTCAATTGTTGGGTACTGCTACAAGAAACAATCAGAGAAATAAACAAAATGGAAACGCCTAGATTAATTTTCATAAATACTATTCAGGCGGCAAATGTAGTAAAAATGGGCTACCAACGATTTACTCTGGCATACTGCACCATCATGGCTGTATTTTTCAAATTCAGCTTTCGAAGGATATTCCTACGATGGGTATTGATGGTTAATACACTTAAGTTGATGGCTTCTGCTATTTCCTGACTGGTTAAACCTTTGCTGATCAGGGAAACGATTTCTTTTTCTCGCTTACTTAACCCGCCATCTGTTTCTTTCAATTGTGTTTGGAATTCTTCCCCCCACATAAATACCAAAGTACCAGCCATCACTTGTTCAATGGCTTCAATTAACTCATCAGAAGAAAGGTTTTTGATAATATATCCTTTAACGCCCAACAATCTACATTGGTGCATGATATCGTTGTCATTCTCCATGCTCAAAATAAGAATAGTGGCATTGGGATATTTATGTAAAATTTTTTCTGCTACTTGGTATCCATTTCCATCTGGAAAATGATAATCTAATAAAAAAATGTCTGGGCGCCTATCTTCATATAATTGAAAGGCATCTTTTGCAGTAAAAGCTTCTCCTACCCAGTTGATCCATTCCTGTTCTTCTAAAACTTTTTGGATTCCTTCTGCAAATATTTTATGGTCGTCTGCAATGGCTATTTTTGTTCTATTGGGCATGAAGAGGGGTTTTCGATCCGGATATTTCAACTACAATACTAGTGCCTTTTGTGTTTGAATCAATCAAAATTTTTCCACTTAAATATTCTACCCGATAGCGGATATTTTTCAGTCCTATTCCCTCGGAAAGATTGGGTACAAAACCAGTTCCATTGTCTTCAACCAACAAGGTAATGGTTTGATTGTTTTTCTCTTCCCATAAAGAAATATAGACTTCTGTTGCCTGGGCATGTTTTTTTACATTGTAAATAAGTTCAGAAACAATTCGATACAATCCCGCTTCAATAGTTAATGGATACCTATTCGCGATTGAACAGTCTAAATGTGTAATAAACTCATTCGATAAATTCCATCTTGCTACCGTCTTTTCTAGAATGGCCACTAGTCCTTTCTCTGGTAAATTTACCGGCATTAAATCATGTGCAATATTTCTTAAATCATCAATTGCTTCAGACAACTGTGCGTCTAGCCAAGCTTGGTTAGTATTGTCTTGTTTTAATTTATTGAAAGCCCCAATCCGAATACTTCCTAACAGACCCCCTAATCCATCATGCAATTCTCTTGCCAATCGAGAGCGTTCTTCTTCTTGGGCCTGAATAAGCCTATCTGCTTGTAAACTTCGCTCCAACGCCAATTCCTGTTGAACCTGTTCCCTTTCTTTTTTATAATAATTATATCGCTGGGTTAAGCCAAATGAAAGAATCGTGCTATTTGCTAGAATTCCCATAGCCGATCCATATTTATTAATAAAGAAAACCCAACTCTCCTGTACATTGTATTGAGATAGAATATTCAAAATGCTAAAGATGGCATGAGCCAAAAAAGCAGATAGGAAAAATAAAGAAAGTGCTTTTGCCTTTTTATAGCTCTTAATAATAAAAAATAAAACAGTAAGGGTAGAAAGCAGCCATAAAATATTTGCAGCTGTTAACGTAAAATACCTAATCCAACCATTGGCTAATGCAATATCACCGATGGCAAAAGTTACTAACAACAATAATAATAATAGTTGCAAAACCCTTGTGAATCCATTGTATAAAGGGGTTTTCTCTGATGGTGTAAAAAATCTTCTGGCTAATTCTAAAATAAAAATAAAAGAGCTCGTGCTGAATATTGGTCTGGCTTTACTGGCCATATCAGGATAGTTTGGCCAAAAAAATTGGAAGCCAATTCCCCAATTTGAAATCACCCAAAGTGCCGATGAGCCAACAAAAAGAATATAAAAGAAATGAATATTGTCTCTTAAAGATGCCCATAAAAACAAATTCAATAATATCAGAAAAATCATCCAGCCCAAAAAAATGCCATAAGCCATTTTTTGATTAGATAGGTATTGGATCATATCTTTTTCGGCAATCAAACGAATGGGTATCTCTAAAGATTCTCCTTTTTTATCTACTTCTATTAATAAGCCTTGGGTATTTGTAGGAATTTGAAACCAAAAGTCGGGGTCGTTTAATGATCTCTTTTTAAACTGAAAATAATCACCCGATTCATATACCAATTGAGGGTTATTATTATTCACTAAATAAATGCTGATTTCATTAATATGAGGGTTTGCTATTTGTAAAAATTTACCCTGGTGTTGGTTCGCATTAAAATAAAGCCACCATTTGTATTGAGAAAATCCAGGATTAAAAAATCCAGTAACAATGCTGTCTTTTTGAAGCAGTAAAGACTTTACTGCATTATTGGGTGTAAATTTCTGTTCATCTGAAAGCACATAAATGACTGGCTCTTGATAATTGTTCTTGGTTTGTGTAATGTTAAAAATCCAATAAACCAACCCTGCGAATAGCAATAAGCCAACAACCAATGCAAAAAACTTATTGTTTTTACTCATGAATAGCGGTTATAAAAAGACAGCCAGATAAACGTTTATTTTAAAAATAATGGCGGGTAAGTGGTTTCCCATTCGGTTGCTTTTTGATAATATTTTGCTGCCAACAATACGGGAGCTTCCTGATATAAGTTACCTATAAAACTAATACTGGTGGGCAATCCCGTTCTCTTATCGAATCCTGTGGGTGTGCATACAACTGGCTGACCTGTCAAATTCGTAATGGCCGACTGGTTTCCGCTTCCACGAGTAGGACAAATAAGCACATCAACAGCTGATAATGCTGCATGCACTTTTTGTTGCAATTGGTAACGCATGCGGTTGGCATTTACATATTCCACAGCAGGCACCAATCTAGAAACCCTAAAACTATTGGGCCAATCAAAAGGTCCCTGTCTGGTTAATTCATCATCTATATTTAATCTGGTTAACCCATCAAATGCAGCAGCAGATTCTGCACTAATAATCACGTCCATAATATTTGCTTTGTACACCGCAGTATCTGGAAACTCAATGGGAATCAACTCTACACCCATTTGTCTAAATGATTCCAAAACCTTCCACTCGTTTCTTGAAGTATCTTTAATTTGATCGTAATAGTTTTTTGCATAGCCAATTTTTAATTTTTTTATATCCCCTTCTGGTTGATAGTTGAATGGAATATTCACTGCAGACAAGTCTAGACCGTCGGTTCCATGGATATAATTAAAAACAATAGCTGCGTCTTCCGCGGACCTACAAATTGGACCTATCTTATCTAGACTCCAACTTAATGCCATTGCACCCGTTCTGCTAATTCTTCCAAAAGTTGGTCTTAATCCAGTGGCTCCACAAGTTGATGATGGTGAAATAATAGAACCCCAAGTTTCGGTTCCGATTGCAAATGGAACCAAACCAGCAACGGTAGCAGAAGCTGAGCCAGCCGATGAGCCAGAGGAACCTGTTCTTAGATTCCAGGGGTTTTTGGTTCTACCCCCATACCAATAATCTCCCATTGCTAAAGCACCTAAAGTAAACTTAGCCACCAACACTGCACCCGCGTCTTTTAATCGATTGTACACATACGCATCTTCATCAATTAGTTGATTTTTATATGGCGCAGCCCCCCAAGTTGTCTTTGTTCCCTTTACCGCAAATAAGTCCTTTAATCCATATGGAATACCATGCAATGGTCCGCGATATTTTCCAGCGGCTATTTCTTCATCAGCCACTTTTGCTTGCTCTAATGCAATTGATTCTGTGATTGAAATTACACATTGAAGGCTATCTGCATATTGCTTAATTCGATCAATAAAGAATTGTGTAAGTGCTACAGAACTTATTTTTTTAGTTTTAATCAAAACAGAGAGATCTGCTATACTATAAAATGCCAAATCGGCTTTGTTTACTGGAAGCTGGATGTTTTTATTAAACTTCCATTTAATTGGATTTTGTTTTGTTTCAATATTCAAACCAGGTACAACCGGACTTTGCCATAAACTCATTGCCAACCCGTTGTTAAGATTGGTTTGATGCATGTCTTTATACACTTTTAGATTGTCCTTAATTCCTGCATACATGGTATCCACTTCTTTATTGGTGTATTGCAAATCAAAGAGCTTTGCAGCGGAAACAATATCTTGTTTAGCAATCGTGTCTTGTGCATTAGATTGTAAACCCATTAAAAGCGCAACTAGAATGGCGTATTTTTTCATAAATAAATATTCGATTTTTATTCTTCTATTTTGGCAAAAGTATTTCCTTTAAAAGGGTCTCCTGTTTCATATCCTTTTTTAAACCAATACATTCTTTGCTTTGAAGTACCATGTGTGAATGCATCAGGAACAATATATCCTTGACTTTGTTGTTGCAATCTATCATCTCCAATTGCATTGGCGGCGTTTAAAGCTGCTTCTATGTCTCCAGGTTCTAAAATATTTTTTAATTGGTTAGCATGATGTGCCCAAACCCCTGCCAAAAAATCTGCCTGCAATTCTAATTTTACTGAAAGCTGATTGTATTCTTTTTCTGACAACTGAGCACGCATTCGCTGTACAGCAGCAGCAGTGCCATTCAGTTGTTGAATATGATGTCCTACTTCGTGCGCAATTACATAAGCCATTGCAAATTCACCGGGCGCGTTGAATCCGGTAGATAAGTCTTCAAAAAAAGATAAATCAATATATACTTTTTGATCTGCAGGACAGTAAAATGGACCTGAAGCATCGCTTGCAAAACCGCAACCAGATTGGGTTTGCTTGGTAAATAAAACCAGCTTGGGTGCAGCATAGGTATCACCCCTTTCTTGGTAGATGGAGTCCCAAACATCTTCAGTATAAGCTAATACTACTTTCGTAAAAGAAGCCAGTTTTTCATCTGCTTCAGATCTCGGGGCTGTGTTCACCGTTGGGGCCTGTTGAATCACTTGATTCACCACAACTGCAGGATCTCCCCCTAATAAAAGATAGAGTAAGCCTATGATAATGGTACCTATACCTCCTCCGGCAATAAGACCCGTTCCACTTCCTCTGCGGTCTTCAACATTATTACTTTCTCTATTACCCATCCAGCGCATAAGTACAAATTACCAATAAAGGATAGTTTGAACAATTATTTAGCTGAGTTTTTAGAAAGAACAATCGTTCTAGCAGATATAATGATTAATAATAAAATCAAATACGCGGATATTCCAAAAATAGCGTAGCAGAAGAAAAAAAGAAGAAGTAGATATATTGGGTACAGCATAAACAAGCAACCAAATAAAACAGAATCATAAAAAACCGTTCCCCTTGTTTTATCAAATACCTGTTTATGGAGTATCCAAAACAGGGGCCGGTGTAAAACAATTCCGATTTCAGATAAAATCTGGATCAGCTTGTTTTTTATCAATGGCGATGTAGATGGTACTAAAATCAACTGTTCAATTTGCAGCTTTATTTCAGCATTAAAATGATTCATGTTTTTTGCTCTATCCTCATATGGTAAGAGCTGTTTTGATAATACCGGATTACCCAATACAATTTGAACTGTTTTGCCCCATGCATTAAAACGATCATACGCAATACCTACAGGAAGAATCTTCAGCGGTTGGGTTCCTTGATAATCTAATGCTATTCTAGCTGCACCCTTTTTAAAGGGTTGAAGTTGATTGGTCAGCAAACAAATTCCTTCTATAAAAATCAATACTATTCCATTTTTTTCAAGTATTTTTTTGGAGGCTGTGAATGCGTAGTTATTCAGCACAAGGTTTTCTTTTCCTTCGCTAAGTCTATAAATTGGAATCATATTCAATAGACTTAATAAAAACCGATGATAGGCTTTATTAAACGCATCACCTCTAGCTAAAAAATGAATGGGGTGTTTAAAAAAAGCACCAATAATGATGGCATCCAAAAAAGAGTTGGGATGGTTCGCTGTAATAAGAATTGGACCCTTTAGTTGGCTTACTTGTTTATTTTGAATATATATTTTTCTACAGAAAAAAAATAGTGCGATACGAATAAGCGGCTTAAGTATTGAGTAAATCAATGACTTGTATTTTAGGGTAATCGTACAGTTACAAAAATATTTGCCCCCAAGCCCAAACCAGCATTTTTTCCCAATAAAGTGTAATATGCTTGAATGGTAGGAGTAATCATTCGGTTGAGCTTTCTACCAACACTTAAATTCAAGGTTGCAGCATTAAAGTTTTTATTCAATTGCAAATTGGGGTTAAATGCGGTATTTACACTTTGAGAAACTTGGTGAGACAAAGAAGCGGTTACTGATGTATGCTTATTATACATTTTACCCATGGTGATGACGGCCCTATATTGATTGGGTCCATCTTGCGCATCTAAAAATCTAGAGTAAATAAATTCAACTATAGCAAACCCATTTTTATAAGGAGTAAATGAATAGTTTGCACCTAACATTACAGATTTAGATGCATATCCTAAATAAGGTGTTTGAATATTTTGGTATGCTGGAATTCCAACACTTCCTCGGATGGTAAAATATCTTTTATAATCAATGGAAGGAAAATGAACCGATAGACCTAGGTTTACATCGGTAACACCCGATTTTGTTTCTGAATTATTTCCATTTACCAATGTTTGTACCGCAAAAGGAACGGTAACAGATAAATCAACCCTTCGGCCTAATCCATGAGAAATATTTAAACTATAAGAACTGGCTTGAAAATAATCACCCGGCGCATTACTAATTAATTTTCCTTGATCGTTAAAATATTTGGAGGAATAAAAATAATTGAAGGTTCCAGTGATTGCTGTTCGTTTTTTACCAATTGGATAATCTGCAAAAGCTGAGTGGACGCTGCAAAACATGCAGGCCATGATTAAAATAATATAGTTAAACTTTTTTTGCATTAATTATCTTTTCTTTTTGCTTACCGCTTTTTCGTTAAACCAAATACCTATGAATGAATTATGATAAACCGGTATTTCGTGTCCTAAGTCGGGAAAAATAAATAATTCACTTTTGGAGAGCGCATCAAAGGGTAATTTATTGTATGCTGCTATAGCACTTCCAGGGGCAATAAACTCATCTTGTAAACCTACCGCATACAATACCGGACACTTAACTTTTGGCATGAAGTTTTGCAAGTCAAAATAATTAAATGTTTCCAGCATTTGCTCTTCAGTAAAATCGGGATTTTCTCTCAAGTATCTAACAATCGCATCTGAGGGAAAGGAGAGTTCTCTTTTACTTTTACCAACAGCAAAGCTGTTTTTCCAGTCTGCAAAAACAGGGTTGCTTGCAATGACCGCATTAATTTTATCGGGCATTAATGCTGCTGTTATTAAACCCATGGTTGCACCTTGGCTTCCACCAAAAGCCAATACCCTGTTGAGATCCATTCCCATATGTCCATGAGCATAAACAAATTCCACCGCTCTCACACAGTCCATATAAATTCCCTTATACACATAGGCATCCTTGCTTTCTGCCTTAAGCATAATTTGCTCAATATTGTCTGGGTTAAAGTCCTTTTCGTATTTTTTATCTATTCCTCTTACGTTAACTGAGAAGGAAATAAATTCATCAAAAAGCAGGGGCATTACTTCCTTTTTGTATCCACCAAAACCAATAATAACCGGATATTTTCCTTTTAATTTAGGTATAGACAAATAACCATAAAAGGGGAATTCATCCAAACCTTTCATATCTACTCGATAAACATCATGGTATTTCGTGCTGTGCTCTTCGTCTCTTGATATTTTATATTGAGGATCTACTTTTGCTAAATCACTCATGGCCGTTTGCCAAAATTCATCAAAATCAGGTGGTAGATAATAGGGGGTTTTTATTTTTCCAATATTGTATCCAAAAGCATATCGTGCAGTATCGTCATAGGTAGTAGTATTGGTTGCTGCTCGCAAATTATACACCCCTTCCTTTTTAGGTTTTGGTATTTCTATTTGAAAATTCTTTTGGCCTTTTTTTGCAATTTTTAGTTTGACTTGTGTGGCGCTAACCGTTTCTCCTAATTCGGTTTCAACAATTGCAGTAAATGTTCCATCCTGTCTTACCTTATATTTATTCGCGATAGATACAGAATATTTAATTTTTTCACCATCATAAAAAACCCCGTCTTTCTTATATGGTTTTAGTTTAATAATCATTTCACCCTCTTCTTCTTCAGATGCGGGTTCTGTATTTTCAGGCGCGTCTTTAACTTCGTCAGCACTCAAAGCTTGTCTTCCTGCTACACCCGATAAATTGTCTTTAGACCAGTTCAGTGGTGGAGTATTTACAATGGGTTCTTGTGTGATTTCTGGCTTTCGGTCTTTAGATTTTCTTGGCGGTCCAATATAAGCAAAGCTTCCATCGTAGGTACTATTAAAGTTGGTGAGTTCAATAGTCATTTTGATGGTATAGTTTCCTTCTTTAACGATGGGTACTTCAAAATTTGAAACCAATGTTTTCTTCGCATTTACCCTTACGTCTAAACTATTTACCAATACTTCTTGATTGGTGTTATCAAATACAGTATAGACCAAACTGCCCTCTTGAGCATCTTTTAAATTGTTGATAAACTGTATTTTGTATTTAACTGGAAACTTTTTGTTGAATCTGGCTTTCTTGTTGTACGGTAAAATATTTACTGTAACCGGATCTTTGGCTTTCGCTTTTTGTGCCCTCCCATCAAAGCACCCAAAAACCACTCCTACTATTAGTAGAAATGAAACTTTTAAAACCGCGCTATTGTTTAGTTGGAAAATCATAGTTAATTTTTCTTTTCTAAGAAGTTTGATTTCCGAATGTATAAGTTGATAGGCTCTTCTATAAACTTATACAAAATAATTGAGATAAGGGTTAGTATAAGTAAGTGAGAAAACAAGACCAGTGCTGTATAATTTAAGTGTTCCGATAACCACCAATATTCATTTTTGTCTAACCATGCATAAAATTGATCTGCTGTATTGTGCAACCAATCAGATGTTAATCTAGAAATAAAACCTAAGTGTATTAAGTAAAGTATATAAGAGCTTTTTCCTACTAACTCCCCGGTCTTACTTCCTAAAATCGATTTAACCACAGAGTTTTCTTTAATCAACCCATAAAAGAAAGTGGCAATTGCTACGGGTAATAAAATATTATTTGTAAAAATACCAATTGGTTGGTATAGTGCAAATGGCACTTCTTTGCTGATTGGTTGATTGATCATGATTAGGTTTGTGCAGGCAATGCCGATGATTCCTAGCCATGTATACAAAGAAAAATTACTAACTGAATCGTCTGCTTTTCGTATAATCATTGCCAACACCATACCAGCAAAAAACTCAACTGTTCTTCCAAGAAAGGTTGAGATAAATAAGAATTTAAATGAATTAAAAAATCCATAGAAATCTACATTTCTAAATATTAAAACCAACAAAACGCCAAATGCAGTAATTACTAGTGGAGCAATCAAAAAATAAATTCGATTTCTCTTAATCAAGATAAAAAAGATAGGTGCAGAAAAATAAAAACACTCTTCAACGGTTAAGGACCATCCTTGTGCAATCCCTGTAAATTTCATGTCATCAAAAAATCCTCTTAGGAATGTGATGTTCATGATGAATAAAGTAAGCGGGCTATTCTTTCCGTTGTAAATGCTGGTATCATTGGCTATCCAAGCAAATAAGAAAACTACAATTGTTAAAATTAAATAGATTGGATAAACACGTGCGATTCTGTTTTTTAAATATTTACGCATCCATTTTCCTGATAATTCAACATTATCATAATAACGCAAACAAATTAAAAAACCACTTAACACAAAGAACATAGACAGGGGAAAATGAAATTCATTTAATACCCTAAACAATAAAGGAGGAAAATCTTCTTGATTAAAATGGTGAAAAAAAATCAAAATGGACGCTAATCCTCTCACGCCTGTTAACGATGGTATATATTGTTTTGCTGTCATTAAAATGAGTTCTTTTTATAATTCACCCACCAATGATATGGATCCACCACCACCTTTACCGGTATTCCTTCCGTTCACATCAGTAAACACCGAGAGGAAAATTTGATATTTCTGGCTGATTTTTCTACCATACCCTGCTGTTAATCTAAAATAATTAAACTGTCGGTTTAAGAACAAATTGTTCGGATTCAAGACCAATCCGGTTTGGGTACTGGTAGACTTGGTACTGGCTAGTTGAAAAGTCAATTTATTGTCTTCGTCTAATGGAATTCCCAATAAAGCGTCTCCAAAAACTTGGGTAGGGCCTTCCGGACTAAAATATTGACGAACACCCAGGTTGATATCAAAATAGGTATTCGAATATCGCTCTCCATTTGAACCAGAATAAGTGAATTTTACTTCTCCCCCTACTTGTTGAAAACCGGTAAAGGGTTGTTTGCTCGCGTCGTTGGTATACAACGGAACAATTAAAGAACCAGTAACTGTCAAGAATTTAGAATAGTCAAATGTGTTCAACAAATAAGATAAACCAAAACTAGCGTCTCCAAAACTAGAATTAGACTGAGCCAAGTTGGTCTCTAGTTTTCTTTGCATGATATAAGAGATATTTCCAACAAAATCTAAGCGTTCTCCTAAGCCAATTCCACCATAAATACCAAAATAATGGGAAGCGAATCGGCCTCCATTAGAGAAAGGAATATAAGTACCCGATGCGTCCCAATAACCCTTCGTGGTATATAAATTATAAGAGGGTACCAATAAATATTTTCCCCTTCCTATCGGGAAACCCGCATAAGCGGTATTGGCTACCAATGCAATAATTATCAGGCTCAATAGTTTTTTCATCAATTTAATTTTACGTTGCTCAGAGTATTTTTTTCATCCAAAAACTTTCATAACTATAATACACATGGTCCATCCCATTGTCGTCTAAACTCATGTATATATTCCTATTGTCGATTCTAATTTGATTATATAAGGCAATGGCAGCTTGTGGCGGACAAGTGGTATTTTTTTGATTATGTCCAAACAAAACCCTGCAACGAATATTGGGTGCAAAATTTACTGGATCAAAAAAGTCCCAGTTTCTAAATAGCGCATCCTGGTTTAATCGGTTTCTTGGATTTTTAATATATGCTTGAAAATTAGCTACCGGCCAAGGCATTACTTTTTGTGAACCTGCCATAAAAAACAAAGTGCGCATATCCGTATATACCGGCCTTTCTATGATGCAACCCTGTGGTCTGTTATCTAAAGAAGCCACAACGGTAGCTAACACTGCACCCTGACCTTCCCCTTTCACAATCACTTTCTTTAAATCTAATTTTAAATAGTCGTGCCTGTATAAAAAATCTAATCCACGCAGTGCATCCATATAAACCGCTCGATAGATGTATTTATTGCGGTCATTTAAATTAATAATATTGAAGGTATTGAAGTCGGCATTGGTATTGTCTTTGCTATTTCCGTGTCCTCTTACATTCACCCTGAATACAGCCATATCGGTTCTTAAAGAGTCTGGGCGCATATCTTGTAAATAGCCCGGTAACTCATAGATCACCGCAAATTTTCCTTTCCTTTTAGGTACCGATAACCAACCTCGAATGGTTTGATATTCCAATGATTGAAACTCAACCAAAAATACATCTACATCTCTGGTGCTTTGATCGCCCCTTCTTGTTACCCTAAACTTTGGATCTATATTGACCAATTCTCTTCTTGCATCATCCCAAAACTGATCAAAATCCGAAGGTCTATTTACGTTTGAATACACTTTTTCAGGATCAACCCCATAACCAAATTGAAGCGTATCTACATAATTATTGGCCGAAACCATTAATTGTAATTGATAAAAACCTGGCTTTGTCTTATCGTTTTCAAGGTATAAGTCTTTCATATACCCTTTTTTGGCGTCCATGGTAAAACCCATTTCCTGGTTAAAGACTTCTTCGCCTTTATAGTTCACCACTTTTGCTTTAATGGTGCCTCGAATTTTTTCCTTGGTATTATTTTTAAATCGGAGATTATAGCCAATCTTATCGTCATCTCTAAAAATGGCTTCTTTTCGAAAAGGTTTAATATCGAATCCAATGCCTTTTTGTGCATACGAAACACCACCGAAAACACAAGCCAATAAAATTAGGCATTGCAGAATACGGCCGCTCAGGATGGAATAACTGGGTACCTTTGCGTTCATTTGCAGGAATGAATTAAAATATAGGGCATTAAAAAGCCACTAAGTGTTTGATAAACGCCTAGATAGGGGTGAATATTATCTAAAAGGGGATTAATTTAATACAAAAGCCCCGGCCTTTGCAGACCAGGGCAGTTTACTAACCCATCTAAAAAGCGATTTATTGTTCTGTTGCTTCGGCGGGAGTTTCCGCTACCACAATTAACTTAGCTCTAATTTTAGCTTCAATTTCATTAGACAATTCTGGATTGTCTTGTAATAAGGTCTTTACAGATTCTCTACCTTGACCTAGTTTATTGCTTTCATAGCTAAACCAAGATCCACTTTTTTGTACAATACCCATTTCTACCCCCATATCAATTATTTCTCCCACTTTGCTGATGCCCTCACCAAAAACAAGGTCAAATTCAGCAGCACGGAATGGAGGAGCTACTTTGTTTTTCACCACTTTTACTTTCACTCTATTCCCTATTGCGGTATCGCCATCTTTAATTTGTGTCATCCTTCTAATATCTAAACGAACAGAAGCATAAAATTTCAAGGCATTACCACCCGTTGTTGTTTCTGGATTTCCAAACATTACCCCGATTTTTTCACGAAGCTGGTTAATGAAAATACAGATGGTATTGGTTTTATTGATGGTCGCTGTTAATTTTCTCAAGGCTTGGCTCATTAATCTTGCTTGCAATCCCATTTTACTGTCTCCCATTTCTCCCTCCAATTCTCCTTTTGGAACCAATGCAGCAACAGAGTCAATGACTACCACGTCTAAAGCACCTGATAAAATAAGTCTATCGGCAATTTCCAAAGCTTGCTCACCATAATCAGGTTGAGAAATCAAGAGATTGTCAACATCAACGCCTAGTTTTTGCGCATAAGCACTATCAAATGCGTGTTCAGCATCAATAATAGCACACATACCGCCCTTCTTTTGCGCTTCCGCAATCACATGAATGGCCACGGTTGTTTTACCAGAAGATTCTGGTCCGTATATTTCAACTATTCTACCTTTTGGAAGACCACCTACACCTAATGCAGCATCTAAGCCAAGCGACCCAGTAGAAACGACTTCCATTGGTGCGGTGCTTTTTTCATTCATCATCATTACACTTCCTTTGCCAAAATCTTTATCGATTTTATCAATGGTCAGCTTAAGCGCTTTTAATTTTTCTGCATTACTCATGTTGTTCTTTTTAGATGGTCAAAATTAATGAGGTGGTAAAACTAGTGGTTTTTAATTATACACACTAATTTTTTTAGTATTTTTTTACTAACGTGTTTAGTTTTCTATTTATTGTACCAAAAATAATACGCCACCAAATCAATTGGCAGCGTATTAATACAGGAAATACTGTTTTTTTAGCTTTTTACCAGCCTATTCCATAATCTTCTCCGTTATTGGAAGAGCCACCCCATAAGCTATTGTGCTTTCTATCGATGAAAATGGCATTGATTGGACCACTGGTACGTTGACCAAAACTGAGTTTATAGCCCATTTTTTTAAGCGCTTCGCGGGTAGGTTCAGGTGTTCTGGCAGAAAGCAAAATGTCTCCCACTTTAGGTTTGCGGTCTTTTATTTTGGTACCGCCCAACGATAACCAAAGCTGATT
>JACCDH010974900.1_pt1 | contig 27534 bp, 24 predicted proteins | sample 7442481 | NCBI WGS metagenome assembly JACCDH01 (sample SAMN15323433, study PRJNA562643) | freshwater metagenome | isolation source: river surface water | place: USA:Blue River Watershed | collected 2017-08-15 | reverse complement strand
CCCCTGGCCGACCCCTACATCCTGGGCATCTCCGGCGGCGCGGCCGTGGCGGCACTGGCGGCCATTCTGCTGGGAGCAAGCGCCATGTGGATTTCCAATGCCGCCTTTGTCGGCGCCCTGCTCTCGATCCTGATCGTCTTCGGCCTGGCGCGCGGCGACACTGCTTGGTCTTCCACGCGTCTGCTGCTGACCGGCGTCGTGGTGTCGGCCGGCTGGGGCGCGCTCATCAACATCCTGCTCACCACCAGCGCCAACAACAGCGTCTACAGCATGCTGTTCTGGTTGATGGGCGACTTGAGTCAGAGCCGGGTGGGCTGGATCAGTGGGGGCATCCTGCTGGGCGGGCTGAGTCTGATGCTGTGGCAGGCGCGTGCCCTGAACGTACTGGCGCGTGGCGATCTGCAGGCCGAGGCGCTGGGCGTGGAGGTGCAGCGTCTGAAACTGCAGCTGTATCTGTGCACCTCGGTGCTGACCGCCTGCGCCGTCACCATCGCCGGCTCCATCGGCTTCGTCGGCCTGGTGATTCCACACATGTTGCGCCTGCTGGGGGCACGCGATCATCGCCTGTTGATTCCGGCTGCGGTGCTGCTGGGGGGCAGTTTCCTGATGCTGGCCGACAGTCTGGCACGCAGCATCGTGGCCCCGCTGCAACTGCCGGTGGGCGTGGTCACGGCCATCATCGGCGTGCCGGTGTTCCTGTTGATCCTGCGGCATACCCGCAGTGTCAGGGAGTGAGGCGATGAGCGCTTCCCCATTGCTGCTGGAAACACGCGGGTTGCGTCTCGAGGTCGCGGACCGCGTGCTGTGCGATGCGCTGAGTCTGCAACTGCACGCAGGCGAATGCCTGGGCGTGCTCGGTCAGAACGGCACCGGCAAGACGACCCTGCTGCACACGCTCGCACGTCTGCGTCCCGTCAGTGGCGGCGAGATCCTGCTGCAGGGCCGTACGCTGAATGCCTGGTCAAGAAAGGCGCTCGCCACCCAGCTGGGCATGCTGTTCCAGAGCAGCAGCGACGAGATGCCGGCGAGCGTGGAGGAAACCGTGCTGCTGGGCCGTCACCCGCATCTGCCGGACTGGCAGTGGGAAGGGCCGCAGGACCTCGAGCTGGCGCACAAGGCACTGGTGGATGTGGGCCTGCAGTCCATGGTGCAGCGCGAGGTCGCCAGCCTCTCAGGCGGGGAGCGCCAGCGCCTTGCCCTGGCGATGCTGCTGGCCCAGCAACCGCAGCTGTATCTGCTCGATGAGCCGGGCAATCATCTGGACATCGCCTATCAGGTCAGCGCGCTGCAGCTGCTTTGCGCACGCCTGCAGACGCAGGGTGCCGCCGCGTGCATGGCCACCCATGACATCAATCTGGCGGCTCGCTTCTGCTCTCGCATCCTGCTGCTGCGCCCGGACGGCCAGCCGCTGCTGGGAAGCGCGCAGGAAATCCTCACGCCAGCCATCCTGAGCGAGGCCTACGGGTGTCGAATCGGGGTGGCCAGCGCGGGCACGCGCCAGGTGTTCTTCGCGGAATGAGCGTCAACGACGCGGAGTAAACTTCGTTGCAGACACGCTGACCGACTCCCCCGACGCACTGGGGCGCCGGGGCAGTCGAGAGCGCATGGGGCTTACAGCGCCAGCAGGCGGATGTCGCCGAGCAGACGCGCCAGCGTGGTGACGAACATGCCGCCATCCACGCCATTCACGGCGCGATGATCATAGGACAGCGCGATGGGCAGCATCTGCCGCGGCACGAACTGGCCATTGCTGTAGACCGGCTTGGTCTGGGTCTTGGACACGCCGAGGATCGCCACTTCCGGCGCATTGACGATGGGCGTGAAACCCGTGCCGCCAAGTGCGCCCAGGCTGGAGATGGTGAAGCACGCGCCCTGCATCTCTTCCTTGCTCAGACGACGATTCTTGGCCTTGTCGCTCAGGGCCACCACTTCGCGCGCCAGATCCCAGACTGACTTCTTGTCGACGTCGCGGATCACCGGCACCATCAATCCGGCATCGGTGGCCACGGCCACGCCGATGTGGATGTAGTGTTTCTGGATCAGGTATTCCCCGGACGAGTGCAGAGAGACATTGAACTGCTTGTGCTCCTGCAGCGCGCGCGCGCACGCCTTGAGCAGGAACGGCAGGAAGGTGAGCTTGACACCCTTCTTGTCGGCCTCGCCCTTGAGCTCGGTGCGGAAGGCTTCCAGATCGGTGATGTCGGCCTCGTTGAACTGCGTGACGTGGGGCACGTTGAGCCAGTTGCGCTGCATGTTGGCTGCAGTGACCTTGTGCAGCTTGCTCAGCGGTACCTGCTCCACGTTGCCGAACTGACTGAAATCGATGTCGGGGATGGCCGGGATGCCGGCACCGCCTGCACTGCTCGCCACTGGCGCGGGAGCCTGCAGACGCGCCTTGACGAAGGCGTGCAGATCTTCCTTCTGAATGCGGCCGCGTGCACCCGTGCCGGCCACCTGCGTCAAATCCACACCCAGCTCGCGGGCCAGCTTGCGCACGGCCGGGCCGGCGTAGACCTCGGACCCGCTCGCCGCGGCCGGTGCCGCTGCAGCAGGCGCTGGGGCACTGACCGGCGCGGGCGCGCTGACCACGGCAGCGGCAGGCTGCGCCGCCGCTGGCGCAGGAGCGCTGGGCGCAGCCGGTGCGGGAGCAGGCGCTGCAGCAGCGCCGGCAACTGCCAGTTCCAGAATCAGCGAGCCCTTGGATACCTTGTCGCCCACCTTGAGCTTCACGGCCTTGACCTCACCCCCCTTGGGTGAAGGCACTTCCATCGCGGCCTTGTCCGATTCCAGCGTGATCAGGGACTGCTCGGCCTTGATGATGTCGCCCACCTTGACGTGGACTTCGATCACTTCCACATCGCTGTCGCCGCCGATATCCGGCACGACGATGGGCTCCACGCTGCTGGCGGCCGCCGGCGCAGGCGCGGCGGCAGGGGCCGCAGCCGCAGTCGCTGCCGGGGCTGCCACCGGTGCGGGCGCAGGGGCTGGTTCAGCCATCGCGGGGGCTGGTGCCGCGGCGGCGCCTTCCACTTCCAGCAACAGGATCTCGTCACCCTCGGACACCTGGTCGCCCAGCTTGATCGACAGGCTCTTCACCACGCCGGACTTGGGCGAAGGAATCTCCATGGCGGCCTTGTCGCTTTCCAGAACCATGAGGGAGTCGTTCTCCTTCACGCTCTGACCAGGCTTGACCAGGAGTTCTATAACCTCGACGTCCTTGGAATCGCCCAGATTCGGTACTTTTATGCTTTCAACTGGCACGGAATGATGCTCCTGAATGTTCTTGTCGGTTGTGTGTTGACTACATGGTCAACGGATCGATCTTGTCCTGTGCGATGCCCATGGACTTCATCGCCTTGGCGATGGTCTCGGCAGTCACCAGTCCGCGACCCTTGAGTTCGGTCAGTGCGGCGAGCACCACGAAGCTGCTGTTCACCTCGAAGAAGTGACGCAGATTCTCGCGCGTGTCGCTGCGGCCGAAGCCGTCGGTGCCCAGCACGCGATAGGTATCGGGCACGAACTCGCGAATCTGGTCGGCATGCACCTTCATGTAATCCGTGGCGGCGATCACCGGCCCGGACACCTTGGAAAGGCACTCGCCCACATAGGTCTGCTTCTCCTTCTTGGTCGGATGCAGCATGTTCCAGCGGGACACGGACAGACCATCGCGGCGCAGTTCGTTGAAGCTGGTGACGCTCCAGACATCCACGGCCACCTTGTATTCTTCGCGCAGGATCTTCGCGGCGGCGCGCACTTCCCGCAGGATCGTGCCGCTGCCCAGCAGTCGGACGCGCAGATCGCTCAGCGCCTTGCCCTGCACCTTATACTCCTTGCTTGCGCCGTCTTCCAGCAGGTACATCCCCTTGATGATGCCCGCCTCGCAGCCCGCCGGCATGTCCGGATGGGTGTAGTTCTCGTTCATCGTGGTGATGTAGTAGTAAACGGATTCCTTCTCCTGATACATCCTGCGCATGCCGTCCTGAATGATCACGGCCAGCTCGTAGGAGTAGGTGGGGTCATACGTCACACAATTGGGGATGGTGGAGGCGATCAGGTGGCTGTGACCATCCTGATGCTGCAGGCCTTCGCCATTGAGCGTGGTGCGGCCGGCGGTGGCCCCGATCAGGAAGCCACGGGCACGGGAATCCCCCGCCGCCCAGGCCAGATCGCCAATGCGCTGGAAACCGAACATGGAGTAGTAGATGTAGAACGGAATCAGCGGGTAGTCATTGACGCTGTAGGACGTGGCTGCCGCCAGCCAGGCGGAGAATGCGCCGGCTTCAGTGATGCCCTCTTCCAGCATCTGGCCCTTCACGTCCTCGCGGTAGTACATCACCTGATTGGAATCCACCGGCTCGTACAATTGTCCTACGGCCGAGTAGATGCCGATCTGACGGAACATGCCCTCCATGCCGAAGGTGCGCGCTTCGTCCGGCACGATCGGGACGATGCGCTGGCCCACTTCCGGGTCCTTGCACAGCGAGGTGAGAATGCGCACGAAGGCCATGGTCGTGGAAATCTCACGATCCTTCGTCCCCTGCATCTGCGCGGCAAAGGCATCCAGCGCCGGCACCTTCAAGGTCTGCGCTTCGGTGCGACGGGCCGGCACGGGGCCACCCAGCGCGGCGCGACGGGCGCGCAGGTATTTCATCTCGAGGCTGTCTTCCGCCGGACGGTAGTACGGCACGTTCTCGATCTGATCATCCGGCACGGGAATCCCGAAACGGTCGCGGAAACGCTTGAGACCCTCGATGTCGAGTTTCTTGACCGAGTGCGTGGCGTTCTTGGCTTCGGCACTTTCCCCGAAGGCATAGCCCTTGACGGTCTTGGCCAGGATCACGGTGGGTTTGCCATTGGACTTCATGGCCTGGGCGTAGGCGGCATACACCTTGAACGGGTCATGACCGCCACGGTTCAGGTTCATGATGTCGTCGTCGGACAGATGTTCCACCATCTTGAGCAGTTCGGGCGACTTGCCGAAGAAATGTTCGCGGGTATAGGCGCCGCCACGACCCCAGTAGTTGATGTATTCGCCATCCACCACTTCATCCATGCGCTGCTGCAGCAAGCCGTCCTTGTCGGCGGCCAGCAGGGCGTCCCAGTGACGGCCCCAGACCACCTTGATCACGTTCCAGCCAGCACCGCGGAAGATGCCTTCCAGTTCCTGGATCACCTTGCCGTTGCCGCGCACGGGGCCGTCCAGACGCTGCAGGTTGCAGTTGATGACGAAGATCAGATTGTCCAGCCCTTCGCGGCCGGCTTTGCCGATGGCACCCAGGGATTCCGGCTCGTCAGTCTCGCCGTCGCCCAGGAAAGCCCAGACCTTGCGTCCGCTGTTGTCCATCAGGCCGCGGCTGGTCAGGTACTTCATCACGTGAGCCTGATAGATCGCGGCAATGGGCCCCAGGCCCATGGACACCGTGGGGAACTGCCAGTAATCCGGCATGAGCCAGGGGTGCGGGTAGGACGACAGACCATTGCCATTCACTTCCTGACGGAAATTGTCCAGTTGCGCTTCGCTCAGGCGTCCTTCCAGGAAAGAGCGGGAGTAGATGCCGGGGGAGGAATGGCCCTGGAAGTAGATCAGGTCGCCGCCGTGACCGTCGCTGGCACCGCGGAAAAAGTAGTTGAAGCCCACGTCGTAGAGGGTCGCCGCAGACGAGAAGGTGGAAATGTGACCGCCGAGATCGGCGCCCGGCTTCTTGCCGCCGCGCATCACCATCGCGAGTGCGTTCCAGCGCACGATGCCCCGGATGCGACGCTCCATGTACAGGTCGCCTGGCATCTTCTCTTCTTCACGACTGGAGATGGTATTGCGGTAAGGGGTGGTGACGGCGGAGAACGGGAGAGTCAGCGTGTTGCGGGTGGCTTCCTCGGAGAGCTTGCTGAGCAGGAAGTGGGCGCGTTCCTCACCTTCCTGATCGATGACGGAGCCCAGAGCGTCAAGCCATTCCTTGGTTTCGGTGGGGTTGGTATCTTCTTTGTATTGACTCATAGTCCACGACTCTCTTGTTGTTCCTGCCCTTGCAGGAGTTCGGATTGCTTGCACGCCCGGCCGCACGTGGCCTGCGCACTTTGTAAATAATTTACACCATGGCCGGATTTTAATCGAAGCCGACGGCGTTTTTCAATGCCGCAACGCGCTTCTTGTAGTTTAACTACAAAACCTTCACGTCCCGACACTGGCCACTGCCAGGATGGCCAGCAGGCTCACCCAGAGGAACTGGCTGCGCTGCAGCAGACCCAGCAGGTCCTCGGCCTGCTGGGCAGCACGTATCGGCGTGAGGGCGAAATCGCCGGCATCATCCGCCGCCACAAGCACCGTGTCCACCGCATCCCCCTGCTCGCTTTCCTTCACGAAAAGCGTGCGCTGCGCCGTGTCCACGGCCGCGAGGGCGCATCCCAGCACCAGTTCGACCGCACTCAGATCGGCATCGCGCCACAACTCGCGCAAGCGCGAGAACGCGGCAACAAAGTCGCCTGTCAGACAGAAGCTCAGGGCCAGCAACCGCGCCGGCACCCACTCGAGAATGACGATCAGCCGCTGGATGAACCGCCCTGCCTGAGTGTCCTGTTCACTGGCACAGTATTGCCTGTGGAGTACCGTCAGGTGGTACAGCACTGCGGCCGCCGGACCCAGCACGAGATACCAGAACACCACGGCAAACAGGCGCTCCACCGCACTGCCGATCAGATAGCGGCAGAACTGCTCATGCACCGCCTGCCGCTGCGTGGCATTGTCCAGAGCAAGTGCGGGCCAGCGCTCCTGCAGCAGCAGAAAGGCCGCGTGGTAGTTGCCTGCACGCCAGCGATCGAGATAGGCGGCGCTGACACGGCGCAGACTCTGTTGCTCGAACATGAGCAGCAACAGACCAATGTGCAGCACCAGGGTCACGACGCCCAGCAGAGCGCCCTGCACCAGCAGCAAGGCGACGATCACCAGGGCTGGCAGCAGGCCGAGCAGCAACACCGGATAAAGCGGCCCGGGCTCCGGCTGCTGCGGCGCCATGGCCTGCACCCGCTGCCGCAGTCGACGCTGCAGCGGCGGAAACCAGTCGTCTGCGAGAATCGGCTTGTCACGCTGCCAGTAATGATTGATCAGCAGCGCCAGCAGTATCACGAGAAAACTCATGTCAGGACTCCAGGCCGCGGACGCGCTCGAGATAGTGCGTCCAGTCGAAGTGAGGGCCCGGGTCCGTCTTGCGCCCGGGAGCGATGTCGCTGTGTCCCACGATGGACTCCGGCGACAACGCGGGAAAACGCTGCATCAGCGTACGTGTCACCGCCACCAGCGCGTCGTACTGCGCCGGCGTGAAGGGTTCGTGGTCGGTGCCTTCCAATTCGATACCAATGGAGAAGTCATTGCAATTCTCGCGTCCACCATGGCAGGACTGCCCGGCATGCCAGGCCTTGCGACTGAAGGGCACGTACTGGGTGAGCCTGCCTTGGCGGTCGATCAGCAGATGAGCCGAGACGCGCAGATGCGCGATGCCCGCGAAATAGGGATGCGCCTGCGGATCCAGCGCGTTGCAGAACAGTTCGTCGACATGGCCGCCGCCATATTCGCCTGGTGGCAGACTGATGTTGTGGATCACCAGCAAGCTGACTTGCTCGCCCTGCGGGCGCTCGGAGCAGTTTGGCGAAGGCAGCTGACGCGCGTTTTCCAGGCAGTCGTCGGGAGTCAAGGGAGATACTCGTCGTGGCACAGTGCCGGCGATTCTAGCCGGGGTGCTGACAGCAATCCATCGCCGTGGCACCGACCTTGAGCACGCTACCAATCACGAGGGTGCTGGGCCATAATTCGACTCACTGCTCGTCAGACGCCCCACCCCGCTCCCCTCAGGAATCTTGCGATGTCACTGCCGGACGATCTTTGCACCACTGTCAGCAATGCCCTTCGTGAAGACGTCGGCAGCGGCGACATCACCGCTCTGCTGGTCCCCGAGGACACGCTTGCCACGGCCAGCATCTTCGCCCGCGAACCTGCCATTCTGTGTGGCATTGCCTGGGTGAACGAAGTGATGCGCCAGGTCGACCCGGACATCCGCGGCCACTGGCACTGCCAGGAAGGTGAGCACATCGCGGCCGACACATCACTGGTGACACTGCAGGGCCGCGCACGTTCCCTGCTGACGGCAGAGCGCTGCGCCCTGAATTTCCTGCAGACACTGTCGGGCACCGCCACGATCTGTCGCCAGCATGCCGACCTGGTCGCGCATACCAGCGTGCGTCTGCTGGACACCCGCAAGACCATTCCCGGCCTGCGCACCGCGCAGAAGCATGCTGTCACCGTGGGCGGCTGCCACAATCACCGCATGGGACTGTACGACGCGTTCCTGATCAAAGAGAACCATATCCGCGCCTGCGGCTCCATCGCGGCGGCAGTCGCGGCCGCGCGGCGTCTTTTCGCTGACCGGCCGGTGGAAGTGGAGGTGGAGTCGCTGGACGAACTCGACCAGGCCATTGCAGCGGGGGCCGACACCATCATGCTCGACAATTTCACGCTGCCGCTGCTGCGCGTGGCCGTCGAGCGCACGGCAGGTCGCGCACGACTGGAAGCCTCCGGTGGCATCAATCGCACAAGCCTGGTGCCCGTGGCCGAAACCGGCGTCGATTACATTTCCATCGGCGCTCTGACCAAGGATTGCCGGGCCATCGATCTGTCCATGCTGTTCCAGCCCTAACGGCACCATTCTGTCAGGAGGCACCATGAAGCACGTTCGACGCCAGGCCTACCGGGCCTACCTCTCTCGTTTGCGTATCCTGCTGCTCTGTCTGCTGCTGCCGGCCGGCAGCGCCATGAGCCACCCCGGCCCGCTGGATCAGAACGGGGGTCACTACGACGGCCAGAGCTATCACTGCCACATGCCGGATTGCCAGATGCCAGACTCTTTCTTCCGCTCCGGTCAGGACAGTTTCTTCTTCGATCCGCGCACACGGGAGCAATTCTTCAACGAGGTGGACTGGGACTATTCGCGCGACTATGACGGCGACTGCCAGACCACGCGGCACGAGATCCTGGTCATCACCAGTCGCGCACCCGTGAGCTTCACCAACCCACGCAATTGCGAAGTGCGCACTGGCGAATGGTTCGACGAGTACACCGGAAAGACCTTCACCGTGGCGGCCCAGATCGACATCGACCACGTGATCCCGCTGCGCTACGCCCACAACCAGGGAGGCGACGCCTGGCCGCCGGAAAAGAAACTGATGTTCGCCAACGACCCGGCCAATATCGTGCTGACCGAACGCAGCGAGATTCGCCGCAAAAGGGATCGCGGGCCGAGTCGCTATCTGCCCAGGGACGAGTATCAGTGTGCCTATGTGCGCCAGTGGGAGGCGCTGGCGGAGAAGTACGATCTGCGACTGGCCAATGCGGACCGCAATCGGATCACGGTGATTCTGCGGGACTGTGTGGAGTAGTAAGCGGGAGTAGTGTGTGGGCTGAAGCGGAGATGTTTGGCGGGTGACCCGCTCGCGCGGGCCACTCGCTGTCTGACAACTTACGGAGCAGGCTGGATGGCGATGTCTTCCATGGAGCCGCCGGCGTATTGCAGACGGGCTTCACCGGCCGGGAAGCCGACGATCTGCAGCACATAAGCGAATACGTCTTCGTACTCGGAGTCCATCAGGGCGCCCGGCTTGTCGGCGGGCATGGCGCTCATGACCTGCTCGAACAGGTACATCAGCGGCTGGCCGCGCCAGGTCTGCAGCACGGTCTTGTAGTAATCGGCGTTGTGGCAGGTGGAGCAATTCTGTTCGAACAGAGGCTTGCCGGTCGCTGCCTGTTCGGCGGTGTAGACGCCATCCATCAGCGATGTCGGTTGAGCACCTGCATCGGCCATCACGCCGCTGGCGAGAACTGCAGTCAATACGGTGGCTGTTGCGAGTCTGGCTTTCTTCATGTTCAAACACTCCGGCACTTTGTGTGCAACTGGTTCACTGGTCTCACGGTTTCCATTCTGACAGCCAAGGCTGAACCTTGCCTGAATACCGCTGGCGACTTCCGGTTTCTTGAGAGCGCGCTACGTTAAACCACCGAAGTGCTTTTATCAAGCAAGCCCGGCCGCCCCTGCGCTCACAGATCTCCCGTCTTGAAAGGCGCGCTGGCCGTGCCCTGCAGACGAGCGTCGTCATCAAAGAACAGCACGATATTGCGATACCGTGACGTCAGCGCAAGCGCATGCAACTTATCGAGATCACGCCCCAGGCGCGCCTGCAGTGCAGCAATCTGGCTGCTCATCTGCGGGCCTGCGGCCTCGATCTGGGCGATGCTCAAGGAAGACCCGATCACGCTGGAAAAATTCTCGGCCAGTGGTCGATACAACTCGACTTGTTCATGCGGCGGAATCTGCAACTCCTCCACCGCCTGCACGAAACGCGCGAATTCGGGCCCGGACTCCGGGCGGCTGGCGTAGACATAGACCGGAAAGCGATCCCCGAACTGTTCCAGCTGCGACAGCGGCACGCCCTGGCTGGTGATGGCCAGCGCCGGGACGGTGTAGAAGCTGCTGTCGAGGAAGACCACGGCCACCGGCCGCTGCTCGTACACGGCCTTGACGCCATACACCAGCGCAAGCACCTGCAGCAGCACCACCAGACCGATGTCGGTGCGCAGTTCACGCACACTCTTGCGCGGATTGAACAGGATGAATGTGCACAACGGCCCCAGCACGAGATCGACGGCCGCCACCAGCTGCAGGCCCTGCCAACCTCCCGAAGCGGAAAAGTAAGGGGCTGGGTACCAGACGAAGAGCAGCACCCCAACGAACAGGGCGAACAGGCTCAGACTGAAAAGAAAATGCACAAACGCTGCCGAAAGGCGAGTGTGCGTACGCTGCAGCAGGAACATCATTTCAGCACGAAAGGGCTGTCAACACAGACCGATGCCGACGCAGCTGCCGCCCGTGGTCCACTGAACTGGCACGGTCAGGCTGGGGGTCAGGGTGTATGTGTGATTGTCGACGTCGGCGGTGCCAGTGGCAATGATCACACCGTCGGTGACAGTCGTGGACGCCAGCCAGCCAGAGGCTCCTGCCGTCGGGGGAATGCCGTTGGTGCCGGCATCGGCGCCGGCAAGCGCACTGATGCGTCCGCTCTGGATGGCCAGGCCGAGAGCTGTCTTGTAGGGCGTGGTCGACAGGATGACTTCGCTGAAGCGGGCACGCTGGGTATACGTCTGGTAGGCCGGCAGTGCAACGGCGGCCAGGATGCCGATGATGGCCACGACGATCATCAATTCTATGAGGGTGAAGCCTGCGTGTCGGGGGTGCTGGTGCATTTCACGATCTCCCTCGGGAGCCCGGAATCCGGCAAGTCTTGCAGTGAGTGGAGGGGCATTCACGCGCTGCCGGACAAGCAATGCCGGCAGCACGTGAACACGTATCAGCAGACGCCAGCTGCCAGGCAGGTGCCGGTGGTGGTCCACTGAATCGGGGCAGTCACGCCGCCTGGAGTCAGAATGTAAGTGAAGCCGCCCACGTCGGCGGAGCCGGTGGCAGTGATCACGCCATTGGTGACAGTGACGGAGGCCACGGCACCTGAAGCGCCTGCTGCAGCAGGAATGCCGTTGGAGCCGGCATCGGCGTCAGCCAGCGCGGAGATGCGGCTGGTCTGGGCGGCCACTTCGAAGGCGCTCTTGTAAGGAGTCGTGGCCAGCACGACTTCAGAGAAGGCGGCACGCTGGGTGTAGGTCTGGTAAGCAGGCAGAGCGACGGCAGCGAGGATGCCGATGATGGCAACCACGATCATCAGTTCGATCAGCGTGAAACCTTGTTGGACTTTCTTGGCCTGGATCATGTTGTTCTCCTGTTAAGCGTTGTTTACGAGTTTAGAAGTCGTTTTCGGATTTCGACAAGTTCCCGCACAGGCCCATCCGGGGCGCAGGGACTGAGCCTGTTGTTTCATTTGTCGTGCCAGTTCTGCACCCCCGCCCCTGATCATTATGTAAGCAATTGAAATTCAAAGTGTTTAAAAATTGTGCAATCTTATGGCAGAAATCGAGTGCCAAACCCGTCACAAAGCCGGCGGACGCCGGACTGACATTTTTTGTCACTAAACACCCTTCAGTGTCAGCAAACTACACGAGTGCAAGACCGAAGATCGACCCTGAGGCCCGGATGCCGCAGGACGTCATCCTGTCGGGCTCGCAGCCGATCCACTATACTCGCGGCACCAACCCAGACACCGGCAATCCGAACCAGCGCCAGCCATGACCATCTCCCTCAGCGGCCTTGCCAAGCGACTCGTGACCGACGGCCTGCTCTCCGAAGCCCAGGCCGAAGAGTCCCTGCGCGCGGCCCGTCGCGACAAGATCCCCTTTGTCACCCATCTGGTGAAGAATCAGGTCGCCGAGGGCCGCCACATCGCCATGGCGGCCTCGCAGGAATTCGGCTCGCCCCTGCTCGATCTCAATGCCTTCGACCTGGCGAACTGCCCGCGGGATCTCATCGACCCGAAACTGCTGCGCAAGCACCGCATGCTGCCGCTGCTGCGGCGTGCCAATCGGCTCTACCTTGCCGCGTCAGACCCGACCAACATCACCGCCTTCGACGAGATCAAGTTCCACACCGGGCTGTCCACCGACGTGATCCTGGTGGACGAAAGCCAGCTCTCCCCCGCCATCGACCAGCTGATCGACCTGATCGAGGGCAAGGATTCGCTGCACAGCCTGCTGGAGGATTCCGCCCTGGACGCCCTCGACATCGAGGTGCAGGCCGAGAATGCCGCCGACGCCGAAGCCGGTGCGGCGGACGAAACCCCCATCGTGCGCTTCGTCAACAAGGTGCTGCTGGATGCCATCCGCAGCGGGGCTTCGGACATCCACGTCGAACCTTACGAGAAGGCCTACCGCATCCGCGTGCGCAGCGACGGCATCCTGCGCGAGATCGCGCGGCCGCCGCTCACGCTTGCCGCGCGCATCGCCTCGCGGCTCAAGATCATGGCGCAGATGGACATCGCCGAGCGCCGCCTGCCGCAGGACGGCCGCATCAAGATGAAGCTCTCGCGCACCCGCGCCGTGGACTTCCGCGTCAACACCCTGCCCACGCTGTGGGGCGAAAAGCTGGTGCTGCGCATCCTCGATCCGGGCAGCGCCCAGATGGGCATCGATGCCCTGGGCTACGAGCCGGAGCAGAAGCAGATGTACCTGCATGCCCTGCAACAGAGTCAGGGCATGATCCTGGTCACCGGCCCGACGGGCAGCGGCAAGACGGTATCCCTCTACACGGGCCTCAACATCCTGAACACCAGCGAGATCAACATCTCCACGGCGGAAGATCCGGTGGAGATCAATCTCGAAGGCATCAATCAGGTGGCCGTGAACCCACGCATCGGCCTCACCTTCGCCAGCGCGCTGCGAGCATTCCTGCGGCAGGACCCGGACGTGATCATGGTGGGTGAGATCCGCGACCTGGAGACGGCCGAGATCGCGATCAAGGCGGCACAGACCGGCCATCTGGTGCTCTCCACCCTGCATACCAACAGCGCGGCCGAGACACTGACCCGACTGCGCAACATGGGCGTGCCGTCTTACAACCTGGCCACTTCCGTCTCGCTGATCATCGCCCAGCGCCTGGCCCGCCGTCTGTGCAACCACTGCAAGCAGCCAGTGACGCTGCCCGAATCGGCCCTGCTCGAGGCAGGTTTCGCCAGTGTTGCGCTGCCAGACCTGCAGCTGTTCGCCCCCCGGGGCTGCGAGGCCTGTCACGAAGGCTACAAGGGCCGAGTGGGAATCTATGAAGTGGTTCCTGTCACGGACGCGCTGGCGCGTATTATCATGCAGGACGGCAACGCGCTGGAGATCGCGGACCAGGCCCGGCGCGAGGGCTTCGGCAGTCTGCGGGACGCCGCCCTGCGCAAGGTGGCGGCAGGACTGACCAGTCTCGAGGAAGCCAACCGCGTCATCTAGAGCGCGCAGCACACACTACACGAGGAAGATCATGGCGAATCCGGCAACGTCAAATCAGACGATCTATCTGTGGCAGGGCACGGACAAGAACGGCAAGAAGACCAAGGGCGAGATGCCCGGGGCCAGCCAGGCACTGGTGAAGGCGCAGCTGCGCAAGCAGGGCGTGATCGCCACCAAGGTCAAGCGCAAGCCCAAGGACCTGTTCGGCCCGAAGAAGCAGGCCATCACCCCGGGCGACATCGCCATCTTCAGCCGCCAGCTCGCCACCATGATGAAGGCGGGCATTCCGCTGGTGCAGTCCTTCGAGATCGTCGGCGACAGCCTGGAGAATCCGTCCATGGCCGAACTGGTGCGCTCGGTGCGCGATGACGTCGCCGCCGGCAACAATTTCGCCGACTCCATCCGCAAGCATCCGCGCTATTTTGACGAGCTGTTCTGCAACCTGGTGGAGTCCGGCGAACAGTCTGGCGCGCTGGAGACCATGCTCGACCGCGTCGCCACCTACAAGGAAAAGACGGAAGCTCTGAAGGCCAAGATCAAGAAGGCCATGAACTACCCGATCGCGGTGGTCGTGGTGGCCATCGTGGTCACCGGCATCCTGCTGGTGAAGGTGGTGCCGCAGTTCGCCGAAACCTTCTCCAGCTTCGGCGCCGATCTGCCTGCCTTCACGCTGTTCGTGCTCGGGCTCTCCGACCTGGCCATCGCGCACTGGTGGAAAGTGGTGATCGCGCTGGTGATCGGCGGGTATGCCTTCAAGGAAGCACGCCTGCGCTCGAAGGAATTCGCCAACGCCGTTGACCGACTTTCCCTGAAGCTGCCGGTGATCGGGCCCATCGTCGAGAAATCGTGCTATGCCCGTTTCACGCGCACGCTGTCCACCACCTTCGCCGCCGGGGTGCCGCTGGTCGACGCGCTCGATTCCGTTGCCGGCGCCACCGGCAACATCGTCTACTCCTCGGCGACGCGCCGCATCAAGGACGACATCAGCGCCGGTCAGCAGCTCAACTTCGCCATCCGCACCACCGCGCTGTTTCCCGTGATGATCACGCAGATGGTGGGCATCGGCGAGGAATCCGGCGCGCTGGACTCCATGCTGGACAAGTGCGCCACCTACTACGAGGCCGAGGTCGACAACGCCGTCGACGGCCTGACCGCGCTCATGGAGCCGATCATCATGTCGGTGCTGGGCACGCTGATCGGCGGTCTGATGATTGCCATGTACCTGCCCATCTTCCAGCTCGGCCAGGTGGTCTGAGCCGCGCCCCACCTTGCGAGTGTGTCCATGACCCTGATTGAACTGATCCAGCAGCGGCCCGCTGTCCTGATTGCGCTGACTGCCGGCCTGGGCCTGCTCGTCGGCAGCTTTCTCAACGTGGTGATCTACCGTCTGCCGCTGATGCTGCAGCGCGAGTGGCGGCAGCAGTGCTGCGAGTTCCTGGAACTGGACGAGCACAAGTTCAGCAAGGCCGATCCGGTGGCGCAGCACAAGGTCTTCACCCTCGCGAAGCCCGACTCCCACTGCCCGCAGTGCAATGCGCCGGTGCGCGCCTGGCAGAACATCCCGATCCTCAGTTACGCCCTGCTCCGTGGCCGCTGTGCCAGCTGCAAGGCGTCGATCTCGCTGCGCTACCCCCTGGTGGAAGCCGCCACCGGCCTGCTCAGTGCCCTGGTGGCCTGGCACTTTGGTGCAAGCCTGCTGACGCTGGCGTTGCTGGTCTTCATGTGGTGCCTGATCGCCCTGACCATGATCGATTTCGACCACCAACTGCTGCCCGACAACATCACCCTGCCCCTGCTCTGGCTGGGCCTGCTGGTGAACACGCTGCTGCCGGCAGGGCTCGCGAGTCCGGGCGACGCCGTGCTCGGTGCCGGGGTCGGCTACCTGTCACTGTGGTCACTGTACTGGGCCTTCAAGCTGCTCACTGGCAAGGAAGGCATGGGCTATGGCGACTTCAAGCTGCTGGCCGCACTGGGTGCCTGGATGGGGTGGCAGAGCCTGCTGCTGATCGTGATCCTGTCGTCGCTGGTGGGCGCCATCTTGGGCATCAGTCTGCTGTTGTTGCGGGGCCGTGACCGCAACATCCCGATCCCCTTCGGGCCGTATCTGGCCGGGGCCGGCGCCATCGCCTTGCTGTGGGGTGACACGTTGCAGCGGCTCTACCTGCAGTGGATGACCTGAGCGTGAGCGCGACGCGGGGCAGGCCGCTGATCGTCGGACTGACGGGCGGCATCGGCAGTGGCAAGAGCGCGGCCGCTGCCTGTTTCGAGCAGCTGGGAATTCCGGTGATCGACGCCGACATGGCCGCGCGGGAAGTGGTGACGCCAGGCAGTGCGGCGCTGCAGCAGATTGCGGCGCACTTCGGCGCGCAGGCACTGCTGCCCACGGGGGAGCTGGACCGCACCGCCCTGCGCCAGCGCGTCTTCTCCGAACCTCGGGAGCGGCAATGGCTGGAAGCCCTGCTGCATCCTCTCATCCGGGAGCACATTGTGGCCGGACTGGCACAGGCCGCCGCTCAGCCGGAAGTGCCTTACGTGATTCTGAGCAGTCCCCTGTTGCTGGAGACCGGTCAGGACACTCTAGTGGATCGTGTACTGCTGATTGATGTCGACACCGCCTTGCAGCGCGAACGCGTGCTGCGCCGCGATGGCAGCTCGGCCGCCACCGTGGATGCGATGATGGCCGCACAGTGGAGTCGAGAACAGCGCCGCGCGGGCGCCGACGATGTGATTCTCAACGATGGCAGCCTGCAAGACCTGCAGTCAGCCGTGCACAGGCTTGATGCCGCCTACCGGCAACGGCCGCCACCCGCGATGGATGAACACTCTTGAATACACGCACACTGGAAGTCAATTGCCCCACCTGCATGAAGCGGGTGCCATGGACCGAGGCCAGCCCCTGGCGTCCGTTCTGCTCGCAGCGCTGCAAGTTGATCGATTTCGGTGACTGGGCCAGCGAGCGGCACAGCATCCCAGGGGAAACCCTGCCGCAGGAGGAGGACGAAGACATCGAGCCGCGTTGAGACGCGGCTCAGGGATTGAAGGCGGGCAGTGGCACCCAGTGAATGCGGCCTGACTTGTCGCCCAGTTCGTTCTGCAGCAACACCATCACCAGCTCGCCATCGCGCGACAGCCGGATCTTGTTCACCGTCTCCCCTTCCGCCAGTCCCAGCGCGTAACTGCTGTGCAGCAGATGAGAGCGCACGTCGAAGAAATAGAGCTTCACGCCGTCAGTGGCGATCAGCACTTCGCCGGACGGGTCAAATACGGCGCTCACCGGCGCGTTTTCGAGAATCCACTTGCCGTCGGTGTTGTAGTACTCCAGCGGATCCATGTCGACGATGGCGGTATGAGGCGTGCGCTCATTGCCCTGCGGACAGGAATAGGCCAGGCGGTTGCCATCGGGGGAGATGCTGAAATCAGTGCAGCCACTGCCCACCGCGATGTCGGTGCCCTCGACAAAGGTCAGACCGTGGTTGAGCGGGTTGAACTCGAAGGTGACGAGGTTCGATTCGGTGGCCAGGAACAGATGGCGCCGCACCGGGTCGTATTCGATGCGATTCGGCTCCAGCAGCGGTATGGCCGCCGTCACCGGGTCCCCCTCTGGATCGAAGATGCCCATCCACAGGCCTGACTCGGCAGGACCATTCTCCTCCAGCTCGTACAGAGGGTCGTACAGAAGCACGAACAGGTTGTCGTTCTCCCCCAGGGCGATGTCGACGGGTATGAAATCGCGCCCGCCCTCACGCAGCCGGTGGAAGGTGAAGGCGCCGGAGGCCAGATCGAGAATGTAGAGCCGCTCGCTCTCGGGCAGGGTGGAGAAGTACACCAGCCCCGCGTCGGCATCAAGCAGCATCTCGTCGGGAATGGTGTTGAACTTGTAGGTGGCTCCGGTTTCCCCGGTGATCACGTTGCGCTCCACCAGGGCGTTGCGGCTGGTGTCGCCGATCAGCACCCAGCCATGGCACAGGGGCAGGAAATCCTGGGTGGGCTGGATCGTCAGGCTGCCGCCGAACTGGGCGATGCTCAGTTCCGGCGCAGGCGTGCCGGGGGCAATCTCGGTGAGTGACTGCAAGCGGAATCGCATGGGATTGCTGCCGGCCAGCAGCTGCATCTGCACAGCGTATTCCTTGCCGGAGTACAGCAGTGAAGGAATGTCGAGAAGGCCGGTGCGCGGATCGAAGACCGGGGCGCCGGGCACCAGGGATTGCGACCCCGGCGGCACGGTGAAGGCGCTGCAGTCGAGCAATTGCAAGCCTTGTCGCCCGGCACCACTGACGCTGCCAGGCGGCGTGATGTCGGTGGCCGCACTCAACGCGAACTCGCCGGCATCGGCATCAAGCAAGGCAAGCGCCACGTTGTAGGAGCCGACACCTGGAGCACTCAGGCCAGGCACCGACAGCGTGTAGCCATCAAAACGCGGACGATCGGCAGGCAGTGCGGGGGGCGTGCCGGTGGCAAACTCCAGGCTGTAGAGCGGCCGGAACTTCACGCCCGTCCACACCGGGAAGGCAGGCGTGACGTCAGCGGGCACCGCCGTGCTCTGGATGCGGATGCCCACGTAGCGGCTGGACGGCAGGATGGCATTCACCGCGCCGGTCAGGTCGACGGTCAAGGTGGCCGTGGCATTGCCGCCGGAGGCCGCCACGGCGTCCAGTTCGGTCACCGCGATCGAGCCACCGGCCTTGTAATCAAACAGATCGATGCGGCCATCGTCGGCGAAGGCGTGGACGCGCAGCGGTGCCTTGCCACCGCGTGGATACAGATTCTCCAGAGGCAGACTCAGCACGGCGCGACTCACACTGGCCTGCGTCCCGAAGTCGAAGACCATGACGGCTGCGTCGATGAAGGACGGACTGGTGACCGCCCAGCCGTCACTGGTCATGTAGGTGGCGCGAAGCGCCGGCTCGTCCGGATTGGGATTGGCTTCCACCAGCACGGCTTCCTGCACCAGGATGGCCTGCTCGGCGTGGGAGAGACTGCCCAGCGCAAGGGCTCCCACTGCCAGACACTGAAATGCCTTGATCAAGCTGCTTGCCATGAGTTGTCCTTGCCGGTGGCTGCGTAGTGACCGGGATTATGCTCTCAAGTCCAATAAATTCAAGCGATTACATGAGAAATGGGTGAATCGGCTCACACTCTGCCACGCTGGGCACTTCAAGCGTAGCACTGCCGCGACATTCTGCGACTCAGGAGTCGTCTCCCCAGAAGGCGGATATGGCAGCGACGCCCAGGGCTCCGTGGCGGCGGGCCGTGTCGAGATCGGCGGCGGCCAGTCCTCCGAGCGCATAGACGGGAATGCCCACGGCACGCACACAAGCCTCGAAGGCCTCCCAGCCCAGGGCCGGCTGCCCGGGGTGGGAACGCGTGGGCAGCACGGGCGACAACAAGGCGTAGTCGGCTCCCAGTGCCTCCGCCCGCTGCAACTCATCCAGCGAGTGGCAGGATGCCCCGAGCAGTTGGGAATCCTCCAGCGTGCGGCCCTGCAGAGTCTGCAACCGGCGGCTGTTCAGGTGGATGCCCGCGGCGGGCACGGTATGCAGCAGATCGCAGTCGGCGTTGAGCAGCAGACGGACGCCATGTTCGCGGGCCAGGTTCAGGCAGCGCCGCGCCAGTGCATGGAACTGGGCGGCCGGCAGCTCAGGTGCCCGCACTTGCACCAGGCGATGGCCGCGGGCCAGCAACTGGGTGAAATGCTCGAGAAATTCCTCGGGGGAGGCGGCCGGACCGGTGATGGGCAGCAGCGCTGGCAGCTGCAGGCGGCGGATGATGGCGCGATTGGCCTGGGGAAACTCGGCAGGTTCCAGCTGGTCAGGCGCCACCCAGCGCAGGGGCTGACCTTCCAGCCCCGTCGGCGTGCCGCTGAAGCGAGTGACGCGCCAGACATCCAGCAGCACCTGGCGGTCGGCATAGTCGTGCCGGATTCGACACAGGGGGAAGCTATGCAGCGGCGTGATGCCGAGTTCCTCCTGCAGCTCCCGCGCCAGCGCGGCCTGTACGGACTCTCCCGGCTCACACTTGCCGCCAGGGAATTCCCACAGTCCACCCTGATGCGCGCGAGCGGGCCGCAGCGCCACCAGGACACGCCCGCCAGCGTCCTCGATCACGCCGACGGCGACATGCAGACGCTCTGGCACCGACTCCCTCCGCACTCAGCTGCGATAGCTGGCGTTGATGCGGACGTAGTCTTCCGACAGGTCCGAGGTCCAGACTATCTCGCGGGCGTTGCCGCGGTTCAGGTTGACGGTGATGTCGATGGCTTCCTTGTTCATCTCGGCCTGGCCCTGAGCCTCGGTGTAGCTGGTGGCCAGCGTGCCGTTCTGCACGATGCAGACTGCGCCGAGATGAATCGTGATGCGGCTGACATCCAGCCCCTGCACACCGGCACGACCAATGGCGGCCAGGATGCGGCCCCAGTTCGGGTCAGACGCGGACAGCGCCGTCTTGACCAGGGGAGACTCCGCGATGGCATAGGCCACCTTCAGGCACTCCTGCACATCGCCCCCGCCCTGGATGTCGACGGTGACGAATTTCTTCGCCCCTTCCGCATCGCGGATGATGTCCTTGGCCAGCTCGCGCACCAGCGCCTGCAAGGCATCCTCGAAGGCCTCGAACACGGCCTTGTTGCTGCGCTCGATGCGCACGCCACTCTTGCCTGTGGCGGTCAGCACACAGCAGTCATTGGTGGAGGTGTCGCCATCCACGGTGATGCGATTGAACGACTGGTCCACCACCGAGGCCAGCAGGGACTGCAGCAGGCTCTGCTCGATGAGGGCGTCGGTGAACACGAAACTGAGCAGCGTCGCCATGTTGGGCTTGATCATGCCGGCCCCCTTGGCGATACCGGTGATCACCACCGATTGCCCCGCGCAGTCGACGCGCACGGAACGCGCCTTGGGACGGGTGTCCGTGGTCATGATGCCACGCGCTGCCTGCAGCCAGTCGTCGCCCAGCGCGCCGAGGGCGGCAGGCACACCGGCTTCCACCTTCGCCACAGGCAGGTTCTCGCCGATGACGCCGGTGGAGAAAGGCAGCACCTGCTCCGGGGCCACGCCGGCGTGCTGCGCCACAAAGCCACAACAGGCGGCCGCATCGTCCAGGCCTTTCTGTCCGGTGCCGGCGTTCGCGTTGCCGGTATTGACCAGCAGATAACGCACAGCTCCGCCACTGCTTGCCAGGTGACGGCGTGCCAGTTGCACCGGCGCGGCGCAGAAGGCGTTCTGCGTGAACACCCCCGCCACCGTCGAGCCGGGTGCGAGTTCCATCAACACCAGGTCCAGTCGATTCTTGTAGCGGATGCCGCTCATGACCGACGCCACTTTCACGCCTGCCACTGACAGCAGGTCCTCCGCCTTGATCTGCGTATTGCTCATGACACTCAACTCAGTTTCCCGTGACATTGTTTGAATTTCTTGCCCGACCCGCAGTAGCAGGGGTCGTTGCGGCCCACTTTCTTCTCGTCGCGCACGAAGGGCGTGATGCTCTCCTGTGCTCCGCCCAGTCGGGCGTCATTCTGTTGCGCCGCTGCCTCCGCAGTGGCCGCCGCTGCCGCGGCCGCCGCTTCCTGCGCCAGTGTCGCCGCCTGGGCGTGCTGGAACAGCATGCGCTCGCGGGCGCGCTCGGCCTCGCGCTGGCGCTCGATGGCGTCGATCTCTTCGGTGGTGCGGATCTGCACGTGGCTCAGGAAGCGAATCACTTCATGCTGCAGATTCGACAGCAGTTCCTGGAACAGCGCGAACGCCTCGCGCTTGTATTCCTGCTTCGGATTCTTGCCGGCATAGCCGCGCAGGAAGATGCCCTGCCGCAGCTGATCCATCGCCGCCAGATGCTCTTTCCAGAGATTGTCGAGAATCTGCAGCACGATCTGTTTCTCCAGCAGACGGATCTTCTCGCCCACCAGCGCCGACTTCTTCTCGTAGTCCTCGTTCAGCACCGCCACGATCTTCTCGCGCAGGGTTTCCTCGAACAGTTTTTCGTCCTCATCCAGCCATTGCTGAACGGGCAGTTTGCGGGCGAACTGCGCTTCGATCGCCGCTTCCAGTCCGGCGATGTCCCACTGGTCGGGCACGCTCTGCGGCGGAATGTGCGTGGCGATCACCTGGGAGGCCACGTGCTGGCGCATGTTGCCGATCAGTTCGGAGATGTTCTCGCTGGCCATCAACTCGTTGCGCTGACGATAGACGATGGTGCGCTGATCATTGGCCACGTTGTCGTATTCCAGCAGCTGCTTGCGGATGTCGAAGTTGCGACCTTCCACCTTGCGCTGCGCCTTCTCGATGGACTTGGTGACCATGCCGTGCTCGATCGCCTCGCCGCGCTCCATGCCCAGCGCCTGCATGAAATTCTTCACACGCTCGGAGGCAAAGATGCGCATCAGATTGTCTTCCAGCGACAGGTAGAAACGCGAATAGCCCGGATCGCCCTGACGTCCGGAGCGCCCGCGCAGCTGATTGTCGATGCGGCGCGACTCGTGCCGTTCCGTGCCGATGATGTGCAGACCGCCCGCCTCCACCACCTGCTTGTGGCGCTGCTCCCAGTCGGCCTTGATCTGGGCGATCTGCTCGGGCGTCGGGTTCTCCAGCGCGGCAACTTCGTGCTCCCACTTGCCGCCGAGCACGATGTCCGTGCCGCGACCTGCCATGTTGGTGGCAATCGTCACCACCCCGGGGCGCCCTGCCTGGGCGATGATGCTGGCTTCCTTCTGGTGGAACTTGGCGTTGAGCACTTCGTGCGGAATCTTCTCCTTGTGCAGATGACGCGAGAGCATTTCCGAGGTGTCGATGGACGCGGTGCCCACGAGGACCGGGGCGCCCTTGGAGCTGAACTCCTTGATGTCGTTCACGATGGCCTCGAACTTCTCTTCCATGGTGAGGAAGATCAGATCGTTCTTGTCGATACGCACCATGGGACGGTTGCTGGGGATCACCACCACGTCCAGGTTGTAGATCTGCTTGAATTCGTAGGCTTCGGTATCCGCTGTGCCGGTCATGCCCGCGAGTTTGCGGTACAGACGGAAGTAGTTCTGGAACGTGGTGGAAGCCAGTGTCTGGCTTTCGCTCTGGATCTGCAGCCCTTCCTTCGCCTCGATGGCCTGGTGCAGGCCTTCCGAGAGACGACGCCCTTCCATCGTGCGGCCGGTGTGCTCGTCGATCAGCACGATGCGGTTGTTCTGAATGATGTATTCCACATCCTTGTGAAACAGGTAATGCGCCTTCAAGGCGGAATGAATGTGATGCAGCAGCCCGAGGTTCTTGGCGGCGTAAAGACTTTCACCCTCGTTGAGCAGCTTCTTCTGCGCCAGCAGTTCCTCGAGGAAGACGTGCCCTGCCTCGGTCAATTCCACCTGACGAGTCTTCTCATCCACGATGAAGTGGCCGGTTTCCACGAAGTCGGTGTCGCGGTCCAGACTGAAGCCGGTCTTCTCGGGCTTGGGTGCGCCCTTTTCCAGTTTCGGAATCAGGGCATTGATGGCCATGTAGAGCTTGGAGCTGTCCTCGGCGGCACCGGAAATGATGAGAGGCGTGCGGGCCTCGTCGATCAGGATCGAGTCCACCTCGTCCACCACGGCGAAATTGAGCGTCTTCTGCAGTTTGTCTTCCAGGCGAAAGGCCATGTTGTCGCGCAGATAGTCAAAGCCGAACTCGTTGTTGGTGCCATAGGTGATGGAGGACTCGTAGGCAGCTCGCTTCTGCTCCTGAGTCTGGCCGCTGATGATCACGCCCACGGTCAAGCCCAGGAACTCGTACAGCGGACGCATCCAGTTGGCATCCCGCTCCGCCAGGTAGTCGTTCACCGTCACGATGTGCACGCCCTGGCCGGTCAGGCCATTGAGATAGGCCGGCAGGGTGGCGACCAGCGTCTTGCCCTCGCCGGTCTTCATCTCCGCGATATTGCCCTCGTGCAGCACGATGCCGCCGATCATCTGCACATCGAAGTGACGCATGCCCATGATGCGCTTTCCGGCTTCTCGCACCACGGCGAAGGCTTCGGGCAGAAGCTGGTCCAGGGTCTGTCCCGCATCGAAGCGTTGACGGAACTCTGCGGTCTTGGCCTGGAGTTCTGCATCGGAGAGGGCGGCGAAGGCCTCCTCGTAGCCATTGATCTTCGTCACGATGCGCTTGAGGCGCTTGAGCTGACGGGAATTGCTGCTGCCAAAGATGGCCTTGATCAGTGAAGTGAAACTCATGATGTCGTCTTGTCTCGAAAAAGGATTGGCCGGTTGGGCGCGCGCTGCAGCCATTGCCACAGCCCCTCGCACGCAAGTCCGGGCAGGTGAATTCTGGGAAACCGGTGCGGTGGGTCTGAGTCAGCGGATGGTGCGATGAATGTAGGATGCCGGGTCAACGACCCGTCCGTGCTTGTAGACTTCGAAGTGCACGTGCGGTCCGGTGGACCGGCCTGTGCTGCCAACCAGGGCAATGACCTGCCCCTTGGTGATGATGTCACCGACGCCCACGAGAAGCTTCTCGGCATGACCGTAACGTGTGACGTAGCCATTGCCGTGATTGATGTCGAGAGCAAGTCCGTAGCCGTCACGATCACCCGCCGCCGTGACGACGCCGGCGGCCACGGCAATGATGTCGGCTCCGGCAGCGGAGGTGGCGAAATCAATGCCGGAATGCCAGGCCAGCTGGCCAGTGAACGGATCGGTACGCCGTCCGAAAGGGGAAGAGACCCAGCCGTGTCGCACGGGACGCCCCGTGACGGCGGCATCGTCGGCAAACTGCCGTTCGGCCATCAGACCTTCCAGGATTTCCAGCTGCTGGGCGCGATCCGCGATCTGCGCCTCCAGCTCACTGATGGCGTCGATGAACGCCGGTGGGGCATAGGGCACCGTGTCCTCGGAAAGCGGGCCGCCAACGCCAGGCTCGGCATTGAAGTCGAACTCGCCTGCATCCAGCCGGGCCACGGCCGTGATGCGCTCGCCCAGCGCCTCCATGCGCAGCAGCCTGGCCTGCAGGCTCGCCAGTCGCACGGTGAGGGCTTCGAGTTGTGCCTGAGACTCCTGCTTCAGGCGGGCCAGGGCATCGGCACTGCTCTGCAGTTCCTCATTGAGTTCGAGGGCGGTTTCGAGGGCGTATTCCTGCGGCTCATGGGAAACAGCCAGCTGGTAACCGAAATAACCGAAAGCGACGGGGGCACCCAGAATGCAGACGGACAGCAGGCCCTTCAGCCAACCGCTGAGGACCAGTGTACGAGTGTGACCATGGCGCTGGTCAACGAGGATGACTTTCATTGTCGAGGTGTTCTCTAGAGTCTGCTGTCAGAACACCTGAGCTTGCGCGACAGCCTGCACGTCCAACTTATAACCACGCAAATCAGTGGCTTACAAATCCATAACGAAGATCGAGACCGATCAGGCTGCCAACACAGGTTTCGTATAGGAAATGGGTACATGCGAGTCAGAATCGAAACTGACAATTTCCCAGGCGTCTTGGTTGACTTCGAGCGATCTTAATAATGCATTATTCAGGGCGTGTCCAGATTTATATCCCTTGAACTCGCCGATGAGACTGTAGCCGATCATGTAGAGATCACCGATCGCATCGAGGATCTTGTGCTTCACGAATTCGTCTTCATAGCGCAGACCGTCTTCGTTCAACACCTTGTAGTCCCCCACGGCAATCGCGTTGTCCATGCTCGCACCCAGGGCGAGATTGCGATTGCGCAGCTCTTCGAACTCGTGCATGAAGCCGAAGGTGCGTGCGCGGCTGACTTCCTTCACGAAGGAGGTACTGGAGAAATCGACGCTGGCCGTCTTGGTGTACTTGCGATAGACGGGGTGATCGTAGAGCAGCGTGTAGCTGACCTTGAAGCCGTCGAACGGCTCGAGACTCACGGACTTGTCACCATCGGACAGGAACAGCGGCTTCTTGATGCGGATGAACTTCTTCAGCGCGTTCTGCTCCTCGATGCCGGCAGACTGGATCAGGAAGACGAACGGCCCGGCGCTGCCATCCATGATGGGCACTTCGGGAGCACTGACATCGATGTAGGCGTTGTCGATGCCCAGGCCGGACATGGCGGACATCAGGTGCTCGATGGTGGAGATGCGGACATTGCCCTTGACGAGGGTGGTCGACAGGGTGGTGTCACCGACGTAGGAGGCCTTCGCGGGAATCTGCACCATCGGATCGAGATCGGTGCGGGTGAAGACGATGCCGGTATCCACGGGGGCGGGACGCAGGGTCAGGTAGACCTTCTCGCCGTTATGCAGGCCGACGCCGGTGGCGCGAATGACATTCTTGAGGGTTCTTTGATTCAGCATGAGGTGGTGGTATCCCGAATGAGTGTGTCGCCTGCGTGAACGCCGGGGGCGACGAAGGCCGGATGGTAACAAAGATCACCAGATAACCCAACAAGCGCGAGCGCCGGCCTGCGACCGGCGCTCGTTGTCCTGCATGCTCAATCGGCCTGACGACGCAGGAAGGCCGGAATGTCCAGATAGTCCATGTCGGTGTCGGAACCCACGGCACGGGCCAGGCCGCTCTGGGGCATGGTGTGTGCGGTGGCAGTGCGTGTGCGCGCAGCAGCCGGGCGATCGAACTGGCGGTAGTCGGTCACCACCGCCGTGGCCTTCGGCGCCACTTCCACCGGGCGAGGAGCCGCCTGTACTGCGGGACGTGCGCCGAGACCGGTAGCCACCACGGTCACACGGATCTCGTCACCCATGTCCGGATCGATCACGGTGCCCACCACGACGGTGGCGTCATCGGAAGCGAACTCTTCGATGGTGTCACCCACTTCAGTGAACTCGCCCAGGGACAGGTTCTCGCCTGCAGTGATGTTCACCAGAATGCCGCGAGCGCCATGCAGATTGACATCCTCGAGCAGCGGGCTGCGGATGGCAGCCTCGGCAGCCTCGCGGGCGCGCCCTTCACCGGACGCGTAGCCAGTGCCCATCATCGCCATGCCCATCTCGGACATGACCGTGCGCACATCGGCGAAGTCCACGTTGATCATGCCGGGACGCATGATCAGATCGGCGATGCCCTTGACTGCACCAAGCAGCACATCGTTGGCGGACTTGAAGGCGTCCAGCAGGGAGGCCGACTTGCCCAGCACTTCCAGCAGCTTCTCGTTGGGAATGGTGATCAGGGAGTCGACGTGCTCGGAGAGTTCGCGAATGCCTTCCTCGGCGATTTTCATGCGCTTCTTGCCTTCGAAGGGGAATGGCTTGGTGACCACGGCCACGGTCAGGATACCGAGTTCCTTCGCGACTTCGGCAAAGATCGGCGCAGCGCCAGTGCCAGTGCCCCCACCCATGCCGGCCGTAATGAAGACCATGTCCGCACCCGACAGGATCTCGGCAATCTCGTCACGATCTTCGAGGGCCGCCTGACGGCCGATTTCCGGATTGGCACCGGCACCCAGGCCCTTGGTGACACAGCTGCCCATCTGCAGGAGGGTCTTCGCGCGCAGATTGCTGAGCGCCTGCGCATCGGTATTGGCACAGACGAACTCGACCCCTTCGATGTGACTGGCAATCATGTGACGCACAGCATTGCCGCCGCCGCCGCCGACACCGATGACCTTGATGACCGCGTTCTGGGGCAAGCTATCGACTAATTCAAACATAAGGCCTCCTGAGCATTTTTAAATTTTATAAACACATGCACGCGTTTTTT
>JACCDH010936450.1_pt1 | contig 27555 bp, 18 predicted proteins | sample 7442481 | NCBI WGS metagenome assembly JACCDH01 (sample SAMN15323433, study PRJNA562643) | freshwater metagenome | isolation source: river surface water | place: USA:Blue River Watershed | collected 2017-08-15 | reverse complement strand
TTAACATTTGCTAAAGATATATTCACCTTTCCGGTTCACGATTATCAGCTCATCATAAACGACTTTGAACCGATCACAGCTTGGGCATGTAAAATCAAACACAAATCGTGCGTAAGCTTAAGTCATCAAGCGGCATTCTTCTCCTCAAAAACACCACGACCTTTACAGAAAAATTATTGGAGTGAACGTATTCTTAAGCATTACGCACCCACAACTCAGCGTATTGGGTTTCATTTTAAATCGTATGATGAGTTTATTCACACCCCAATTATACGAGAGGATGTTAGACGCATTGAACCATCTAATCAAGGGCACATTACCGTTTACTTGCCTGCTTATGCAGATGAGCTGTTGATGGATGTTTTCCATCAATTAGCGGATACACGTTGGCATATTTTTAGTAAACACAGCAAGCAAAGTTACGCCTCAAAAAATGTTTGGGTTGAACCGATAACAAGTAACAACTATCTTAAAAGTTTAGCAGCAAGTGATGGATTGCTAACAGGAGGTGGATTTGAAAGTCCAGCAGAAGCTTTATTCCTGCGCAAGAAATTACTTGTTATACCCATGATGAATCAATACGAGCAACAGTGCAATGCCGAAGCTTTGAAACATATGGGTGTTACCGTGGTTAAACAAATTGATGAAAGCTTTGTAGGAAGACTAAGAAGCTGGCTAACGTTTGCTCATCCCATTCGAGTTAATTACCCGAACCAAACAGAACATATCGTAAACCAACTTATAGAAACGGCTGGACAAATTCACACTAGCCCGCAACTAAGTTTTTAATTAAGCCGCAGCATTTCCAATACGGTGCATAAAATTGAAATGCGATTTTAGTGCGGATGCAAATGTTGGATTTTCTAAATACGGAATATTAAACTCTGCGGCTGTATGCTTTACAATCTCGGATATAGCCGGATAATGCACATGGCTTATTCGAGGAAACAAATGATGTTCTACTTGAAAGTTCAATCCACCTACATACCAACTCAACACTTTATTCTTTCTACTGAAATTTACAGTAGTGTTTAGCTGATGAATAGCCCAATCGTTTTCGATAACTCCGTTAACCGGCAACGGATGCGAAGTTTGCTCTAAGGTATGCGCTAATTGAAACACAACGGTTAAAATGGTTCCTGCAATGAAATGCATAAACAAGAAGCCCCACAAAAGAACAGAGAACGAAAGTCCAAACCAAATTACCGGAACAGCCAACATTACAAAAAAGTAAATGGCTTTTAACGCAATGATTTTAGCAAGGGTCCATACATTTTGTGTTGGAGTATTTGGATTAACTCCCGATTTAGTGAATTGATAAAACTGCACCAAATCTTTAGCAAGCACCCAATAAAACGTGAGTAATCCGTAAAATAGTAAAGCATACATCCATTGAAATTTATGAAACCACTTTACTTTGGTATGAGGTGAAAACTTTAACAATAATCGATCTTCAATATCTTCGTCAATATGGGTAATATTGGTATAAGTGTGATGTAAAATGTTATGCTGAAGTTTCCAGTTAAATACACTTCCACCAACAATATTTAACGTGTGACCCATCACATAATTTATCGTTGGATTAGAAGAATAGGCACCATGGTTGGCATCGTGCATTACACTCATTCCAATACCTGCCAGGCAAATTCCCATTACAAAAAATAATAGGAATAAAATGGGGGTGCTTGGATTTAATAATAGTAGCGCAACAAATGGAAGTACATAACCTAAAACCAAAATGATTGATTTTACCACCATCGCAAAATTAGCATGTTTACTCACTCCTTGTTGAGCGAAATATTCGTCAACACGTTGCTTGAGGACCGAAAAGAAGCGAGATTTCTCTCTTGGAATAAATTTAACTTGTTGTTTAGGATTCATACCTTTTAAAGACCTACAAGTTAGATGTATTTCTTAAAAAATGCGAATTATCTTACAGTTAAGATTTGCCTCCAAGTTTGTTTAACGAGCGCAGAATGATGAGAATGTCCTTTTCTACCGCGTAATTCTTGGCATACATAAAGTTTAGCTTATTGGCCACTCCCACATCCATGGGTTGCTTTAAGATGGGAGAAAGCACTCCTTGTTTGATTTTTGGTAAGTTGCTTTGATTACCTGATGATAGATAACCTACCCAAGTTTTTTGTCCGAACAACACCTTACCCAAATTACGAAGAAACTCTACCCTATTATTCATTACCAATAAAAGTAATGGACTAACAGGCAATAAGAGTATAGTAATAAGAATATCCAACACACGCTTTTTACGTAATTGTTGCGGCTCACTCAACGCCATGCTAATATCTAAAGCATAAAAATCACCTGCGGTATTTTTACTGTTACTTCCAATAATGAATGAACTCTCTTCGGGAACAATTTTGTACTGCACACCAGGTAAAGTAACACCACTCATCCACTGAATGATTTGAGCAGCAGAAATATCTTTAGAGCAGAAAATAATTTCCTCCGCTTTAAATATTTGAACAATATCCTTCAACTTAGATACGTCACCCAAGTAATCATCTCCAGCATTTGTCTCCGGGTTGATAGAAACATAACCTGCTACTTTGCAATTGGCTTTGGCTTTATTCAATAACTCTTGCACACGTTGAGCTTCACTCCTACTTCCAACAATTATAGAAGTTGTATCAAACGACATCGATACATCTACTTTTTTGAACTTCCAAGCATACAACAACAATCGGTTGATATAAGCTCCCAACAATGCACCTATACAGCCCAACACAATAATAGCTCGTGAAAAACGATATGCTTCGGGTGCGAAAGCATATGCGATACTAATAGCAATCAATCCCCAAAATACTCCTTTAATGACCGCTCCGATAGAACGCGGTTTTTCGTATGCTCCTGAAAAATAAAGTCCCAACACCCAAAGCAATGTATAAGCAGAAGCATTCACCAACATAAACTCAGGAGGGTATGAACCTCCTTCCACAAATTTATGGTTCACTTCCCAATACACTTTCGTGAGGTAAACACCGGCATACATAAGCGCCATATCCATTAACACCAAATGTGCTTTTTGGAAAAAGCGTGCAATAAGCGAAATACCTGCACGGATATAAATGGCAACACTAATGAGTAAACTAAATAAAGAAGCGTGTTTTTGCGAGTAATGCTTTTGTGCGAAAATGATCATGGCTCTGTAGAACACGAACACATAATTAACACTCGTTTTTTTAGTACTCTCTCCTTTATAATGAATGATGGTAGTATCGGGAAAGTAATAGTTTTTATATCCACCTAATGTAATACGATACGACAAATCAATATCCTCACCATACATGAAATAGTCTTCGTCAAGTAACCCAATTTTATCAAGTGCTACCTTACGAATAAACATGTAAGCACCTGATAGTACTTCTACCTCGTGTACTTTATCGTTAGCTAAAAAGCCTAAATGGTAACGACCAAATCGTTTGGATTTCGGAAAAACAGAAGCGAAGCCAAACATTTTATAAAAGGCCACTTGAGGAGTGGGCAAACTGCGTTTCGATTCCGGTAAAAATTTACCCTTTCCATCAATCATCTTCACACCAAGTGCACCTGCATCATCATGCGTATCCATAAATTGGATACACTGCTTAAAGCTATCCTCTTCTACTACCGTATCAGGATTTAGTAAGAGTACATACTTACCTTTTGCTAGTTTAATCGCCTGGTTATTGGCTACACTGAATCCGGTGTTTTGTTTATTCTCTATTAAGATGGTTTGAGGAAATTTTCGTTTCACCATCTCGCAACTGCCATCGGCAGAGTGATTATCTACTACAAACACCTCTCCCTCTATACCTTCTAAAGCCTTATACACGCTGTGCAAAGCTTGCTCTAAAAAGTACTTTACGTTGTAGTTTACTATAATTACCGATAACTGCATCCTCTATCTAACGCTACAAGTTACCTTTATTATTGTATGGGTTGACCTGCACTTAATGCTTGGAATCTGCGCATGCACTCTTGTGCTTTTGCAGGTTCGTTGTTACGTTCAAAAACTTTAGATAACAAATAGTAAGCACGAGCATAATTCGGATTGATACTTAACGCAGCAGTTAAAGCATCTTCTGCTAACGAGTAGCTGGCCATGTTATAATATGCTGTACCTAAACCTTCATACATTTCAGGAATATTACCATTATGGCTAATGCCTCCTTCAAAATATTGAACTGCTCGGGCAAAATCGTTTTTCTGTAATGCACACTGTCCTGCATAAAAATAAGCCTCTGTTACATTGCGTTTATAGAACAATGCTTTATCAAAATAATACAAGGCCGAATCCGGTTTTTGTTGCATGTACCAAACTTGACCAAGCGTGCTATAACCTGAGTAATTCTCCGGATAAATCTCAATTGATTTCTTCAAGGCTTTTTCTGCCTCCGGATATTTTCCTGCCATCATCAACGATTGTCCTAACATACGATGAGCTTCTTCATTCATTGGATCATATGCCACCGCCTTTTCAAAGAAGAGCACAGCAGAATCTGCTTGTTTACGAGTTAGTGCTTCGTAACCATCAGGCATGTATGAGTTCTCTCGTTTTACAATTACACACAATGGAACATCATCTGCTTTAATCACATGCACTGTTCCTTTAGGAGGAAATGAACCATTTAATAATTCATTCTTGCTATAAGTTCTGCTTGTTAAAATCAAGTAGTCCCAACGAGGTTTAAACTCTTCATACTCGCGCACCCAAAAGAAATCAAGATTTGGGTTGATGCGATGACCATAATACGAAGCGGTTAACGGTTCGTTATTGATACCAATCAATACCTTTTTATTTGGTTCTTGTTGCGCAATCCATTCGGCTGCTGCACGGCATGAGTTGCTGTAATAATCGGTTTCGTAGTTTCCGTATGCACCATTTATACCTCCAACAAACTCATTGAAGTATACGTATTGGTTCGGATGATTTTTGATTTCCCACAACAATGGTTTACCAAACGCTACAAGCATCACACCCAAAATGGCAAACTGGGCAATTCTGTTTTTTAACGCGTGTAACAAAAACTCATATGATAAGGCAGACAACACCACCATAGATGGAATGATGAACAAATAGTGACGCCATCCATTGTAGTAGTTCAAATCTGTATACTCGGCCCAAGCCACCGGAAAGGCCATCATAAACACAAACATCAACACGTAGCCAACGTTTACGTATTTACGCAACCAATTCAACAACAATAATGTTAATGCTATACCTGCCAATAGGTAAATAGGATTTCCAATACTTAAAAACTTCACCACATAGTATCCGGGAGCTTCGGTAAGCATGTACAAACGCTTGCCTTCAAACAACTCGGTGTTATTTGCATAGAACGCATTCTCACTCGACTTTTTAAACGAGATGTATACATTTTTAATTGGATTGCTTAAGGCGTATGGCCATAATAATATACCAAACAAGTAGCCTAACGCAGCTATACGAATCAGTGTTTTGAAGTAAGCACCAACACCTTCGCTGAAAATTCCTTTTTTATTTTTGATGCAATAGGATAACCATTGAATGCCCATGAATAGGCCCATGTAGGCAATTAATAAAATCGCTCCCACACGACTACCAATACCGATGCCAATACCAATACCTAACCACGTGATGTGTTTTGATTTAGGGCGAGGCATATTTTGCAGCACGCGTACCATAAAATATCCGGAAACTGCAAAGCCTGCAGCAAATGGAATATCCGTTGGGTTATTCATACTAAACCCAAGCCAACTCGGATTTAACCCCACAAACAACAAGGCTATAATGGCTCCACGCCAACTGGTTAATGCGCGTAAAGTTAAGCCCACACATATCAACCCAATTAAGCCATAAAGTGAAATAATAAAGTGACGTGTATTGTAAGGATCTGTGTCGAATGTGTTGTATACAATGGCAGCAATTAAATTCATGTGCTCGCCATAGTGACGAAATATTTGACGCACATAATCTTGGTTGCTAGTCGACTCTGCTAATGCAGCAGTATCATCACCAAAAGTGCTTACCCAATTGTAGGCAACCTTGCTGTATTCATCATGCTGTTTCTCATCCCATGTCATACCATATTGCTGGCTGAGCAAAGGATAGGCAACAACAAAACCAACTACAAATACATAAAATAATAATCGGTAGATTGGCGCATTTCCTGTGTTGCTTGGTTGCTTCTCGCGAGGCAACTTCATTTCGCGCAAGGAAGAACCAACAAAGAATTTAAAACTTAAGAACAGGGAAATAAATGGCATAGCAAAAATGCTCAATACACTTCCGCTCGGGCTATTTTTATCAGCTGTTAACGCAAAATCTTCAGCACTTAATCCGTGTGCACCCGCATGATTCGCTACCTGAAAATAAGAGCTAACCTGAGTAAGTTTAGTAGCGAATGCATCAGCTGCAAATTCAGTATTGGCGATGAGTACACCACTGGCATTATCCTGAACCGTGCTGGTACTAATAAAGCGAACAAAACTGTTGTAAATCCATGAAGATACTTTTGAACCAATTCCGTTTTTGTTGGTACTTTCTTTATGAATGAAACTTCCGAAATACAAGGTTTGTGCATCCAGTTTTTTTCTTCGCGCTTGTGCAGCACTTACCACACTCAATACATTTACCTGCTCCGGATTTTCGATAAGCACACTTAACGAACCTGTTGCAGCATCAAACGCTGTTGCTAAGTTTTGCGCTACTGAAGCTCGTTGCTTTTGCATCAACTCTTGATATGCCGAACTCTTTTGTAATTCATCAGCAAGTTTTGCGTTGCCCGATGATACAATTACACAATCTAAATCGGTTTTACCTTTAGCAATAGATTGTAAAAGCTGTTCGTATGTAGCTTGCTTTGCATTAGCCTGCAAAGGCAAAATAATACTAATGCGTGTATCTGATTTTGTGTTTTGCATGCGCTAACTTTTTAAAAAAGTGGGTTAGTTTTTCTTTTGGTTCAACCCAAGAAAACTGAGGAAGAAACTAGAGAATACGGTTTGAAGTCCAATCATGATAGCAATTACAGATGGAATAACCACACGTAAAATGCTCGAGTAATTTAAATTACCAAACTCTTCTAAATCCCATAGATAAAGAGAGTAAACAGAACCTGCTAAACCGGCTAACGTAATTAAAATACCAATCACCAATCCGGCTTCTAGTGTAACAAAGTTGTAGAGTTTATCCAAGGTTTTGTTCTTTGGTAAAAACCCTTGTTGTATGGCATAAATGCGTGTGAATACCGCAAAGTTTACTGCTTGGAATCCGATGACCATGAATGCACCTGCATAAAGCAAGGTGTTTGTATCGAAATACATATTCATTAATTGCACAGGACCTTGTTCGATGAGTGCGAACAATACAAATCCAAGTATCATTAACGTTAAACCGGGAATTAAGAATAACCATTTAGGGCTATACAACAACAAGAAACGAAGGTGTCTCCAACCATCGCGCCAAGTGCGCAAGTGTGGCGGACGAGAACGACCATCAGGAGAAAGCGTGGTTGGTACTTCAATAATTTTTAGCTTATTGATTTGCGCTTTTACTACCATTTCGCTGGCAAACTCCATACCTGTAGTTTGAAGGTTTAATAGCGTAACAATGTCTTGTCTGAACCCACGTAATCCGCAGTGAAAATCGTTGATGCCTCCACCGAAAAATAACTTACCAATAAACGACAATACCGGGTTACCCAAATAGTAATGCAAGAAAGGCATTGCACCTTTGGCAATACCACCTTTAAAGCGGTTACCCATAACTAAGTCGTATCCTTGGCGCAACTTTTCCATGTATGGATTTAAGTTGCTGAAATCGTAGCTATCGTCACTATCACCCATAATAACATACTTACCTTTTGCGGCAAGAATAGCTCCCATGAGTGCACTGCCATAACCTTTACGCGGAATATCAACCACACGTGCACCACAACTGCGCGCAATATCTTGCGAGCCATCAGTACTTCCGTTATCACCAATCACCACCTCACCTGCTACGTTGTTATCTTTAAGGTATTTCATCGCCTTGTCGATACACGTTTTAAGTGTTTCGGCTTCGTTTAAACAAGGCATTACAATAGTTAATTCAAGCTGCTTCTCCATGTTGTCCACTTAGCTATTTTTCTTTTTTAATACGGCAATAAAATGCAACTGTCTGCCGAAAATGGCATTAAATATACCCGGATATAAGGGAATACGTTTGTTCATTGTAACTACTTCAAGCCCTAATTCTTCAAACGTTTCCATCCAAAATTTCTCTGTTTTGAAATTATAAATCACTTTTACACCATGCGGTGCGTTTCCAACCCAATCCATAAATTTAAGGGTTTGAAAATCGAAACCTGTTTCCCACAAGTGGTCTTTAATAACCAAGTACTTGTTGCTAACACGCATGGTTTCGCGCAGTAAGTTTTTGAAGTTATCATCCGGCACATGGTGCAATACATCGGTGTATTGAGCCGCATCAAAGCTATTATCCGGATAAGGTATATGAATCCCATCATATTCTTTAAACGGAATAGCGCAAGTTGGGCGCGCCATAATATCAATTCCTTCGTATTGAGTACCGGGCTTTTTCTCGGCAATCATTTTACTTATGGTACCATCACCACACCCAATATCCAAAACACGCACATTATCAGGCATTTGCTTTGCAATTTCATCAGAAATCACGCGGATGCGTCTCAAGAAAACGTACTCGTGGTGCAGGTTTTTTAATAATTTCATGAATATCCTAATTACTTAATGTGTGCAATATAAAAATAATCGGCTTTTTATGGCAAAATGGGTATAAAAATGGTACAAATAGAAAAGGCGAACCGATTGGCTCGCCTTACTGAGGGGGTTAATGAGAACAAACTACTTTTTATTACCAAACTTAGTTAAGCCCGGAATATTGGCACCAATACCGAGGCCTACACCCATACTCACAAACCACGGACTCACTCCTGCAATGCCGGGCATTTGTCCAAATTCACACTTACTGGTTAAACCAATTTTACGTCCCATAAAAGCTTGCCAACCTACTCTCCAACCAAAGTAACGTTTGCTGTTGTAATCGTTATCGATATCAATATTTCCGTATGCCGCTTTTTGATCGTTACCAGGAGTTAAAGAATAGGTAACTACCGGTGTAAGTAGTATATCTGCATAAAAATCATTAGCAATACTACGTGAACGCTTACCGTAACCTTCAGCTTCAATAATTACATTTACAATAGACTGAAAGCTAATACCGCCATAAAACCCGACAGCTAAACTGGAAAAATCGAGTGACTTAAAGGTGGTATTATCGCGTAACTCGGTTTTGTTTCCTGCTGCATCTTTATAGTACATCACAATATCATCTTTACTTCCACCAAATGGTGATATGCTTGCATTTTCTTTAAAGGTTTGTAATCCGCCTCTCACCGAAAATATTTTACGATAGGTGGCAGGAACATTGATAAAGGTGGTATGACGATAATTTCCGGCTGTGTAGGATGAAAGCACCACTTTAGCTTTTCCGCTTTTTGTTGTGTTCACTAAATTAAATCGTCCGCCAAGGCGCGTTTGAAATCCTTTACTAACATTTTCGCTTGCCAATGAACTTGCTCCGGCATCAGAATATGAGCGTCTGAAGTCTACATCAGCAATTAACAATTTACCCAAACGTGCATGTGCATAGGCGTTCCAAGCAAACGACATATTAGGTTTATAGGCGATAAAATCAGCCACATTTAACGAAACGCTAACGTTTCGCATATCTGGATCATCTTTAGTGATTTTGTAACTGATTGATTGTGCAGACAACCAGCTTGGTGCTGTGGCTGTGAAAGCCAGGAGGCAAAGTACTTTTTTCATCATAATCAGGAGGTTTTCTTGTGCATCAAAAATCCTCCTTCGCGCTTCGGGATACAATACGTTAATTACCGTATTCTATCCTTTGGTGCCAATTCGATTAAAGTATTGCTTCACTTTCTCGCGGTAGTACGGTTGCATTTCAGCCGGAATAGTTTCTAACAATTCCTTTTCCTTACTGCGCTGTTCTATGTATTGTTCAAATGCAGGCGGAACTGCTTTTGGTTTTTCTTTAGCTTGTTCTGCCTCGCGCTTTTGCTCTTGCTCTTGTTTACGTTCTGCTTTCTCACTCTCCAACAAACGTGTCATAATATCTTGCTGACGTTGCATCATCTCCGTAGTCATTCTTTTATTGAATAACTCCTTCTCCGTTTGCTCCATCATACGTTTCATTTCTTCCAATAACTTACTTCCACCTAAGCCTTCTTTTTGCTTCGCATCCATTTGGTTCATCATACGTTGCAACTGCTGACGAATAGCCATTTGTTGAGCAGCCATGCGTGCAAATCCTTCACTACCCATTCCTTGCTGTCCGCCTTGTTGTTGCCCTCCCGGTTTCTGTCCACCTTGCTCTTTAGGTTTCCCTTGATTGCCTTGTTTATTCATGCCCTCACGCAACTGCTTATTCAACTCCTCTTGCATCTTCTTAATCTGGCTCATGGTGAGTGGTTTGCTTCCACTGCCTTGTCCGGGTTTGGGTTTACCTTTTCCTTTTTGTCCGGATTTAGGTTTACTTTTTTGGCTTTGTTGCTGCATTTGATTCAGCACCTGACTGAGCATTACTGCTAAGTTATTAGCATGCGTCATGGCATATTGCTGGCGCGTGCGAATTTCCATAAAATTACGTTGGCCAAAGCCCGTAACACTCTTATCTAAATTGTCATTCAGCTTGGTTACCTCTCTATTAATAAACGAACTGATTTCAGGTACACGTTTACTTAAGGCCAACAAACTATCCTCAATAATTTTGGCATTGTCGCGCGTAATTTTTTGCTGTTTAGCAAGCTCTACAAATTGCGGACTGTATCCCGAAATTTGTTTCATTTGATCCATCAGTTGCTCTTGGTCTTTACTCAACTGAATCGTATTTTCTAATATCTCACGCAAAGCAGCTGCATCTTCTTCATGCTGTTCTTTCTCGGCCTCCTCTTGCTTTTCCTTCATCTTCTCGGCCATCTCCTCCATTTCCTTAGCCGCGTCTTCTTGGTTTTGCTTTGATTCTTTTTCGTTGCCTTTACTCAAGTTTTCCTTGGCCTTCTCCATGCTTTCATTGGCTTTTTGTTCTTCCTTTTTGGTATCTGCCAACTCGCGTGGAGTTTCCATGGTTTCATTTTTTTGCTCTACATCTTTCAACTGCTGCTGCACATCCTTAAACTCTTGTTGCAATTGCTGTTGCTGTTGTTTCAGTTGTTCGGCTTGTTGCTGCTTTTCTTGCTTCGATAAATTTTTATTTTGCTCCAACTGCTCGGTTTGCTTCGCTAACTCTTTTTGTTTCTCCGCTAATTTTTCTAATTGCTTAGTAGCATCAGTTAACTTTTTATCCAACTCCAGTTGTTTATACTGCTCCAACATTCTATCCAGCTCCTTCTCTACATCCTTGTTATTCAACTGCATCTTTTCCATCTCCTGCTTCATCGCATCTTTATTTTGCTGTTGCAGCATACGCTCCATCTCTTTCAACAACTTCTTCATCTCCTCATTCATCACCTCATTAAACAACTTCTCTAACTGTTGTTGCTTCTCCATCAACTCAGGATTAGGCTCCTTAAATTCTTGCTCGCGTTGGTTATTCTTTTGGTTCTGATTTTTGATGTCGTCAATCTTTTGCAATAACTCTTTCTGACGTGCCATTAACTCCTCCGCTTTCTTCTTCTCTTCCCAAGTTAACTCCCGCTTCTCCAACATTTTGGTTTGAAGATCCTTTAGCTCCTTCTGTAATTTCTTTGCATCATTTATGGCCTCTTTTAACTCTTCTTTCAAGCTTTTTCCGGCCATATCCATTTCTTTACGCAACTCCTTCTCGCTTGGTGCTTTAAACACGTTACTTCTGCTTTTGGTCGATTTCGCTCCGCGCACTCCATCGTTATCCCAAACTTCAAAAAAGTACTCTACCTCATCGGCAGCGGCAACGCCAATTTCGTTTAAGTTTATGGTGTAATAAAAGCGTTGTGTTTTCTCGTTTCTATCAAGAGCAATAGGTTTGGTTTGAAGTCCGATTTTTTGTTTCGTTTCATCTTCTGATTTTACATAACGATATGCAAAAACCAATTTCGTTAATCCATAGTCATCGCCCGCATCACCAATAAAAAATAGTTGTTTACCCGTTACTGAATCTGCTTTCTCATCAATGGTAATTGTTGGGTAAGCATCAGGCACTACTTGAATCATATACGCTAAGCTATCAGCCACCCCATACGAACTATTTTTACTTTTGATAGTATAAGGAACTGAAAGTAAAAAGCGTTTGCTTAAGGTGAACGATTGCTTATTTTTTGTATCCGAAGCCTCCTCTTTTCCACCAAACGACAACAACACTTCATCTGTTTTCTCTGCGGTGAAATTCCATGTTACTTGTGTACCGCAAGGAATACTCAAATCTCCCGGATTTTGGATTACTTCATCTGCTTGATGCAAATAACTTGGGTAATGCAACTTAACTTGATAAGCGATAAGGGCAGGCTTATCAATAACCTTTAGCACATATTCATTTGATTGAAACGATGCCGCACGAAAAACAAATGGAATATTTTTATTGATGTTTCGGAACGTATATGAAAAATGTAAGCCATCTAATTTCTGCATCTTAAACGATTGCCCATTAGCCTCTACCCAAACTTCATTCGGAATGCTGTTACCTGATAACGCTAACTTCAATTCAAAGTCGCTGAATTGAGGGGTTTCCAACTTAGCATTTTCAACTGTAAAGGTAAACGGTGCTTGCGGGATGTATACTTGTCGGTGATGAAACAAGCGCTCACCTGCGGAGGTAAGGATACCCGGTGATAAAAAATACAGACACAAGTAAACACCAATAGGAATAAGCAATAACCTCGCTTTTTTAAGGTTAGGTTTTAAGTTCACTGCTTCCGCAAACGGAATTGGTTTTAATTGCTCCACCTTTTGCTGGATAGCAGCTTCCAATAAAGCGCTTTGTTCACTACCAGCCACACGTTGAAGTTGGAGTGTGTTCACCAATTTATCCTTAACTTCAGGAAAATGCCTACCAATAAGTGTGGAGGCTTGCTCGTAACTTAACGTTGCTCCCAACTTATACATTCCGGCAAGCGGTATTACTACAAAACGAATGAGGCAATAAACAGAGAACGTAAATAAGGCATAAAAAATAACCGTACGCGCAGTGGTACCGTATTGTCCGAAATACTCTAACAATAAACCAATAAGCCAAGCAATCGAAATAGCCAATACAAAATACACGGCTCCGCGCAATAACTGGTTTTTGTAGTACTTGCGTACAAACTCGTCCAGTTTTATCAGCAAAGGATTATGTGTAGTATTACTCATGGTTATCTGTTGGGCGAATTTATGAAATTAACTGACAGTAGCTAGCGCTACTATACACGCAGATGTGAAGTATAAACGCAAACACACTCATTTTGTGATATGCACCGAATGACTTAATTTCGGAACGATTGTTGCCAAATATCGGCTACATATAATTTGGTACTCACATGAAAAAATTAAACACATACCTTCTTTTGCTTGCACCAATAGCATTGATTCTCATGGCATTTACATTTAAACCGGCACAAGAACCTAAGCAAGAATTGAAATGGTATGGTTGGAACGAGGGCTACGCAAAAGCCGTGAAAGAAGGAAAAATTGTATTAGTGGATGCCTATACCGATTGGTGCGGGTGGTGTAAAAAAATGGACCGCGATACCTACACACAACCGGAAATTATAGCACGTATCAATCAATACTTTGTGCCCATTAAGTTTAATCCCGAAATAAAGGGCGTGCGCTATGCTGTGGGAGATACCACTTTTAGTCCGCAAGAATTATACTACATGCTTACCAATGGAAGCTCAACAGGTTATCCAACCACCTATTTCATCTACCCAAAAAAGATGTCATTATTCCTGGAAGCAGGCTATAAAGATCCAACCGCTTTTGCTACCATTTTGGATGCAGCCATTGCCGAGAGTAAAAAGTAATTTTTTACTACGGCTTTTACACCTAAATTTGCCACTCCATATTCTTTTATGAGTGATTCAATACAACACGAATGCGGTATCGCATTTATCCGATTACTTAAACCTCTCGATTTTTACCAACAAAAGTATGGCAGTTCGCTCTACGGATTAAAGAAGCTGAACCTGCTGATGCAGAAACAACATAACCGCGGACAAGATGGTGCGGGTGTGGGTGTTATAAAGTTGGATGTGAAACCTGGTAACCAATATATTTTCCGTAAGCGCGAAAGTGGAAGTGGTGCCATTGCCGATATTTTCAGCAAGATTGGAAACAAGATTAACGACACCGCTAACAAAGAGCAGTTAAAAGATCCCGATTACTTAAAAACTCACGCGCCTTTTGTTGGAGAAGTATATCTAGGTCACTTACGTTACGGCACTTACGGAAGCAGCTCAAGCGACTTATGCCATCCTTTCTTGCGTCAAAACAATTGGATGACACGTAACTTGCTTTTGGCAGGTAACTTTAACATGACCAATGTAGATGAGTTGTTTGAGTTATTGATTGAATTGGGACAGCATCCCCGTGAAAAGGCCGATACAGTAACGATGTTGGAAAAAATCGGACACTTTTTGGATGAAGAAAACCAACGCTTGTTCGATGAATACAAACAACAAGGATTAAGCAATATCCAAATCACCGAAAAAATTAGTACCAACCTGGATGTACAACGCATCTTAGTTCGTGCCATGCGTGAGGTAGATGGTGGATATGTGCTCACAGGTATGATTGGAAACGGTGATTCTTTTATCATGCGCGACCCTGCCGGTATTCGTCCTTGTTTCTATTACAAGGATGATGAGGTTATCGTAGCAACCAGCGAGCGTCCTGCCATTCAAACCGGATTTAACGTTCGATTAAATACCATAAAAGAATTACAACCGGGCCATGCGTTAATTATTAAGAAAGATGGTTCGTTTAGTGAAGTTCCTATCCTTGCTCCGTTAGAGAAGAAGTCGTGCACCTTTGAGCGCATCTATTTCTCACGCGGAAATGATAGAGACATTTACATCGAGCGTAAAAAGTTAGGTCACCTTTTAAGCAAAAAAGTAATTGAAGCTATTGATGCTGATTTACCTAACACCGTATTCAGCTATATTCCTAATACCGCTGCTACTGCTTTTTATGGTATGATTGATGGCATACATGATTACTTAACCGAATACAAAGCACAAGAGATTTTAAAGTTAGGTACCAACCCTGATATCAATAAACTGAAAGAGATTTTAAGTTGGAAACCGCGTAGGGAAAAAATTGCCGTGAAGGATGTGAAACTTCGCACCTTTATTACGGATGACGAACACCGTGAAGACATGGTGGCTCACGTGTATGATGTTACCTATGGTTTAGTGAAGAACGATGTAGATACGTTGGTAGTCATTGATGATAGTATCGTGCGCGGAACAACACTTCGCACCAGTATCCTTCGAATTTTAGATCGTTTGCATCCGAAACGTATCGTTATCGTTTCATCGGCACCGCAAATTCGCTACCCGGATTGTTACGGAATTGACATGAGCCGTTTAAAAGATTTTGTTGCCTTTCAAGCCATGTTAGGGTTACTAAAAGACACCCAGCAAGAGCACTTATTGCAAGACGTATACAAAAAATGTAAAGCACAAGAACACGCTCCAAAAGAAGAAGTAGTAAACCACTTAAAAGAATTATACAGCTTGTTCACTGACGAACAAATTAGCAATAAAGTAGCCGAGATTATTCGTCCGCAAGATTTACACGCTGAAGTAAAAGTAATTTACCAAACAATCGACAACTTACATGAAGCTTGTCCTGATCACAAAGGCGATTGGTACTTTAGCGGTAACTACCCAACACCGGGTGGCAACAAAGTGGTGAACAAAGCCTTTATCAATTTTATGGAAGGCAACTCGGCAAGAGCTTATTAAATATTAAATGAAAATCCCCGAAAGGGGATTTTTTAATAGTAGGTTTCTTTAGAATCAATGGTGAACAAAGAATCGTAATAAAACTGCCAGGTCAATCCCTCTGGATTTATATTTCTGGTTATGAATGACGAATCACAAATATGCCTTGAATAAAGCTGAATTCTCATACTCCTATTTCGCGGATAAAATTTGGCGAAATAAAAAGAATATATTTTTTGTTGATCACAAGTATCTTCAATTACCACTGCCGAAACGCCTAATTGGTTGTATAACTCAAACATTCTCGACTTCTCTATTACTATAGAGGAATCGAATCCTATATTAGAATTATATTTAATATCTCCTTTAAACGCTCTCAACTCATAAACACCGAATTGTTTATTTATCGAGTCTAGGTATCTAGCAAAATCAATTAGTTTCTCTCTGTTTTGTTTAATAGAATTGCTCAACTCGCTAATAATTTCATTATTCTGCCTTGCGCCAATCTCATCCCTTATTCTAAAGTAAATATTTAGCATAACGAGAACCAATAGAAAAGCAATTATGAAATTTCGAATTGAACGCCAACCATTCTGCATACCCAAAAGTAATTATTTGCAACTTAATACATTGTGCTTAGTCATACTTATTCAGTAATTATGTTGCATTCCAAACAAATCAGTATTTTGCAACCAAATTGTAACTCATGATTCTTTCCTCACACAACCTCGTAAAAAAATACAGAAAGCGCACGGTAGTAAACAATGTTTCTATTGAAGTGAAACAAGGCGAGTGCGTTGGTTTGCTTGGCCCGAATGGAGCAGGTAAAACAACCAGTTTTTACATGACCGTAGGTTTAGTAAAACCAGACGAAGGAAAGGTAATGTTGGATGGGGAAGATATCACACCCTTACCCATGTACAAACGTGCACAAAAAGGGTTAGGCTATTTACCACAAGAGGCCTCTATTTTCAGAACATTGAGTGTAGAGGACAATATCTTATCGGTATTGGAAATGACCAAACTAAGTAAGGCCGACCAAAACGCTAAGTTGGAAGAACTGTTGGAAGAGTTTGGTTTGAATAGAGTACGTAAAAGCCCGGGTAATGTATTAAGTGGCGGTGAGCGCAGACGTTGTGAAATTGCACGAGCATTAGCCGTTAATCCTAAGTTTGTGTTATTGGATGAACCCTTTGCCGGTATTGATCCTATTGCGGTGGAAGACATCCAACAAATTGTAGCCAAGCTTAAACATAAAAACATTGGTATCTTAATTACCGACCACAATGTGCACGAAACATTAAGTATTGTGGATAGAGCTTACCTTTTGTTTGAAGGTAAAATACTAAAAGCAGGAACCGCACAAGAATTAGCCGATGATGAAATGGTACGTAAAGTTTATTTAGGCCAAAACTTTGTATTAAGATAATACTTACAAATTGTTACATTTGAACGACTTGTCATCAAAAACAATACGACCATGAAAAAAGTAGTTTTAACCTTAACCATTGCCGCTGGATTATTCGGCTTTGTAGCTTGTGGTAACGATGCTCCTAAAACAGATTTAAACGAGCAAGAACAGGCAGCTGTTGACAGCACACTTATTACTGACGAAGCAGCCAGCGATTCGTTGGAAGCCGCTATTAGAGCGCAAATAGGTGCAGATAGTGCAAATGCTGCCGAAGAAGGAAGCGAAGAAAACGGACATTAAACCCAAAAAATATTCTTGAAATAGAAAGAAGCTTCATCAATTTGGTGAGGCTTTTTTTGTGTCAACTTTTAATTGTTAACTCTTAACCTTTAACTCTTCCAACATCTAACTTCCAACTTCCATCCTCTAACATCTATCACCAACCGAAGCCCGAGTTAATGAGGGCGAAGGATGGCAACATTAAAACTGCCACCATTTTTTCTCTAAACCTAAATACACACCATCGGTTCTTACTTCAACCGGATATGTTTTTACATAATCGCCTTGTAAGCCACGACCCGTTTTTACATCATACTTGTACCTATGCACCGGACAAACAATGTGGTCTTCTTCGCACCAACCACCACGTCCTAAATATGCACCTGCATGCGGACATCTATCGTCAACAGCATAATAACCCGTTACAGTTCGTGCCATGCAAATCTTCTTTCCATCTATAGCTATGGTTCGTGTGGTATTTACCTGTTGTGGTTCTTGTCCGTGTTGGGCAAAATCGTAAACCTTATAGTATTTAATCATACGCTACTCTGCAGGTAATAAAACGAGTTTCATTTTCACACTAGTTTGATCTTTGTTTAGTAACAACACCAAACTATCTTCACTCAAATGCTCAAACGAAATATTCTTTTCGGGTTTATCTTTCGTATCACTTTTAAACGTAATGCTATTGCTGTTTAACTCCCACTCGCCTGTGGCGCTTCCGGCTGCATTACCCGTAACGTAAGTTCCATCATCTTTAAACTCATACAAATTTTTCATCAGTACATCTTTAAGTGCAGCACGTTGCCTTTGCAACATATTGCCTTGCATGGTATCGCTTTGCACAATGCTTTTCGCATCATCTAAAAATACCACATCACTCACATACCAGCGCTTAACCAGTGCTTTCTCCTTTTTTGAGTTGCAGGCTGTTTGCAGCAACAACAACAAGGCAGCAAAAACGTAAATCAGTTTTTTATTTATGCTCATAGCGTTCAATTACAAGTGGTTTGATACTTGTAAAAAATCAACCACAATCTAACCACAAAAAACTATTTTTGCCAAAATTTAAACCTAATTAGTTAAGCATGAAAACAGTAGACACCATAAATTTTGCCGGCAAAAAGGCATTGGTTCGCGTTGATTTTAACGTACCGTTAGATAAAGCCACATTTGCTATTACAGACGATGCACGTATTCGCGCAACCATTCCTACACTTAAAAAGATTTTAGCCGATGGTGGAAGCTGCATTTTGATGAGCCATTTAGGTCGTCCGTTAAAAAAATTAAAAGAAGACGGAACAGTAGATTTTGACAAACACACGTTAAAACATACCATTGCTAAAACAAGTGAGTTATTGGGTGTTGATGTTCAATTTGCAAACGATTGCATTGGACAAGAAGCAATTGATAAAGCAGCTGCTTTACAACCCGGACAAGTATTGTTATTAGAGAACTTACGTTTTTATAAAGAAGAAGAAAAAGGTGATACAGCATTTGCAGAGAAATTGAGTAAGTTGGGTGATGTGTATGTGAATGATGCATTCGGAACAGCACACCGTGCACATGCAAGTACAGCAGTTATTGCACAGTTTTTTGCGCAAGCTAAATGCTTTGGTTATGTAATGGCTAAAGAAGTAGCGAATGCAGAATTAGTCATGAAACAAGCTGCTCGTCCGTTTACTGCTATTACAGGTGGTGCTAAGGTGAGTGATAAATTGTTGATTTTAGAAAACCTGATTGACAAAGTAGATAACTTAATTATAGGTGGTGGTATGGCTTACACCTTTTTAAAAGCAATGGGTTACGAAATCGGATCGAGTTTGTGCGAAGAAGATCGCTTGCAACTTTGCCTAGACTTAATGGCGAAGGCAAAAGCAAAAGGCGTAAACTTAATGCTACCGGTTGATAGTATTGTAGCTGATGCATTTAGTAACGATGCCAACCACAAAGCATGCGATAACAAACACATTGAAGCAGGTTGGATGGGCCTAGATATTGGACCGAAAGCAGCAGATGAATATGCAGCTGTGATTAAACAATCGAAGACCATTTTATGGAATGGACCGATGGGTGTGTTTGAAATGAGCAATTACGAAAACGGAACAAAACAAGCAGCTATTGCTGTAGCCGAAGCAACCAAGCAAGGCGCATTTAGTTTAATTGGTGGTGGCGATAGTGCTGCTGCGGTTGCTAAGTTTGGTTTCGAAAACGAAGTAAGTTATGTGAGTACGGGTGGTGGTGCATTGTTAGAATACTTCGAAGGAAAAGAATTACCGGGCATTAAAGCCATTAACGAATAACATATTTCGCTCACTCCCCGCTTGATTAAACCTTGCGGGGAGTAGTGTTTTTAATCCAACATGAATAGCACACACTACATACAAACGTATAAATGGGCCATACTTTGGGCTCTTTTTATTTTGTTTGCTTGTGGTGCACAACCGGGCACGTTAGCCAAGTTACGTTTGGAAGATTTATTCGGATACGACAAACCTATTCATGCATTTTTATTTGGTATGCAAGCATGGTTGGGTATCACTGCCAACCTCACTCATCGCCAATCAGCTACTAAAACGAGTGGAGCCAAAGGCACCAAAATAGTGCTGCAGTGGTGCATAGCAGCTGCAGTGTATGGTGCACTAATTGAGTTGATGCAGAAGTTTATTTTTACCGGACGCAGCTACGACTATTTTGATATGTTAGCCAATACACTTGGCTGCGTAATTGTTTATTTTATCGCTTCAAAAAAGTTTAACCATGTTTGATATCATTTCGTCTAACATACAACAGTATTGTGATGACCATACGCAACCGGAAAGCGATGTACTGAAAAATCTTACACGTTATACGTTTGCAAACGTGTTGCAACCGCGTATGTTAAGCGGGCATTTTCAAGGTCGCTTGTTAAGTATGTTTAGCCATATGATAAAGCCTAAATATGTATTGGAAATTGGTACATACACGGGTTATTCGGCACTTTGCTTAGCAGAAGGAGTGCAAGAGGGTGGTCGCGTAATTACCATTGATATCAACCCGGAACAAGAAGAAACAATTCATCGATTTATTGAGGAAGCCAGACTAAAAAATAAGGTGCAATTTATTGTTGGCGATGCTTACAACATCATCAAAACCTTGCCCATGAAATTTGATTTAATTTTTATTGATGCCGATAAACCTAATTATTTAAAATACTACGAGCAGGCTATGGAGGTATTAAATGAAGGTGGTTACATCATTGCGGATAATGTATTGTGGAGTGGCAAAATTGTAGATGAAAAATCGTTGGCTAAAGATAAAGACACGCAACTGTTAGATGCCTTCAATAAATATGTTCACAACGACCCAAGAGTAGAACATATTTTACTCCCCATTAGAGACGGCTTGATGGTGGTTCGTAAAAATTAAGGTCATATTAAAATTAACTTACACTCGTAGTTTAATTTTCTTACCTTCGTTGCGTCCATTATGCGGCTCATCCGAAAAAACCCCAATCTTATTTTTATTTTATGGTGCTTACTCTTAAGCCCAGCTATCGGAAATGCGGCTTGTCCAAACCTTACGTTAAGCTTTACTAATCCGGGTCAAACTAACTGCGGTGTGCCTGCTTCCATCACCTTTGATAATACTTCTACTGGAACCGGAGCCAACAACACCACTTGGTACTATTGGAGGGTAAATGGTGTGTTAATAGATAGTACATTAAACACCGTTCCAAATTTCACGTATGCATTTCCTGCACCGGGCACATATACCGTTCGCATGATTGCTAAAACATTAGGTAATTGCCGCGATTCTATTTCACAAAATGTAACAATAACATCCGGAGCACCGCAGGTGTATAATGGAGCGGGTGTATTAACCTACACACCTACTTGGAATAATTGTATTCTCAACCCACTTCAAAGCAACAGCTACAACATCAGTATATCATCAAATGCCGTATTAACGAACTATACCATTATTTGGGGTGATGCAACAGCGAACAATACCGGTGCTAGTTTGGCCATTGGTAATGCAGTAACACACACCTACACCAACTTAGGTTTATACACTGTAAAAATTATTACGCAAAACGGTACTTGTATCGATACGCTAACAGGAATAGTGTATAACATGCGTCCGGTGAGTACATCCATAAAACCTTTACCTGCGGGGCAATTAGCAGGTTGTGCTCCTCACACCATCACCTTTCAAGACTCCACGCAAAACGCCTTACCGGGTGCGACATTGACTTGGGATTTTGGTGATGGCACCATCATTACTCGTGATTGGACACAAGCCAATCAACCAATATCTCACACATATTTACCGGTTGGTAGCGGCAGTTGTGTGTACACCGTTTCCCTTCGTGCATTCAACCCAAATTGTAATACAGGCCCAACAAATGCATCAACCTATACTATATCTCCAATTCTAATTTTTGATAAAGATGTAGCACGCATTAACCCGCCTACTAACCTATGTCAACCCAGCTTAACGTATACCTTTGGTAATGGTAGTGATGACAACTGTATAACCGGAACACGTTATTACTATTGGGATTTCGGTGATGGAACAAACACCGGTTGGATTACCTCAAAAGGCCCACAAACACATACCTTCCCAACTATAGGTTCTTACACCCTTATGCTTATTGACAGCAATGGATGTGGAAGCGATACGGCTTATGCTACGGTTGTCATCAACACGCCACCACAAGTTGGATTTACACTCACTCCTAAAAGTGGTTGTGCTCCATTAACTGTAAACTTAACTGATACGTCAACAGGTATTGGCAATAGTCGTTCGTGGAGTTTAATAGGCGGATCTCCATCCTCGTCAGCACTAGCTACATTAAGCACTACATATAATACGGCAGGCACATATTTGGTTCGGTTAACAATTAGCAATCCGTGTGCAAATAATGTGCAGCGAACAGATACAGTAAGAGTATACTCCAAACCTGTTGTGCAAATTGGTAACGCGGTATCAGGTTGTGTACCACATAGCATTCAATTGCAAAACAATACACTTAATCAAAGTCCAACGGCCACTTATTTTTGGGATTTTGGAAACGGGCAAACATCTACACAACGCATTCCGCCTATAGCAACCTATAACACCACAGGAAACTATACCATAAAATTAGTAGTAACAGATAGCTGCGGTAAGGATTCACAATCCGTATCCATTGCCGTGAGCACTTTACCGAATGCATCGTTTACGGCAACTACAGTTTGTAGAGGACAAGCCACTACATTCAACAGCAATTCAACAGTAGCAAGCGGTGATGTAATAACTAACTATAAATGGATTTATGGAAATGGCGATAGTACGAATAGCGGAACTGCAATACAAAATTACACCTATAGTTCACATGGTTCATTCAATGCTATTTTACAAATCACCACCGATAAAAATTGTGTAGATAGAGATACGGTTACGGTACAAGTAAAAGCAGCACCAACTATTAACTTTACCAATACGCCAAACTCCATTTGCAATGGCGCTATTGTTTCGTTTGATGGAACTGTAACTACGGCTGCACCCACCACAATTACTTCATATCGATGGTCGTTTGGAACTACAGATACTGCGAGGGTGGAAGACACCGTATATCGTTTTCCAACAGTGGGAAATTACCCGGTTGTATTCACCACCACCAATAGTGTTGGATGTGTAAGCAGTAGCAGTAAAACAATTACCGTAAACCCAAATCCTGATTCAAGACCATTCAGAAATATTGCTTGCTCTAACCAACTTACTCAGTTTAAAGATAGTTCTATTGTTACAGGTGCAGGAAACAGTATCACTCAGTGGGCATGGGATTTTAATAATGATGGAGTGGTTGACAGCACTACACAACATCCTACATTTAAATTTACTTCTCCCGGATTATACCGCACAAAACTTACAGTAACCACCAATAATGGTTGCAGCAATACGGATAGTATTAATACCACAGTAAATCTCTCACCGGTTGCTGCAGGATCACCGGTAGCAACACCTCTTTGCCAAAACGATACGTTCACATTTACGAATACCTCTTTTGGTGCATTTGCGTACGGTTGGGATATGGGCGATGGTACCGGAGAATATTTTGTAACCACAACGGCTCCTTTTCAATACCTCTTTCCCGATTCAGGTCAGTATACTATTAAACTTACCGCATACAGTTTACAAGGTTGCAGAGATTCCATCTTTACCAATGTAATCGCACGTCCTCTGCCTCGTGCAAACTTTGTGGTGAATGACACGCTCGGTTGTGCACCTAAACAATTTAGTTTTACAAATACCTCAACACTAGCTAATGGGTATAAATGGTTAGTTGCAAATACACAAACATCAACGGCTACAAACAGACCCGATACTACTGTGAGCTTGAGCGGGCAAGTTGTTACCATTAAACTGGTAGCTACGAATCAATACAACTGCAAACCGGATACTGCCATAAAAACAATGTATACCTTAAGCAATCCAACACCAAACTTTACGATGAGTTTAGATAGTGGTTGCGCACCTATGCAAGTAAACTTTAACAACACCACACCAAACGGTGTTAGTTATTTATGGAGACTTGGCAATGGACAAACAGTGAACACCGTAAATGCGGTTTCAACGTATTTAGCATCATTAACTAGTGATACTACATACAGTGTAAAACTTATTGCCAGCAATGGACCGGGATGTTCAGACAGTATTACCAAATCACTTCGTGTATTCCCTAAACCAAGTAGTGTATTTTCACCGATAACCAATGCCGGCTGCGGACCTTTAGTAACTTCATTTACGAACTCTTCCACACATAATTTTGGTGGCACACAAAGCAACATGAGCTTTGCTTGGAACTTTGGGAATGGACAAACAGCGGCCACCACATTACCTACTGCAACATTTAACGCCAACGCAACAAAAGATACTATTTACACCATTCGCTTAATTGCCTTTAGCAGATATGGTTGTTCAGATACTTCTACAAAAACAGTACGCGTTTACCCAAATCCAACGGCTCAATTTACTGCACTAAACCCGGCAGGTTGTGGACCATTAACAACATCTTTCTCCAACACTTCCGTTCCTAATGATACCGGAAGTATAAGCATAATGAGCTTTAATTGGCGCTTTGGGAATGGACAAACAGCGACACAAGTTCAACCTAGTGCCCAATATATGGCATCAAAAACGATAGATAGCATTTATACGGTACGATTAATTGCCTTCAGTGAACATGGTTGCAGAGATACTGCATATCAATCGGTGCGCGTTTATCCGAATCCAACTGCAGCGTTTACCCGAAGTGTTACTAATGGCTGTGCTCCGCTTGGGGTGAATTTTACGAATACTTCCGAACCAAACGACACGGGCTCTATCAACATCATGAGCTTTGTATGGAGTTTAGGAAATGGATTTAGCAGTACATCAACCGATGCTGCATCAACCTACTTTGCAAATATTTACACGGATACTACTTACACCGTTAAACTTCGCGCGGTGAGTGAACATGGCTGTTTAGATTCTACCATCCAAACTGTTGTTGTACATCCGAAACCGATTACGGCATTTAGCAGTAACAAAACATCAGGCTGCGGACCACTTGCAGTTCAATTCAACAACACTACTCAACTTGCAAATAGATACTATTGGAATTTTGGTGATGGAGATACATCAACCCTAACTGCACCTTCTCACACATTTGCTTCATACGATATTTATGATTCCATCTATCCGGTAAAGTTATCGAGTGTTTCACCTTATGGATGCTTAGGGGATACGATTACATCCACCATTATTGCACGATATAATCCGGTTGCAGATTTCTTTCCATTACAAGACAGTATTTGTGGAAGCGGAAATATTGCCTTTTTCAACGCTTCATTAGGTGGTATTCAAAATGCATGGAACTTTGGCAATGGACAAACATCAACCGCTATTAACCCGGTGAGTGCTTTTGTAGCACAAACTACTAAAGATACCATCTACAACGTGCGTTTGGTTATCACTTCTCCATACGGATGTAAAGACACCGCTATTAAACCCATAAAATTAAATGCCATTCCTGATGCCAGGTTTGCAAATGTTGTTGCAGGATGTACACCATACCAAGTAAACTTCACTAACACTTCTTTGCGTGGTGCATCGTACTATTGGGATTTTGGTGATGCCACTTCAGATACAGCTACAAATCCAAGTAAACTGTTCACCAACACGATTCCTTTAGTGAATAGAACCTATCCGGTTACGTTAACCATTACCTCTGCAAGTGGATGTATTGATACCGCAAAACGTAATGTGGTTGTTTATCCGTTACCTATTCCTTCTATCACAGCAAGTAAGTCGCAACGATGCGATACCACACAATACAATTTCTTGAATGCTACACAAGGCGCATCAACCTATTTGTGGAATTTTGGTGATGGAAACACATCAACTTTAACAGCACCTACCCATTACTTCCGCACGCATCCATCACAAGATACGACATACGCCATTAAACTTATTGCGACCTCAGCAAACGGTTGTAAAGACAGTACACAAACAAGTGTGGTTGCCCACCCTTTAGTATTAGCAAACTTTACTGCTGCTACCACACAAAGTTGTGAGAATTTAGATGTACAATTTCAAAACAACTCGCGTAATGCGCTCAACTATTTTTGGCTGTTTGGAGATGGTGCAGGTTCTACGTTACAAACTCCTACACACGTATACGGTTCTATTGGAAGCTATACCGTTAAACTAATTGCATACGATCAATTTGGTTGTACCGATACTGCAGAGCAACCCGGATACATCACCATTCACGAAGTTCCTGATGCATTGTTTACTTATAGTCCGTTTGCACCACAATTACCAAACACAACCGTTAATTTCACCGATCGCAGCTTCTTGAGTTCAGGCACATTAAGCTATCAGTGGAATTTTGGTGACCCTGCAAGTGGCTTAAATAACTCAGCACTTCAACATCCAAGTCATGCCTATTCCGATTCAGGCACCTTTGTGGTAACACAAGTTGTGATGAGTAATTTTGGTTGTAGTGATACATCTGTCAGAACATTGTATGTGCATCCACGTAAACCTATCCCCGATTTTGACTACACGCCACAAGAAGGTTGTAAACCATTATCCGTTCAGTTTACCAACAAAACAACTTATGCCGATAGTTACGAGTGGGATTTTGGTGATGGCAACTCATCAACTGAAGAAAATCCGATGCACGTTTATACCAGAGATGATACCTATTCGGTGAGGTTAAGAGCGTTTGGCCCGGGTGGAGATTCAACCGTTATTAAAACACAAATTATTACAGTTCACGATTTACCACGAGCACGTTTTAGCATTTCGCCTACAACAGTTTATTTACCGGATGCACGTAGTAATTTTACGAACACCTCTTTTGATGCCGTGAAATCGTTCTGGTACGTAACCGATGAGAACAGTAGCTTGGTATATACAGATACGAACTATAACAGCGGATATGATTTTACAAAAAGTGGTATTTATTCGGTTAGGTTGGTGGTGAAAAATCAATTTGAATGTGCCGATACGTTTGATTTAGATAACAGCATTACTGTTGATTTGCGTGGAATCATTCACATACCAACTGCGTTTTCACCAAATGAAGACGGAAAAAATGAAACCTTTAAACCGGTAGTATCAGGTGTGCAATCAAAAGGTTATGTATTCAAGGTTTACGATCGTTGGGGAAAATGTGTTTTCGAAACCACAAATCCATATGCCGAGTGGGATGGCAATTCATCAGGAGCAGCGTGTGCAAGTGATGTTTACATTTGGTTTGTAGAAGGATTTTTCTCTACCGGTGAGAAATTCTCCAAACGAGGTCAGCTTACCTTACTACGCTAAGAAGCTCTTCCGCAAGAAGTAAAATGCTTTTGGTAATAGGCTTCACTCAAATTATTAATCATCACACCCTTTGATGTGCTAACATGTGCAAACCAACCGTTC
>JACCDH010716177.1_pt1 | contig 27559 bp, 31 predicted proteins | sample 7442481 | NCBI WGS metagenome assembly JACCDH01 (sample SAMN15323433, study PRJNA562643) | freshwater metagenome | isolation source: river surface water | place: USA:Blue River Watershed | collected 2017-08-15 | reverse complement strand
GTGACTTGGAATGAATCAAGAAGAACTGATTGGTGGAAAAGACGTGTGCTTGACTTAGCTGTGTTGCTACATACAAGCCCTAAAGTTACTGTTGACCCTAATTTACGTGTCTACATTAGAAGAAAAATTAAACAAGACGAGTTGGCGGCTACACCTTAAGCCAACTCAATCGCCTTGCGTTTCATTGCGTCATTGACGTCTATGTAGGCTTGCGTTGTGCTGATATTCGCGTGCCTCGCGATGCTTTGCAACACCCTAACGCTCACCCCTTTGTCTGCTAAATTGGTGATTAGCGTACGTCTTGGGCTGTGACTGGAAGCACCTTCGATGCCTACGCTCTTAAACAAGTGATGAAAGAATTGGCAAAGCGTATTGCTGTTCCAGCCCTCACTTGGGCGCTTCTGAGAATAGAACAACTTGTCTGTGAGTGCAGTAGCTGGATAAGCACGAACGTAAGCTTGCAGCTCCTTGCGTAGCTTTTCGCTTACAAAAACCGTCCCTGCTTTGCTACCCTTTGTCTGCTCAGGTGTAAGACGGATTTCTTGCTTAATTTTTCCCTCTGCATCCAACACATCTTCATACCTCAGTGCTGCACACTCTTTGACACGCAAACCAGCGTAAAACATCGTCAATAGCATTGCACGATTTCGCTCGCTGTGCTTGCGTGTTGCGACGTAATCAAGCACTCGACGGATTTCTTGTGTTGTGAGTGTTTTGGCTTGCTTGGACATAAGTGCTCTCCTTAATGTAAGCTTTTCAATGTCTAAAGCATATATTCTTTGTTTCCTAATTCCTACCTGTTTTTGTGTTTGTTTGATCAAGTAATTTTCTCCAATAAATTCAATGACTTAGCGTCAAAATGCAAAAAACCAAAGCTTTTTGCTATTAGCTTTGGTTTTTTATTTATTGCTTGCCTGTGGCTTTTTTGCGACTTAGGTAACGAACGCTTTACAAGCTCTACACGCTGCTTTTCACTGCTCCAGCTACCCAAGCTTAGCTCAGCTTGTTTTAAGCGTTTGTAGCTTGTTTTAGCGTGTCAGTTCTGCCCTGCTCTTTTTGCTGCTGTGTTGTTGATGCTCTGCTTTTGCTTCATCTACTCAATATTTGAGTGTTTTCTCTACTGCTTTCGTATAGTCTTCGTTTTTCCTGTATTTGTTTGATTTGTTGTATTTGGATAATTTAGGCAAAGCTCCGCCATTAAGCGTATTGCACGCCTTTCGCCATCAACTGCAAACGTCACTTAGGACAAGGATGCTTAATTACGGCAAGTAAAGATTTTTCAAATCTTTGCCGTCAATTTTCTTTGTGATGTAAGTTAGCCAGCCCTCGTCAATCAAGTCCAGCTTATATCTGTATTTTTCTTTCCAATTTTCATCATCTGCGATGTAATTGGGGTTTTCTATTTCAAATTCGCCGCTTAATTCGATGGCTTTATGCACAGCTTTAACAAACTGCTTTACAGGCATCTGCTCTGGCTTACGTATGGCAAAGTGCGTATGCAAGTCGATTAGTTCCTGCTCGCCCTCTGTCACCATAACAATGTCCAAACGCTTGTTATAGCGTTTGTATGCCTGCTTATATGTCAGCTTGTTCAGTAGCTCAACAAACCTGTTGCTGGCACTTACAAGCTCGCTGCTGTTCAAGTGTCGTAGCACCTGTGGGTTTTTCATCCCATATCGTGCAGATTTTTGCTTGTAATGCACCTTTTTGGGCATAAGCGTCAAACCCATATCAAATCGCTGTCCAACGCCCTTTCCAAGCCAATCAGCCAGCACCTGCCTGGCTGTCAGCCTGTCGTAGCCCTGTTTATGGCAGGTTTCGCGTAATTCCATCAATTTACTCATATGTCTATTTATACAAACCAAAGAAAAGAAGATGGCTTTTTCTGGTTGTCCTTTAGACATTTTGGTAATATAGTTTGAATTCCTTAAACGAATTGGGTGATTTATGTCAGCACTTTCCAAACTTAAGCTTGTTGCAAGCAAAAAAGAGCGTTCCGTTAGTCCTGTGATTGCACGCCGCAATAAACTGGCAGGGAAAATTGAGGAGCAATTGCTATTTGCAACTGCACAGCGAGATGGACAAATTTATGCTCCAAAACGCTTGAAAAACGTCAAAGACAAGGAAACAGGCGAGCGAAAAACTATCGAAGCTACCAAGCGAGTTAAGGAGTGGTATTGGAAGAACAATGCAGGAAAAATTCATCTGTCTATTCGCTACGGCAGTAAGACACTGGAATTTGCTAAAGGCAAGAATGCCATCGAGCTTAATACGGGTGATGAGTTGCTTGCAACACTGGCAACCATCAAAGAAGCTGTTTTGGTAGGCGAACTGGACGATGCAATCAGTCAAGCAAGCGACAAGCTTAAGGCTGGTTTTACCAAGTAAATTTCTTCTCTGCTGCTCCGTATTGGCTTACAGATAAGTAAGTTTATACGGAGCATTTTTATGACTATAAACGAGCTAAAAGGTATAAAGCCAATTACACCAATGACGCCAGAGAAGGCAAGGATAGAGGCACTCAAGCGAACAAAGGACGCCGCAGCTAAAAATTTGAAGGCAGAACGGGAGCGTCAAAAGCTTGCTAAGGCACGCGATACGATATCGACTATTGCATCATCATCTGTAAAGAACGGCGTATAAGCCCTACACGCTGTCGTTTTTAATTCCGTTTATGGCACGGTTTAAAGGATTTCCTTATGTGCTTTGTAGGGCTGATTTGATGCATTATTGGTGCAAATTTAATGCCGCTTAGGAACAAGAATTCCATCAACATATTCGTAATCAGCCAAAGCATTGCTAATCATCTTAGCTTCCGTTGTATGGTAATAGGTTTTCTCAATTTGAGTGATGCTCGTTCCGCACATCTCCGCAACCGCTGCTGGGGGCAAGTTGCTATTCACTCGCTTGGTGATAAAGTAATGCCTAAAGCTATATGGCACAAGGTCTCTATTTTCTCTTTCCTTAATCTCTGCTAGCTCCATAATTTTATCAAAGTGGTAGGCAATCGAGCGTGGTGTAAGCGTAGCCCCGCCGTTAAGCGAGAACATTAAGGAATTTGGAAAATCATTTTTAGATGAATTTTCGGAATTTAGTTGCCTATGAATTTTATATTGCAGCTTTAACAAGCCATCAAAATAATCATATCCCTCAATTACGAATATTCTTGTCTTTCTTACTTTGCTCGTTTCTCCACGAACGGTAATTTTTACAAGATTAAAATATTTCCCCTCTTCGCCACCAACATTATGCTCAAATTCTCTAATATCTTTCCATTTTAATTGCAATTGCTCACCACGACGCAATCCAGATATTAAAGAAATCATCAAATAATATCCTGCAATTGCCTTAATTAAGTTTCCATTTTCATCAATATTCTTTTCTGCTTCCAATATATATTTGTCAATTTGGAATTTTATTTCTTTAATCTCGTCATCCGTAAAAGTTGCTCGCCTATTTTGCTCAATGCCACTATCAACCTTCTTTAATTTCTTAAAGTCAAACCCATCTATGTGCGTTTCCTTGTGCTTATAAAGCCAAGCAATCATCGCATTTATTGTGCTTTGCTCGTTCTCAATTGTCGTTTGGCTAACAGATAAATTTCGCTTTGTTTTTGTTCTGTGATGGAAATAATTTTCACAATCCGTCCGTTCAAGCTCCTTAAGCTTTACGTCTTTGCCAATGAAATTTAGCCAATGATTCAAGTGTGTGCTGATTGTTTTGTGCCTACCTGAAACGATAAGTCCAGCATCAACGTCTTTTTGTCGCTGCTCTAAATACTTCTCAACACCCATACGAGTTGTGATTGAAAAGTAGTTTTTGCCAGCCAACTGCCCTGCCATAAGCTCGTGATAGTGCAGCTTGGCTTTGTCTATTGCAGTGCTTTTATTTCGCGTCTTTAGGCTGAAGCGAGCGTATTTGTGCTCCTTAGCGAGCCACATTCGCATCTGCCAATAGTCACCGCGTTTGTAGACTAACGCATCCTCAAATATTGGGATTTCGTCGTCTGTAAATTCTTGCTTTTTGAGTGCCATCAAGCTTTTGGGTAGTTACGATTTTGAGCAGCAGCAACGCTGTGCAGCTCTTCGTGCAACTATAAACCCAAAAGCTATAAAGAACAACAACTTAGCGTGTCGTGTGAAACTTTTGTGTAAGTTGAAAACCTATATAAATCAACAACTTACGTGAGAAAAGTCACTCCCACTCAATGGTGGCAGGGGGTTTGCTGGACACGTCGTAGGTCACGCGGTTGATGCCGCGAACCTCGTTGATGATGCGGCCCGACACTTTCTTGAGCAGCGCATAAGGCAACTCGGCCCAGTCGGCGGTCATGAAGTCGCTGGTCTGCACCGCACGCAAGGCCACCACGTAGTCGTAGGTGCGGCCATCGCCCATCACGCCCACGCTCTTGACGGGCAAGAACACGGTGAAGGCTTGGCTGGTCAGGTCATACCAAGTCTTGCCCGAATCGTCGGTGAAGTTGCGCAGCTCTTCGATGAAGATCGCGTCCGCCCGGCGCAGCAGGTCGGCGTATTCTTTTTTGACTTCGCCCAAAATCCGCACGCCCAAACCGGGCCCCGGGAAGGGATGGCGGTAGACCATCTCACGGGGTAAGCCCAGCGCCACGCCCAGCTCGCGCACCTCGTCTTTGAACAGGTCGCGCAAAGGCTCGAGCAACTTCAAGCCCAGCTGCTCTGGCAAGCCGCCCACGTTGTGGTGGCTCTTGATGGTGACGGCCTTTTTGCTCTTGGCGCCGCCCGACTCGATCACGTCGGGATAAATCGTGCCTTGGGCCAAAAAGGTCGCTCCCTTGTGGCCGCCATCGCCGGCTTTGAGTTTGGCGGCCTGTTCTTTGAACACGTCCACAAACAAGCCGCCGATGATTTTGCGTTTGGCTTCGGGCTCGCTCACACCGGCGAGTTTGCCGAGGAACAAGTCGCTGGCGTCCACACGGATGACCTTGGCGTGCAGCTTGCCCGCGAACATCTCCATGACCATGTCGCCTTCGTTCAGACGCAACAAACCGTGGTCCACGAACACACAGGTCAGCTGGTCGCCAATGGCGCGGTGGATCAAGGCCGCGGCAACCGATGAATCCACGCCGCCGGACAAACCGAGGATGACTTCTTCGTCGCCGACCTGCTCGCGGATTTTGGCGACAGCCTCTTCGATGTAGTCCCCCATGATCCAGTCTTGGCGGGCTTGGCAGATGTCAAGCACGAAGCGGTTGAGCAGCGCTTGGCCCTGCACGGTGTGCGTGACCTCGGGGTGGAACTGCACGGCGTAGAAGCGTCGGGCCTCGTCGGCCATGCCCGCAATGGGGCAAGCCGGCGTTGAGGCCATGACCTTGAAGCCTTCGGGCATGGCCGTGACCTTGTCGCCGTGGCTCATCCAGACCTTGAGCATGCCGTGGCCCTCGGCTGTGGCGAAGTCTTCGATGCCTTTGAGCAACTCGGTGTGGCCGTGCGCACGAACCTCGGCGTAGCCAAACTCGCGCGTGGTGCCCGCCTCGACCTTGCCGCCGAGTTGCTGCGCCATGGTCTGCATACCGTAACAAATGCCCAGCACCGGCACGCCCAACTCAAACACCGCATCGGGCGCTTTGTCGTCCACCTCGTACACACTGGCGTGGCTGCCCGAGAGGATCACGCCTTTGAGGTTGCCATCGGCGGCGTACTCACGCACCCAGTCGCAGCTGACATCACAGGGGTGCACTTCGCAAAACACATGCGCTTCACGCACGCGACGGGCAATGAGTTGGGTGACTTGTGAGCCGAAGTCCAGGATGAGGATTTTTTGGTGGGACATGAACAGGCTCAATCCGCGCGGTAGTTCGGGGCTTCTTTGGTGATTTGCACGTCGTGGACGTGGCTCTCGCGGATACCGGCGGTCGTGATTTCAACGAACTCGGCTTGGTTGCGCATGTCTTCGATGGTCGCGCAACCGCAATAACCCATGGAAGCGCGCAAACCGCCGGCCATTTGGAAAATGATGGACACGACCGAGCCTTTGTAGGGCACACGGCCCTCAATGCCTTCGGGCACGAGTTTGTCCGCGTTGGGGTTGCCGGTGCTGCTTTCTTGGAAGTAGCGGTCGGCGCTGCCTTGTTGCATCGCGCCGATGCTGCCCATGCCCCGGTAGCTCTTGTAGCTGCGGCCTTGGAACAAGATCACTTCGCCTGGCGCTTCTTCGGTGCCGGCGAACATGCCACCCATCATCACGGTGCTCGCGCCCGCGGCAATGGCCTTGGCGATGTCACCGCTGTAGCGGATACCACCATCGGCGATCAAAGGCACACCCGTGCCGCGCAAAGCGGTGGCCACACTGTCCACGGCCATGATTTGGGGCACGCCCACGCCCGCGACGATACGGGTGGTGCAGATCGAGCCAGGGCCAATACCGACCTTCACGCCGTCGGCACCTGCCTCAACCAAGGCCAAAGCCGCTGCGCCGGTGGCGATGTTGCCACCGATCACATCGATCTGGGGGTAGTTCTGTTTGACCCAACGCACGCGGTCGATCACGCCTTTGCTGTGACCGTGCGCGGTGTCCACGACGATCGCATCCACGCCAGCTTTGACAAGCGCTTCCACGCGTTCTTCGGTGCCCTCGCCCACACCCACGGCCGCGCCCACGCGAAGACGACCAGAGGCATCACGTGCCGCATTCGGAAAATTGAGTTGTTTGGTGATGTCTTTGACGGTGATCAGGCCTTTGAGCTCAAACGCATCGTTGACCACCAGCAGACGCTCGAGCTTGTGCTTATTGAGCAATGCTTTGGCTTGCTCCGGTGTGGTCCCTTCAGGCACGGTGATCAAACGCTCGCGGGGTGTCATGATTTCGCTGACCATTTGGTCGTAGCGGGTCTCAAAGCGCAAATCGCGGCCGGTCACGATACCGACCACTTTACCGCCCTCAACCACTGGAAATCCAGAGACGCCCAGCTCCTCGGAGAGCTTCATCACTTGGCGAATCGGGGTTTGGGGTGTGATGACGACCGGGTCGCGCAAAACGCCAGATTCGTAGCGCTTGACCTTGGCCACGTGAGCGGCTTGTTCTTGCGGGGTGAGGTTTTTGTGCACGATGCCGATGCCGCCTTCTTGCGCGATGGCGATGGCCAATCGGGCTTCGGTCACGGTGTCCATGGCCGCAGCGACCAGGGGCAAATTCAATCGGATGTTGCGAGAAAACTGGGTGGCCAGGGAGGTGTCCTTGGGCAGGACTTGCGAGTAGGCCGGGACCAACAAAACGTCGTCGAAGGTCAGTGCTTTGCCGAGAAGGCGCATAGGTAGAGCTCCAAAAACACGATTGTACCCGTGCTCAAGAGCCTCTTTTCGGACTCAGGCGCTGGGTTTTCGCCTGGAAAACAAACCAGCGCCTCGAATGCCTTGTCCTTTGAATCGCTCGCGTCGTGCCACCTTGGGATCAACCGTCAAGGGACGAAGCCACTCCACGCGGTCGCCATCGCGCAGCAGCGTGTCGCCCGAGACTTTCCGCCCCCAAATGGAGACGCTCCAAGCCTGGTTGAGATGGACATCAGGGTAGCTTTGTGACCACTCGGTCTGAGCCCAAGCCTGGTCTGCGCTGCAGGGGGCACTCAAGACCAACGAGGCTTCCCACACCGTGCGCGGGGCTGGGGCCAATACCACGGTCACGCGAATGGATTCAGTCGCTGCCATAGACCTCGTCTGCACGTTTGACAAAGGCGTCGACCAAGCTGCCAGCGATGCGGTCAAACACGGGGCCTACCAAGGCCGCCAGGGTGGTGCTGGAGAAGCCATAGCGCAAATCGAACTCGACTTTGCAAGCGCGCAAACTGCCGTCGCCCAACGGCGTGAAACGCCATGTGCCTTCCAATTGCGAGAACGGGCCATCGACCAAACTCATGTGCACCACGCGGTCTGTCTGGTGTGTGTTTCGCGTGGTGAAGCTTTGACGCACCCCAGCCAAGGACATGCCCACTTGCGCAACCATGCCGTCCTCGGTGGTTTCAATCACTTGGCCACTGGCGCACCACGGCAAAAATTCGGGGTAACGCGGCACGTCGGTCACCAACGCGAACATGTCGTGTGCGCTGTGGCTGAGCAAAACGGTCTTGTGGAGGGTTTTCATACAATGTCGGGTTGCAGCGTGCAAGCGCTGTCGTCTATTGTATGGGCCGTGCGCGGCCGTGAACCGATTGCCCATGGCCACCAAACCCGACAACGCCGACAAAAAGAAGACCGTCGAGACCCGCATTGCCGACAACAAAAAAGCCCTCTTCAACTACCACATTGAAGAACGCTTTGAAGCCGGCATGGTGCTCGAGGGCTGGGAGGTCAAGTCCTTGCGGATGGGCAAGGTACAGCTGACCGACGGTTATGTGGTCATTCGCGGCGGCGAGCTGTTTTTGATCGGCTGCCAAATCAACCCCCTGCACACCGCCTCCACGCACGTGAACCCCGACAACGTGCGCACCAAAAAACTGCTCCTCCACAAAGATGAGATTCGGCGATTGATCGGCAAGGTGGAGCAAAAAGGTTTTACCTTGGTGCCGCTGAACCTGCACTGGAAAAACGGCAAGGTCAAATGTGAGATGGCCTTGGCCAAGGGCAAGGCCGAACACGACAAACGCGACACCATCAAGGACCGCGAAGGCAAGCGCGAAGTGCAGCGCGCCATGAAACACCGCACCCGCTGAGAGCCCCTCCCCGTCGCCCGCAAGGCTGGGCTTGTGCGGAGCTGAAATGAAAACAGCCCTAGGTGCAGAACACCAAGGGCTGAATGTGTGTGGGTGGTAGGACGTACTGGGGTCGAACCAGTGACAAACGGATTAAAAGTCCGCTGCTCTACCAACTGAGCTAACGTCCCACTCTCATCACAAAGCAGCGTTTGCCACCCTGCGAAGCCTCAAATTATAGCGTCAAATTTTCGGCTTTTTCAAGGGCGGCGAATTTTTTGCGAAGTTTTTGTGACCCTGGCCGCAGCCCCTTGCGCCAAGGTGTTGAGCACCGCGCCGGCAGCGGCCAAACCAAAGGATGCGGTCACACTCACCGCCGATCCATAGCCATGGCAATTCAAACTGCCGTCGCCGTCGCCCAACTCACAGGACACATGCGGCGGGGCGACAGCCTCTCGGCTGAACACGCAGCGCACGCCCATGCGCCCGGTGCGCGCGGCACCGTGATCTTTGCGCAAGCGGTAACGCAAGTTGGCCAGCAAAGGGTCATGCGTGGCATCGGCCAAATCGGCCAACTCCACCGCGTGGGCCAGGCACTTGCCACCGGCCGCTCCGACCGTTAAAAAGGGCACCGACTCAGTCAAAGCCCAAGCGGCCATCGCGGTTTTGGCGCGCACCTGGTCACAAGCATCAATCAGGGCAAATCCCCGTTCATGGGCACCGAGCCCTTGCAGCAAACTGGGCCAATTCTCGGGTGTGACAAAGTCATCGATCTCGTCGATCTGGCAAGTGGGGTGGTAGCTGTGGATGCGCTCGCGCATGGCCTGGAGCTTGCTCTGCCCTAAGGTGTGCTGGGTAGCGTGGATCTGTCGGTTGATGTTGGACTCACCGACATGGTCCATGTCGATGAGTGTCAAGCGTTGGATGCCGCTGCGGGCCAAGGCCTCGCAAGTCCAAGAACCCACGCCACCAATGCCCACGACCACCACGTGCGCCTCAAACAAGCGTTGAGCGCCATCAACACCGTAGAGACGGCGCAAGCCACCAAAGCGGCGCTCAAACTCGTCGACGTCGCTCACCGAGGACGCAGTTGTTTTAAGCGCTCGCGAGCCGATCGCGCAGCTTCGCTGTTGGGATAGGCCTTGAGCAAGGCTTCCCAATCGGCACGAGCGGTTTTGGCATCGCCCAGCTCTTCATGGGCATTGCCCATCGCCAACAGGGCGTCAGGCACCCGGGAGTGCTTGGGAAACTGAACCACCATGCGCTTGTGCGTATTCACCGACCCTTTCAGGTCCTTGCTGGCATATTGGGCGTTGCCCAGCCAATACAAAACCGACGCGGTGTAGGCACTGTTGGGGTACTGGTTCAAAAATTGAACGTAGGCTTGGGTGGCCTGAGCAAAATCGGACGCCAACAACAAGGCCATGGCGCGATCAAACGCGGTTTTTTCAGGTGGCGACACCAGCAAGGTGGCGCCGTCTTGATCGATCGAAATGGGCTCAAAAGCCTTTAAACGAGCTTCCAAGGTCTGGACCTGGGCTTGAATCGCTTGAAGCTGAGCTTGTAGGGTCGCAATCGTTTGAGCATGCACCTGGTTGGCTTGGGTCAAAGACTCGTATTGGCCTCGGAGTTGACCCAATTCTTGTCGCCACTGCTCAGCTTGGGTGCTGACGTCCAGAATCGACCTGCGCATCACGGCCGCACCCTCAGCGTTGACCTGACGCTGCTCTTCCAGCGTTTGTCGCAGCTCAACGATGGCTCTGCGTGCCTCATCGTCTCCAAACAAGGCCCAGGCTGGACTGACCAGCGCACAAGCCATGCCGAGACCCATGAGGGTGCGGCGCATGATGACAAGTTGTCGCATCAACGGACCAATTCAACGCGACGGTTTTGGGCGTGCGCAGCTTCGTCGGTGCCGGGTGCGGCCAGTTTTTCTTTACCGTAACTCACCGCTTCCATTTGGGATTCGCTGACACCCAAGACCGCCAATGAACGGCGCACCGATTCCGCACGTTGTTGACCCAAGGCCAAGTTGTACTCACTACCGCCGCGCTCGTCGGTGTGACCTTCGAGTTTGACTCGGCGGGTACGATCGGCCGTCAAAAATTGGGCTTTGGCCTCCAAACCAGCATTGAACTCAGAGCGTACTTGCGCGCTGTCGAAATCGAAATACACCACTTTGATGAGATTGGCTTGTGCGGCTTGTGCTGCTTGTGGATCACTCAATGCAGATCCACCAACATTGGCTCCCGCTGCACCACCGGTTTGGGTGGCGGCATTGGCGCCTGTACGGTCTTCGACAGGTGCTGCGGCCTTGGGGTTTAAATCGACTGAAGAACCGCAAGCGGACAACAACACTGCAGCTGCTGTGATGGTGGCCAAGGCGACCGACCGTTGAAAGGAGGAACGCTGTGTGTGTTGAGTTGGCATATGTGTATCTCCTGTAAAAATTAACGCAACAAAGGTCCCCAATGGGGCTCCCTGACCTCACCCGGGGCGGTGATCAAACGGGTTTTCACCCGACCATCGACCGTGGTTGTCATCAATGACTCACGGCCTTGGTGTTTGGTTCCATAAAGCAGCATTCGGCTGTTGGCAGAGAAGCTGGGGTTCTCATCGTCACTCGTGTCGCTCACCACCGTGACGGTACCCGTTTGTAAATCCATGACGTGGACACGGTAAGCACCGCCCCCAAGACGGGAAACATACGCCAGCCATTTGCCATCCGGGCTGGGCGATGGCGAGATGTTGTAACTGCCTTGAAAAGTGACCCTTTGAACGGCTCCACCAGTGGGGTCCATCTTGTAAATTTGCGGCGAGCCACCACGGTCGCTGACGAAGTAGATGGTGCGCCCATCGGCGCTGTAAACACCCTCGGTATCGATGCCGTTGGATTGAGTCAAGCGCTTGGGTGCGCCACCTTGGGGATCGATCTCGTAGATTTGCGACGATCCCGACAAGGTCAACGTCACCAGCAAACGGCTGCCATCGGGCGACCAAGCAGGTGCGCTGTTGGAACCACGGTGATTGGACGCCAAACGGCGCACACCAGAGGCCACCTCGTGTGTGTACACAATGGGTTTTCTTGCCTCAAAAGACACATAAGCCAAGCGTGCCCCGTCGGCCGACCAATTGGGTGAAATGATCGGTTCGGTACTGCCAAACACCGCCAAGGCACCTTGTCCGTCGGCGTCGGCCACCCACAATTGGTGCCGCCCATTGTTGCGCGTGGTATAGGCGATGCGCGTTGAAAACACACCAGGCACACCCGTCATCTTTTGAAACACGTCATCCGCGATGCGGTGCGCCGCAGCACGCAAATCTTGGGTCGAAACGACATAGCTCAGGCCAGCTAAAGGGTTGTTGGCCAAAACGTCCCACAGACGGTAACGCACATCCCACTGACCACTGCCCTTGGGTTTGACACTGCCCACCAAGACCACATCGACACCACGGCTGCGCCAAGGTGTCAAGTCGGGTTGGCTGGTTTCGTCCAACACAGGATGCGGTACCGCCATGTGCAAGAACTGGCCGCTGCGCTCCAAATCGGCCCTGACGATGCTGGCAATGTCTTGAGGCACCGCTGTCGTGGTGCGAAACACGACCGCTGAAAATGGGTATTGGGTTAAGCCCACACCGGAGACTTCGACGCGGAACTGCGACCGAGCGGGATGCGACGCGCACAAACCAACAGCGCCCAGGCCAGCGGCATACAGGAGTGAGGTTCGTCGGTTGATGTTGTGAGTATTCAAAACAAATATGGGCTGTTTCGTGGAGTGAACCATGGATCAAGCCAACACGTCATGTGATCAAGATATTAACGCACGATGACACATCGTCGTCTGCGTGAATCACAAGAGCACAATATCGTATTGGGCTTGTGTCATGGCACTTTCGCTTTGCAATGAAATCGGTTTTCCGATGAAGTCCGACAAGCCGGCCAAATGTTGACTTTCTTCGTCCAAGAAAAGTTCCACCACCTTGGGCGATGCAACGATGCGAAATTCACGCGGGTTGAACGAACGGGCTTCACGCAGGATCTCACGCAAAATGTCATAGCAAACGGTGCGCGGCGTTTTCAAAGCCCCCTTGCCTTCGCAAGCTGGGCAAGTTTCACTCAGCATGTGGGCCAAGGATTCGCGCGTGCGCTTGCGCGTCATCTCGACCAAACCCAGTTGAGAGAAGCCACCGACCATGGTTTTGACGCGGTCTTTGGCCACCTGCTTGCGAAACTCCCCAAGCACAGCTTCGCGGTGGGTGTCTTTGCTCATGTCAATGAAGTCCACGATCACGATGCCACCCAGGTTGCGCAAGCGCAATTGACGTGCGATGGCTTGGGCAGCCTCTAAATTCGTTTTGAAAATCGTGTCGTCGAAGTTTCGTGCCCCCACATAGCCACCGGTGTTCACGTCCACCGTGGTCATGGCCTCGGTTTGGTCAATGACCAAATAACCACCCGACTTGAGGTCCACCCGCCGACCCAAAGCGCGATCGATTTCTTCGTCCACGTGGTAGAGGTCAAATATCGGGCGCTCACCCGTGTAATGCTGGATCTTCTCCAAGGTGACGGGCATGAATTCCTTGGCGAACTGTTGCAAGAGCGCGGTCTGTTCTTTGGAGTCCACACGGATGCTTTGGGTTTGAACGTCCACCAAGTCACGCAACACGCGTTGCATCAGGTTGAGATCTTCGTGCAGCAAGGAGCGCGGTGAACGCGTGCTGGCGGCGGCCTTGATGCGTTGCCAGGTTTTCCGCAGGTAGGCAATGTCCTCGGCCAGGTCTTCGTCGGTGGCGTCTTCCGCATTGGTGCGCAGAATGAAACCCCCATCGGAATCGGTCAAGGTCACCAAACGCTGGCGCAGCGCTTCGCGCTGGGCGGGCGGGATTTTTTGCGACACGCCGATGTGCTGATCCTGCGGCAAATACACCAACAAACGCCCCGCGATGCTGATCTGTGAAGTCAGCCGCGCGCCTTTGGTGCCGATCGGATCTTTGAGGACCTGCACCAAGATCGACTGGCCTTCGAAGATTTGTTTTTCAATGGCCAAAGCCGGGTCGGCCATGTCGTGACCGGCCTCCTGCGCACCCTCCACCGACTTGGCTTTGGCGTGTTTGGCAGCAATATTGGGCAACAAATCGGCCACATGCAAAAACGCCGCGCGGTCCAAGCCAATGTCGATGAAGGCCGACTGCATGCCCGGCAAAACCCGCGAGACCTTGCCCAAATACACATTGCCGACCAAGCCACGCTCCAAGGTGCGCTCTTGGTGCACCTCTTGCACCACGCCCTGCTCGATCACCGCGACGCGGGTTTCTTGCGGCGACCAGTTGATGAGGATGTCTTGTCCCATGGTGTTGTCTTTCAGTACAGGGGCTGGCCCGCTTGGGCCATGAGCTGCGCGGTTTGCAGCGCCGGCAGCCCCATGATGCCCGAATAACTGCCCTCGATCGATTCGATCCACAGCGAGGCCCGGCCTTGGATGGCATAGGCACCGGCCTTACCCATGGGCTCTTCGCTGGCCACATAGGCCGCGATCTGTGCGTCGCTCAGTTCGGCGAACTTCACCCGAGAGACGCTCAAGGCCACGCGGGCCGTGGCGGGCGAGTCGCCCAGAGCCACGGCGGTCATGACCGCGTGCCACTGGCCGGCGAGTGCGCGCAGCATGGCGTGGGCATCGGCGGGGCTTTCGGGCTTGCCCAAGATGCGGTCGCCCAAGGCCACCGTGGTGTCGGCGCACAGCACCGAGCCCACCTCCAATCCACGACGCTCGCGCCGCGCCAAGGCCGCTTGTAACTTCAGCCCGGTCACACGCTGGACATACGCCGCAGGCGCTTCGCCGGGCAAGACCACTTCCAAGGCCTCGGCGTTTTCGGCTGCATCGGGCAGCAGCATCTCGCAGCGCACGCCCCACTGGTTGAGCAGTTGCAAACGGCGGGGGCTTTGAGAAGCCAAATAAACCCAGTTATTCACGGTGGTAAGGGTGGTTGGTGAGGATGGACCACGCCCGGTAGAGCTGCTCGACCAAGAGCACACGGGCCATGGCGTGGGGCAAGGTCATGTCGGACAAACGGATGCGAGCCGCGGCGGCGGCGCGGAACTCGGGACACAGGCCATCGGGCCCGCCGATCACAAAAGCGACGTCGTCGCCCATGCTTTGCCACTGCGTGAGTTGCTGGGCCAAGGCTTGCGTGGTGTAGGTGCTACCGCGCTCGTCCATGGCCACCACACGGGCACCGCGCGGAATGGCCGCTTCGATGCGTTGGCGCTCGGCGGCGAGCAAAGTCTCTCGGGTTTTGGAGCCGCGGGGCTCGGTCTTGACGGTTTTGACCTCCAAACGCAGGTCGGGCCCAAAGCGTTTGACGTAGTCGTCACACGCGGTTTGGGCCCAGTCGGGCATGCGCTGCCCAACCGCCACCACCCACAGCTTCATGCGCGTTGGGTGGTTTTCTTGGCCGGGGCTTTGCTGGCGACCTTGCTGGTCGTTTTGCTCGCGCCTTTGGCTGGCGTCTTGGGCTTGGACTGCACCACCAATTTGGCCATGGTCTTTTTCGCGGGCGCTTTTTTGGCTGTGGTGGTCACCGCGGATTTGGTCGCAACCTTTTTCACCGGGGCTTTGGTGGCCGAGGTTTTGGCTGCTGGCTTGGCTGTGGCTTTGCTCGCGACCTTGGCGGGTGCACGGTTGCTGGTTTTGGCAGGCGCTTTGGGCGCGACGGCCGGCTGAGCCTTGGCCTGCGACTTCACCGTGGCTTTGGCGCTGCGGCTCGGTGCGGTTTTGGTTGCGGCTTTTTTGGCGGCGGGTTTGGCGGGCTTGGCCGTCTCGGGCTTGGTCGCGCCGTGTTTGGTGCGCACCGGCTTTTCGCCCCAAATTTCTTCGAGGTGGTAGTACTGGCGAATGACGGGCTGCATGACGTGGGCCACGGCCGCGCCACAGTCCACGATGATCCACTCGCCGTTGTCTTCGCCTTCGATGCGGGGCTTGTCGAAGCCGGCTTCGCGCACGGCGTCGCGCACGCTGGCGGCCAAAGCCTTGGTTTGGCGGTTGGACGTGCCGCTGGCGATGATCACGCGCTCAAACAGCGGCGAGAGGTGCTCGGTGTTGAACACCACGATGTCTTGGCCCTTGACGTCTTCCAAGCCATCGACGATGGCGCGTTGGAGTTTTTGAACGTCTTTTTTGGCAGTGGTTTCGCTGGTCATGAGGGCTTCTGATAGAGGTGATGTTGTGAAATATAGCTTGCCACGGCCGGGTGCAGTGGGCTGCTGGATCGATCCGTGGCGTCAAAGTGACCCTTGGCGGCCGCGGCCCGAAGTTCGGTGGAACTCCAAGGCAAGGCTGGCATGGACAGGTGTACACAGGGCAGTTCGTCGTTCAGGACAGACTGACTTGGGCGTGTCGCCATCACCACCGTGGCCATGTTCAAGATGCGCCGCCAGTCCTTCCAAGTGGTGAACGCCGACCACTGATCGGCCCCCATCAACAAGAAGATTTGGGCACTTGGCCACTGCGCTCGCAATTCGGTCAAAGTCTCGACAGTGTAGCTTGGGCGATCGCGTTGGGTTTCTCGAGGGTCGATTTGCACCCCCGGCGTGTCGCCCCAAACCGCCTCGCACATGGCCAAGCGATGAGCGGCGTCGCTCAAAGGTCGGGCCTTGTGATAGGCCTGTCCGGTGGGCACGATGAGCAAGCGGTCCAAGTTCAGCTGCGCCAGCGCCGCTTGCACGATGGCCTGGTGAGCGGCGTGCGGCGGGTCAAACGAGCCGCCAAACACGCCCAAGCGGCCCACGGTGTTGCCGCCAGCTGGGCCCATCAGAGCCAGTCCTTGCGCACAATGAAGTCGCTGTACAAACGCGCTTCGGGACTGCCGGGCTCGGGCTGGTGTTGATAAGACCAGCTCACCAGCGGCGGCATGGACAACAAAATCGACTCGCTGCGCCCGCCCGACTGCAGGCCAAAGTGCGTGCCGCGATCGAACACCAAGTTGAACTCCACATAACGGCCACGGCGGTAGAGCTGGAAGTCGCGTTCGCGCTGGGTGTGGGCCATGCCTTGGCGGCGCTGCACGATCGGCAGGTAAGCGCCCAAGAACGCGTCGCCCACCGATTGCAGCATCTCAAAGCTGCGCTCGGCGCCGAGCTCGGAGAAGTCGTCAAAGAACACACCGCCCACACCGCGCTGCTCGTTGCGGTGCTTCAAATAAAAATATTCGTCGCACCAGGTCTTGAAGCGCGAGTATTTGTCTTCACCAAACGGCGTCAAAGTGTCGCGGCAGGTGCGATGAAAGTGAACGGCGTCTTCTTCAAAGCCGTAATACGGCGTGAGGTCCATGCCACCGCCGAACCAGCGCACAGCCTCGCCTTGGGCGGGTTGCGCGCTGATCATGCGCACGTTCATGTGCACCGTGGGCACATAGGGATTGCGGGGGTGAAACACCAAGGACACGCCCATGGCCTCAAACGGCGCACCGGCGAACTCGGGTCGGTGTTGGGTCGCCGAGGGCGGCAGGCGCGGGCCGGTGACGTGCGAGAAACCACAACCCGCACGCTCGAACACAGCCCCACCCTCCAAGATTTGGGTGATCCCGTGGCCTTGCAGCATCTCGCCCGCGGGCTTTTGCCAAGCGTCCACCAAAAACTCACCCCCATCGATCTCGGCGATCGCGCTGGTGATGCGGTTTTGCAGGCCCTTCAAATAGGCACTGACGGTTTCGTTGTTCAACATCTCAAAAACTTTCTCTGCTTCAACGGGGAATGGGCCGGATCGGGCTGGCTTGGTCGGCGTGTCGACCTTGCGAAGACCCCAACACGGCCGCCATGTGTTCGTAATCGGCCGCCACATCGCCCGACAAGCGCACAAACGCACTCACGTCCACGGTTTTGCGCGCGTAGTCCAACCGCACCAAGGCCACGGGCACATCGGCGCCACGCGCGACTTGGTAGAAGCCGCTGCGCCAACCTTCGGTGCGCCGTCGCTTGCCTTCGGGCGACAGGGCCAACCAAAAGAAACGGCCTTCGCGCCGAGCGGCTTCAAAGTGGCCCAGCATCTCGCCGACCGCGCCTTGTGGGCCCGAGCGCGACAAAGACACGCCACCGAGCCAACGCAACCATGGGCCGAACAGCGGCACACGGAACAGGCTGTCCTTGGCCCAAAACTTCACGTCCAAACCGATCGCCCATTTGGCCATGACCGCGTGCGGGAAGTCCCAGTTGCTGGTGTGCGGGTAAACCACAAACACGCCTTGGCGCGCGGGCAAACCATCGAACACCACGCGCCAGCCGAACCAGCCGAGCACGGTGTGGGCCCAAGGGCGCTCCCGCAAGGCCACGGGGTGTGGCGGCATCAAGGCTTGTGGGCCGCTCACAGGGCGCGGTGGCCGATGTCTCGGCGGTGTTGCATGCCGTCAAACGCGATGCCCTGGATCACAGCTTGCGCTTGTTCGCGGGCTTGCGCGACGCTGGCGGCCAAGGTCGTCACACACAAGACACGGCCACCGGCGGTGAGCACCTGGCCGTTGACCGACTGCGTGCCGGCGTGAAAGACCATGGTCTGTGCGTTGTCCTGTGGCAGCCCGGTGATGGCGTCGCCCTTGCGGGGTGACAGGGGGTAGCCGTGAGCGGCCAAGACCACACCCAAGGCCACGCGCTCGTCCCAGTCCAGGCTCAAGCCGTTCAGCTGGCCCTTGGCACCAGCCAAGAGCACCTGCGCGAGGTCGCTGCGCAAACGCATCATGATCGGTTGGGTCTCGGGGTCGCCCATGCGGCAGTTGAACTCCAAGGTCTTGATGCGGCCGTCGGGCGTGATCATCAAACCGGCGTACAAAAAGCCGGTGTATTGAATGCCGTCGGCGGCCATGCCGCACAGCGTGGGCTCGATGACCTCTTGCATGGCGCGGCGGTGAATCTCGGGCGTGACCACGGGCGCGGGCGAATACGCGCCCATGCCACCGGTGTTGGGGCCTTGGTCGTCGTCGAGCAAGCGTTTGTGGTCTTGGCTGGTGGCCAAGGGCAAGGCGCTCTGGCCGTCACACAACACGATGAAGCTGGCCTCTTCGCCGGTCAAAAACTCTTCGATCACGACCCGTGCGCCACCGGCGTTGTGCGTCACGCCCAAGCGGTTGTCGAGCAGCATGAAGTCGATCGCTTCGTGGGCTTCGGCCAAGCTCATGGCCACGACCACGCCCTTGCCCGCGGCCAAACCGTCGGCTTTGATGACGATCGGCGCGCCCTTGGCATTCACATAGTCGTGCGCGGCTTGGGCGTCGGTGAAGGTTTCGTAGTCCGCGGTGGGGATGCCGTGGCGCTTCATGAAGGCCTTGGAAAACGCCTTGGAGCTTTCCAGCTGGGCGGCGGCTTGGGTGGGCCCAAAAATCGCCATGTCGTGGGCGCGGAAGGTGTCGACCACCCCCGCGGCCAAAGGCGCTTCGGGGCCGACCACGGTCAGGTCGATGCCTTGCGCTTGGGCCCAAGCCAGCAAAGCGTCTTTGTCGGTGATATTGACGTTGGTGAGCTGGGGGTCGCGCTCGGTGCCGGCGTTGCCGGGAGCCACAAAGACCCGGGCCACGCTGGGCGAATGCGCCAGCTTCCATGCCAGCGCGTGCTCGCGGCCACCGCCGCCGATGACCAAAACGTTGAGGGATGGCTGGGTTGTCATGGGGCGTCGATCTCGGCGTTGTGGAACACGTCTTGCACGTCGTCGAGGTCTTCCAAGATGTCGAGCAGTTTTTGCATGCGGGTGGCGTCGTCGCCGCTCAAGGCAACGGTGTTTTCGGCGCGCATGGTGACCTCGGCCACATCGGGCTTAAGGCCAGCGGCTTCCAAGGCGTTTTTGACGGCCTCGAAATCGGGTGCGGCGCACAGCACCTCGATGGCGCCGTCGTCGTCGGTGATGACGTCGTTGGCACCGGCCTCCAGCGCCACTTCCATGACACGGTCTTCGGACGTGCCGGGGGCGAACACAAACTGGCCGCAGTGCTGGAACTGAAAGGCCACCGAGCCTTCGGTGCCCATGTTGCCGCCGTGTTTGCTGAACACGTGGCGCACCTCAGCGACCGTGCGCACGCGGTTGTCGGTCATGGTGTCGATGATGATGGCCGCCCCACCGATGCCGTAGCCCTCGTAGCGGATCTCTTCGTAGTTCACGCCTTCGAGGTTGCCGGTGGCTTTGTCGATGTTGCGCTTGATGGTGTCGGCCGGCATGTTGGCGGCCTTGGCCTTGTCCACGGCCAAGCGCAGGCGCGGGTTGGCGTCGAGGTCGCCGCCGCCTTGGCGGGCCGCGACCATGATTTCACGGATGACGCGGGTCCAGATGCGGCCGCGTTTTTCGTCTTGCCGGCCCTTGCGGTGCTGAATATTGGCCCATTTGCTGTGTCCCGCCACGAAAGTATCCTTTTGAACTACTGAAATTTGTTGTAATGCTGATTTTACGTTTTCGCCCACGCCCACTGAGAAAAGAGACCCCATGGCCCAACCGATGATCATTGCCCAGAACGCCCAAGCACGTTCTGAATTGTTGCCCGCTTTGGCCAACCGCCACGGCCTGATCACCGGTGCGACCGGCACCGGCAAAACCGTCACGCTGCAAGCCATGGCCGAAGCCTTTTCGCGCCAGGGCGTGCCGGTCTTCATGGCCGACATCAAAGGCGACTTGGGCGGCATCAGCCAAACAGGCCACTTCGGCGAAAAAATCAGCCAAGTCTTGAAAGAGCGCGGCATCGAGCTGCCCGCACCACACGCCTGCCCCACCACGCTGTGGGACGTGTTCGGCGACCAAGGCCACCCCGTGCGCGCCACCATCAGCGACATGGGCCCGCTGCTGATCTCGCGCATGCTCGACTTGAACGACACCCAAGCCGGTGTCTTGCAACTGGTCTTCAAAATCGCCGACGACCAAGGCATGCTCTTGCTTGACATGAAAGACCTGCGCGCCATGCTGCAGCAAGTCGGTGAGAACGCCAAAACCTTCACCACCGAATACGGCAACATCAGCGCGGCCAGTGTCGGCGCCATTCAGCGCGGGCTGATGCAAATCGAGCAACAAGGCGGCGACCGCTTCTTTGGCGAGCCCATGCTCAACATCGACGACTTCATGCAAACCGTCGGCGGCCAAGGCGTGGTCAACATCTTGGCGGCCGACCAGCTGCTGAATTCGCCGCGCTTGTACGCCACCTTTTTGTTGTGGATGCTCTCGGAATTGTTCGAGCAACTGCCCGAGATCGGCGACCCCGAGAAGCCCAAGCTGGTGTTTTTCTTTGACGAGGCCCACCTGCTGTTCAACGACGCGCCCAAGGTGCTGCTCGAGCGCATCGAGTTGGTGGTGCGCTTGGTCCGCTCCAAAGGCGTGGGCGTGTACTTCGTGACGCAAAACCCGCTGGACATCCCCGACAGCGTGCTCGCGCAGCTGGGCAACCGCGTGCAACACGCGCTGCGCGCCTTCACGCCCCGCGACCAAAAAGCCGTCAAAGCCACCGCACAAACCATGCGCCCCAACGCCGGGCTGGACATCGAAGCGGCCATCACCGAGCTGGCCGTGGGCGAAGCGCTCATCAGCTTGCTCGACGCCAAAGGCCGCCCCACCCCAACCGAGCGCGTGTTCGTCTTGCCACCGGGCAGCCAGATCGGCCCCATCAGCGCCGAGCAGCGCCAGGCCTTGCGCGCCAACTCCTTGGTGGCGGGCATCTACGAAAAAACACTGGACCGCGAAAGCGCCTTCGAACACCTCAAAGCCCACGCCGAGCAACGCCAAAGCCAAGCCGCTACCGCCGACGCGGGCGGCGGTGAAAGCAGCGCCGTCAAAGACCTGCTGTTTGGGCGCACCGGCCCGCGCGGCGGTCAACACGACGGTTTGGTGCAGACCATGACCAAAACCGTGGTGCGCACCATCGGTTCGAGCATTGGGCGTCAAATCGTGCGCGGCATTTTGGGTGGCATCATGGGCGGTAAACGCTGAACCAACCCCAACATGAAAATGAACCTCTGGATCACCATGACCGTCCTCATCGCCCTGCCCGTCGCCGTGGTCTTGGCCGGCCAAATGGGCCTGCTCAGCGGCACCGCGCCCACCGACCTGGGCGTGAACAACGAGCGACTCAAACCGCCCTCGCTCACCCGCAACAGCGTGAGCAGCCAAGCCGCCTTGCACCCCGAACACCCCCAGCTCGCCTACGCGGCCATCGAGCCGCTGCGCCTGTTTGGCTTTGCGCCGCACCAATCGATGGCGGTGTTGAGCCGCGTCTTGGCCGCCGAGCCGGGCGTGAGCATCGAGGCGCAAACCGAGGGCTACATCCTCGCCACGGCCCGCACGCCCTGGCTGGGCTTTGTGGACGATATGGAGTTTTGGCTCAACCCCACGCTGGGCGTGATCGAGGTGCGCAGCGCCAGCCGCTTGGGCCGCGAAGACTTCGGCACCAACCGCCAACGCATCGAGCGCATCCGCAGCGCTTACAACACCGCCACCGAAAAACCCATCGACGCGACCGACCCTGTGGGTCAGTGAGGCGCTGAGGCGTTGTTTTGACAAACGCGAGCGTCAAGTGACTGGCGCAATGGAAATTTTCAGACCTGTGGCTTTGAGAACAGCGGCCAAGGTTTTGATCGTGGGATTGCCGCGTGCTGACAAGGTGCGATACAGCGTTTCGCGCGACAGCTGCGTCTGAACAGCCAAAGCCGTCATGCCGCAGCGCGCCTCCACCACCTTGCGCAAAGCAGCCAAATACGTCTGGGGATCGCCATCTTCGTTGGCCGCATTCAGATACTCTGCGGCAAATTCGGCGTCTTGGAGTTGTTCAAAAAGCCAGTCATCATGTTTTACGGGTTGGATCATTTGAACTCCTTGTTTGCCATTCAATCCATCGCTCAACGGCCCTGTCGATATCAGCTTGCTGTGAGCGCTTGTCGCCGCCCTCGCAAAGCAGCACCACTTTTTTGTCGGCCAATGCGTAATAAACACGGTAGCCCGGACCCCAATCGATACGCAGCTCCCAAACACCGGCCCCGACAGGCTTGCAATCGCCAAAATTCCCGTTTTGCAACCGCAGCATGCGTGCCGACACTCTGGCTCGGGCTTGTTTGTCTCGCAGCGCATCCAGCCACAAACCAAACAAGTCCACCCCTTGTGGGCTGACGTAGTGCTTCAAAAGAAACATGTCGATTGTAGCTTTAAAGCTACCCTCCAGGTGTGTGTCATCCCCCAAGTCAGCCACTGACCAAGTCAAACCTCAAGCCATTTATGAATCGATCCCTAAACAATGCGTCCTACAACACAGCGCATGGGGCTCCCATTAACACCCACCGGTCAAATGCCCAGTTAATCGACATACTCACGCCCATCAAACCGAAAAACATACTCCCGCTGCGATGGGCAATCTGTGTAGCGGATGTCTTGCAAGCCATGGGTTCGGGTGGTGAGCAGTTCGATCTTGTCGCAGCCAAACAAGCTGCCCACCTCGGTCCAGCCCAATCGGCGATCAGCTGGTATTGCCGAATGCTTGATTTCAACGCCGTTCGGCTCTTGCGCCATTTTCATGGGCAAAAGCGCGTGCAGGCCGTTTGGTTGAGGTGGCGGCTTTGGGCTGTGTTGCCTCACGAACCTTCACTGCGGTTTGAGGCCGAATGACCAAGCCCACTCGCATACCAGCGCTGGTGGCCATGTTCACCAACGCATCAAGGCTGAAGATTTCAATCTTGCCCTTGAGGAGTTGATTCAAGCGCGGTTGTGTCACCCCCAGCACCTTGGCTGCGGCGGTTTGCGTCAATCCACTGGCGTTGAACCACTGCAACAAAGCCATCATGGTCTGCGAACGCAACTGAAGGTTTTGTGCTTCCTGCGGATCGAACCCGAGGTCCGCAAACACATTGGCGCTGCCTTTGGTGATGTTGAGATCTGTCATTTCGTGCTCCTTTCCTTGGCCAAGGCTATCGCCAAGCCACAACAACGGTTTAAGTTGCGCTTTCATTGGAGCCTCCAATAATATTCCAGTTTCAGAATAAATACATCCGCTTTACTCCTAGTTTTAAGCAGCCGATTTCTTTGTTCATGATGCCCTCGAGGACTTGAGTCCAAGACGCCCAAAGAGTGTTCATCTTTGTTGCTGCTGTTCCACTCGACACCAGAAAACTTCATCTTTGATATTTTCGACATCTATTTATTGTCAGTATGACTGTACAATAAACCCATGTCACCCCAAACCTACTCCCTAGACCAGCTCTGCACGCTCACGGCTTTGCCCTTGCGCACGGTGCGTTACTACATCCAGATCGGCTTGCTCGACAAGCCCATGGGTGAGAAGCGCGGGGCTTACTACACACAGGCGCACTTAGACCAACTGATGCGCATCGTCTCGCTCACACAAGCGGGCGTGTCGCTGGACCGTGTGCGTCAGGTCTTGCATGGCGGTGAGTCGCCTGTGCAACCTCGGGTGCGGGCCATCGGCGCTGTGGAGATGCGCAGCCACATCCACCTCGGCCCCGGCCTCGAACTCCAAGTCAGCACCGAAGAAGCCCAGCTCTCTTCTGAGCAACTGCGCCAGCTCATCCAAGCCATCACCCACGCCTACCAAGCCATTCAGGACAACCGCAATGACTCATAAGCAGCAAAACCACGCCGTCATTCACGACCTCATGAACCTGGGTCTGCGCGACAAACAGGGGCTCACCGTCGGCTTGCAGCGAGTGACCGTGCACGCCAAGCTGCAAGGCGTCTTGATGGAAACCACCATCCGTCAGCACTACCGCAACAGCGGGCCGGACAACATTGAGGTGAGCTACGTCTTCCCACTGGCGCATGGCGCCATGCTCGCTGGCATGGCGGTCGAGCTCAACGGCAAGCGACTGAGCGGGCAAGTGATGCCCAAACAAAAGGCCGTGGCGGGCTACGAAAAAGCCGTGGCCTCGGGCGACACGCCCGTGATGTTGCGAGAAAAAAGCCACGGCCTGTACAGCGCCGACTTGGGCAACCTGCTGCCCGGTGACCAAGCGGTGATCGAGTTGCGCTTGTTGCAAACCGTGGTGAGCCAGGGGCGCGCACGTTTGGTCTTCCCCACCGTGATTGCCCCTCGATACGGCGATGAACGCCAAGGCGGCTTGGACCTGCACGAGACCACGCGCAACAACCTCATGGCCGAATACGGCTTGAGTGCTGAGATTGACATCGCCGACGCATCGGCTTCGCTGAGCATCAAGAGCCCAAGCCACGCCATAGGCCTCGAGCGTTTGGCGGGCGTGACGCGTGTGCGCTTGGACCAGTCGGCTTGGCTGGACCGCGATTGGGTTTTGTTGCTCGACGGTTTGGACGTGCGGCCGAGCCTTCACACCCGCCACACCCATGACCTGACCTTGGCCATGGCCACGTTTGTGACGGATGCAGTGCCCACGCCAGAGCGCCCTCTTCGCTTGAAACTCTTGGTGGATGGCTCTGGCTCCATGAGCAACGTGCCCATCTCACAAGCCAAGGCCGCTTTGCATGACTTGGGGAGCCACTTGGCCGAGGGCGATGCGCTGAGCTTGTCGCTCTTTGGGAGCCGCGTTGAACACCCCATCGCCAGCATGGAGCCGGTTGATGCCCGCTTCTTGCGCTTGTCCTATGCACCCGCGGTAGACCAGATCGAGGCCAACTTGGGCGGCACCGAAATGCTGCTGGCACTGACAGAAACCATCGCTCTCACAGACCCTGCCCAAGAAGAGCCGATGGACATCCTGCTGATCACCGACGGCGCGATTTGGGAAATCGACGCCATGCTGGCCGCAGCCAAAACCAGTGGCCACCGCGTGTTTTGTTTGGGCGTGGGCACTGCGCCTGCGGAGGGCTTGCTGCGTGAACTGGCCGACCAAACGGGCGGCAGCTGCACCTTTGTCACGCCCAACGAAGCCATGGGGCCCGCCGTGGCGGATTTGGTTCAGCGCATGCGCCAAGGCCAATCGGCCAACGTGAAACTGAACTGGGGCGCACCGATGGAGTGGACCAGCCCCCTGCCCGCCCTGCTGTTGCCGGGTGAGACCATCTCGGTCTTTGGCATGGCACAAGGCCAAGAGAACCCCAAGCCCACCCTCACCTGCCAGTGGCTGGGGAACCAGGCACAAGAACACACGGCATCAGCAGACCTCAACAGCGAGGTGATCAGCCCCGATTGGGCACGCTTGGTGGTGCACCAACGCATCCAAGCGGAACCCCAGCACGATGAAGCGCCCACTTGGGCAGGGGCATTCCAACTCATCAGCCCGCACACACACTACTTGCTGGTGCACGAACGAGCGACCAGCGACAAGGCCGTTGACCTGCCCAGGTTGGTGCAGGTGGAGCACATGCAAGTCGATGTCGACATAAAGCACGTTCTCTTTTCTCGAGAATCCCGTTCGGTCGATTACTCCAAGCTGAGCGGCCCAGCGGTCTGGCGCTCCCCCGTGAGGCGCATAGAACGCACCAACGCATCCGATATCCCCAAGACAGGCGGCATGGATGAGTTTGAAGTACCCGCATTCCTTCGCAAGCAAAGTGCAGCGCCAGCGCCCACCAAAGCCAAGATGACCTTGGCACGCTCGCTGCAAGATTTAAGCGAAACCTCTTGCAACGGTTTGCTGATCGTGTCGTTCAACTTAAACGCCCTGCAAGCGACCAAGATGCGCGAAGCACTGCCGAAAACGCTGGCCACACACCAAGTGGACTTCGTGGCCCCCATCTTGATGGCCGCTGTCAAAGTGATCAAAGACCCCGCCATCTTCTGGTGCCTGTACATGCAGTGGCTCACCGAAACCAAAGGCGTCTTACCCGCGCTGGACAGACACGCCAAACGGCTCATCACAGAACACCTGTTCCAGGTCTCGGCAGAGCACCAGCAACTGGTTATCGACCTATTGGAGCGGTATGCCACAGAGCAAGAGTTCAGCGCATGACGCGTTTGCCATTAGATGGAGCTCCATCTAATTTGTGTTTTGAGGTTTTGCTTCTACACTGCGTCGCTCTCTGAACATCGCATCCTTAATCCCATGGAAACCAGCACCGCCACGCCCACACAAGCCTTGTACGGTCAGCTCGAAGCTGCGTTCAATTTTTTCAATGAACGCCTGTTTGACGGGCAACTGCCGCCGTGCCTGATCACACTGCGTTCGGCCACGAGCGTGTACGGCTATCACCATGCCGGGCGCTTTGTGTCCCCTCAAGGCCAGACGGTCGACGAGCTGGGTATGCACCCTGGTTTTTTTGGCTTACAGCCAGTGGAGGCTGTGATGTCCACGCTGGTGCATGAGATGGTTCACCACTGGCAACAACACTTTGGCCAACCCAGCCCATCGAACCCGCACAACCGGCAATGGGCTGACAAGATGCTGGCCATCGGACTTCACCCATCACACACCGGCTTGCCTGGCGGCAAATCGACCGGGCGGTCAATGAGCGACTACATCGTGCCCAACGGCCCATTCATCCAAGCTTGCCGAGGTTGGGTAAATCAAGGATTTGCTCTGACCTGGATGGACCGCAAAGCCGCCACCCAGCCAGAGAAGGTTCAAGCACAACAAGCCGCGCTCAAAGAAGCGGGTGTGGTGCTGGAACTCTCACCCCCACCCGTTGAAGCCCTACCCGCAACCCTTAACGAGAAACCCACGGTATGGGAGCCTCCGCCTAAAGCTGAACCGACACGCTTCAAACACTTGTGCCCGAAGTGCCAGCAAGCGGCTTGGGCAAGCAAGACGGCTTCGCTGTTGTGTGGGGGTTGTGGGGTAGCGATGGAACTGAGGTAGTCTGTCAATCCAATACGATGACAACATACTAATCATGGAATTTGCTATCTGGCATTCCCCCAAATCAGTAGACATCTAAGATGTTCAACTGAAATGGAGAATTTGAAATGCAAAGGTCGAAGTACACAGCCGAGTTCAAGGCGGAGGCTGTCAAGCAGGTGGTGGATAAGGGC
>JACCDH011602989.1_pt1 | contig 27564 bp, 26 predicted proteins | sample 7442481 | NCBI WGS metagenome assembly JACCDH01 (sample SAMN15323433, study PRJNA562643) | freshwater metagenome | isolation source: river surface water | place: USA:Blue River Watershed | collected 2017-08-15 | reverse complement strand
CTCGCATGCCAATAGCTATCTCTGGCACATAGTCAGACTCCTGCCAGACTCGGGCTTTGGCATCGAAACTCTTGTCTTTGAGGGGCAAAGAGCCGCTAAACCACTCTTGGCCATACAGACGGTTTGAAGTGTCTACATATCGAAAGCCCGCCTCCAACCAATCAACAGGCTGAAAAAAAACATCCATATGCTGGTATGGCCAAGTTCGGTGAAAAGTCAGCCCGAAATACCCGGACTTTTGCATACGCGCTGTCGGTGTTTGCAGCAACCCCACATTGCCCCAGTTGCTGGCAGTGGGCTCTGGCACCGAATATCGACCGACCAAATCCAGCAAGGACTCTTGAGCGGGGGCTGGGTAGGCTTGCCGTGAGGCTGAATGCCAGGCATCTAAACGTAATCGACTAGAAACGCCCTGAGTAGCTATCCATTGAGCCCAGCGTTGATTCCACTCTTCAGGCAACCGAGAGTTTTCGGATGGAACCCAAATCCAACTGCCAGGCGCAGGCTGGTCTTGTTTTGTTATGTTCCAAGGCTTAAGACCAACACGTTGCACTCTTGCGTTGGGCTGCACCACCCAAGCCCATGCGCTGTAACTATTAACTCCCATACAAGCTTCAATGTAATCACTCGCTTGCAAACCCTCTCGGTGGGGTATTTCACACACGCGCCCGTCTTCGCTCATCACACGCAAGTTGATAGGCCGCAGTGGTAAATCAAAACGGTCTTTTGGACCTATCAAAGGATCTTTTTTGGGGTAGGCAGCCAACCATTTGCCGTCAACCATCGCTAATGGCACACGCCCGGTTGGCAGCATGGCCAACAAATTGTGTCTCAAGGCCTCAAAACTTTCTTTGCTAATTTGCCCTTTCGAACGAAGATCTTCTAATGAGGACATCAACTCAGCGTAAATGCCTTGCTGACGCGCGTATTCTTCAGGCGTTGTCCACATGGCACCAAGGGCATATTGGCCTGGTGCTAGTAGCTCTGCACTCAGCTTTCTGCTCAAGCGTTGAACTTCTTGCGAACTGCCTGTATCCAACGGTTGCGCCTGAGCCAAAACACCAAAAGCCAAGGAAAGCAAAGCAGCGCCACTATTCAAACAGTTGTTTTTCTTCATTTGGCTGGCACCACCACACCAAATGGACGCAACTTCATGCAAAAACCCTCTGACACACACTGCTCACTGTAAACCACTTGCCCATCAAATAACGCAAACCTTTGCCGGTGCCGCCATGGACGCCCCTCACTGGTCTTTGCATCTACTGCGTCTTCCACCCACCTAGCTTGGGCAGTTACCCCCTCAGGCAAAGATCTGGGCGCAGGAATTTGGTACGTGGTTAAGTGGGTCACCAAGTTGTATTGGTAACCAGGCATCACATCCAACTGCCTGCGCCAGGTCAGTTCACGTTGGCTAACCAAAATTTCAGTCCAATCAGGCGTTGCACTGCTTTGCCCTCTCCATTCATGGGTAAAGCCTTTTACTTCTTGAATGCGTCCGTTCAATAAGTAAAGCATTTCGCCCTGTCCTGTATACCAATATTCGTGAACGCGCATATCTGTCGCCTTGCCTTGCACGTTACGCTCACCCAAAGCCATCAGGCTGACGCGACCATCTACCGACACCCAGAGATATTCAAAGCCTGGCTGCACTTGCGCATACTGCTTTTGCCATGGCAAAAGGGTGGTCAGCGTGTCGTAGGTCGGGTTGCTTCTGCAGCCCGTCAAGACCGACAGCACAAAGAGGAGAGCAAAAGAAATTACTCGCATTGGTTACTTTGAAAATGCAAACACAAAAAAGAAACGCCCCTGATGGGGCGTTTTCATCCGGCGTGGATCTGATTAGCAGTTTGCAATGCAAACGCTTGTTGTGCCTGTACCAGAGTTTGTCGTTGTGTACACAGGGTCAGCTTTATTAGCTGACACAGCAGCGGCAACGGCAACGGCAGCGGCAGCGGCAGCGGCCACACCCACAGTCACGCCAGCTGCAGCGGCACCGGCAGCAGCGCCCGCACCTGCTGCACCAGCGCCTGCACCACCAGCGGCACCACCACTAGCACCAGCACCACCAGAAGCGCTACCTGATTGCTGCTGTGCGAAAGCAACAGGAGTCAAGGCCAAAGCGATAGACAAGAACAGAGCAGAAACTTTTTTCATGTTGATTCCCAAAAGAGAGTTTGTTGACTTTCACCAAAGCTAGCCATCGCCTACATTGGTATTGTTGGAGCAGTACACCGGTACCACATCAGGTTTTAATATATCACAATCACAAATGTCCGTCAGCCCCCCCCCAGAAGCGTCCGTTTTTTGCAACAGCCTCAAATCAGACCGCTAAATGAGTACTTTTGGCCTGCCGTCATAATTTAACCTCAAAGAGTTCAGACTGCCACTGTCTAATCGCCCTCCGTCCAATGCCTCACGCCTCAAACCACCGTCAGCACATTTTGGCCCTAGCTAGTCTTGTAGCCTCAGCAGTTTTTGCTTTGCTCGCCTACTTCGCCCCAAGTACAACGCACTACCCAATAGTGCGAATACAAAATGAGTCGCTACTCACTAGCATCATCTCTCACCCCTTCAGTTCGGCGCAATCTTGCATGGCTGCGCTGCAAAACCAAGTGCAAAACATCCATGCTGCCTGCCCAAGCTGTGAAACCTCTGGGAGCATATGCACCGAACAACTTTCCGGCTCTCTAAGACCCTTGATTACAAAGGCTCCGCTGTCAACTTACTCTGCGACGCTGCCCAATGGTTTTGCGGTTTACGAGTCAACAGCCCCCGGATTGGCACAACAGGCGTGCTTGCAAAGTGAGCAACAGTCACACAACAAAGGCTTTCTTGTGCGCTGCTACGACCCCAATGAACTGCGGCTTGGCTCAATCAACCCAACACCTTCCGCCTTTAGTACTCAAAATTTGTGGGCCAACCTTTCAGCGGTGAGTTTTGCTTTTACCTTGATGCTTTTTTTACAAATCTTTAACCACCGCATGGCCATAAGTGCCTTGAAGCTTCAACGCCGTCATAAGCAATTCTTGGTGGCCATGTTTGACGTTTTCGCCATAGAGATCAGTCTGTATTTGGCTGTGGCAGTCAAGTTGGAGAGTTTCTATGTGCCATTAAGCCAACTGAATTACTTTGTAATTGCTGTACCTTTGCTCGCCTTGCCTATTTTTTGGAGGTTTGGCCTATACAACGCCGTCATGCGGTACATCGGCCTGCGCGCCATGGTGGAGGTGGTTAAAGCTGTTGTGTTATACGCCTTGATGCTGATGGCATGGGCTGCTTGGGTCGAGGCCCCTCCATTTTCTTCAAGCGTTGTTTTTGTACATGGCTCGCTTACTCTTCTTGCCATTGGCGCCTCTCGTGCGATTGCAAGAAGGTGGTTGTCTCTTGCGCAAAACAGCAACTCGCCCAAACTCCCTCGCAAGCGCGCAGTTATCTACGGCGCAGGCTCAGCGGGTGTGCAATTGGCTTTGGCTTTGTCAGAAAGTCGTGAATTTTTACCGGTTGCGTTTGTAGATGACGACAGTAAATTGCACCACAAACAAATTGCCGGTTTGACTGTTTATGCACGGCAAGACTTGGGGGACTTGGTCTACTCTGAAAGAGCTTCAGAGGTGTTGCTGGCATTGCCATCTAGCTCGCGTTCTGAGCGCAACAACATCATCTCAGCGCTAGAGCACTTGCCAGTGCAGGTTCGCACCTTGCCAGGGGTTGCGCATCTGGCAGAAGGTAAAGTCAAAACATCTGATTTGCGCGATGTAGATATTGAAGATCTTCTGGGCCGTGACCCAGTGCCCCCAAAAGTAGAACTGCTAGAAGCTAATATCAAAAACAAAGCCGTCATGGTGACTGGCGCAGGCGGCTCTATCGGCTCAGAGCTATGCCGTCAGATATTGGCTCAAAAACCTAAACTACTCGTTCTTTACGAGCTGAATGAATTTGCGTTGTACAACATTGAGCAAGACTTGCTGACTATTGCGCCTTCTGCCAGAGATGAGGTTATGCCTATTTTGGGCTCGGTCACCGACGCCACGAAGCTGGCCTTGGTGTTGAAGCGATTTGAAATTCAAACCGTGTTTCATGCGGCCGCTTACAAGCATGTCCCCATGGTAGAAAAAAACCCCTGTGCAGGGGCCTTCAACAACATTTTGGGTACTTGGCACACCGCAACAGCCGCTCAACAAAACTGCGTTGAAACCTTTGTGCTGATTTCCACAGATAAAGCGGTACGACCCACCAATACCATGGGCACCACCAAGCGCGTGGCAGAACTTGTGTTACAGGCACTCAACCAAGTTACCAGCAACCCCACACGGTTTGTCATGGTGCGTTTTGGTAATGTACTGGGCTCTTCAGGTTCTGTGCTACCTGTGTTTAAAGAGCAGATCAAAAACGGCGGGCCAGTAACGGTGACAGACCCACGCATAATTCGCTACTTCATGACCATTCCCGAAGCAGCGCAGTTGGTGATTCAAGCAGGCGCCATGGGCAAAGGTGGCGATGTGTTTGTGCTTGACATGGGCGAACCGGTGAGAATACTAGACTTGGCTCACAGGATGATTCACCTAAGTGGCTTGTCTGTGCGCGACGAAGCCAACCCCTCTGGCGATATTGAAATTGTTTTTTCAGGTCTTCGCCCTGGCGAAAAGCTTTTTGAAGAGCTGTTGATTGGAGACAACGTCACACCCACAGATCACCCAAAAATATTGCGGGCTAACGAACACATGCTTACTTTTGATGCTGTTAAAAAGCTTTGCAGTGATGTTGAAAAGGCATGTCATGAAAACGACAGCAAGGCTCTTCGTGCGCTTCTTGAGGGTACTGTCAGGGAATTTGCACCTCAGTGTGGGAATGAGGATTTGCTAGCGCAATAAATCTGGGAAGCTTAGCTTTTTGAAGCCCGACACATCACCTGTTGAATGACTGTGGAAGTTTTGGAGATTTCTACTTCCGTTAGGGTGGGGTGAACAAGGAACATCAACGATGTCTCACCGAGCTCTCGAGCTACGGGCAAACGGTGCGAAGGACGCCATCCGGTGTCGTCAAAAGCTTTTTCTAGGTACACCTCTGAGCAGCTGCCTTGGTAACATGGCACGCCTTCGGCATTGATAGATTCGATGATGCGGTCCCGGCTCCAGCCCGTATCCAGGTTTTCAGGGCGCACATAGGCGTAGAACTTGTACTGGGCATGCTCGCAACCTGCCGCACCGCACTGCCCTGGGCAAGAGGCACAGCCAAAGTTGTGTAAACGCACAGCGCCGCCCTCACCGACAAAAGGCAACAAAGCCTGTGAAAGCCGAGCAGCGTTAGCCTGTCGTTGGCGTGCCCACTCGGCCATGCGCCGCAGTTGAATACGCCCGATCACGGCCTGCATCTCCAACATACGCCAGTTGGTGCCAAAACTCTCATGCAACCACCGAAAACCCGGGGGGTGCTCACGTTCGTACACCGCCTCGTAACTCTTGCCATGATCCTTGAACGACCACATCGCCCGCCAAAGCGCCTCGTCATTTGTCGTCACCATGCCACCCTCACCGCCCGTGGTCATGATCTTGTCTTGGCAAAAACTCCAGGCCCCCACATGGCCGATGCTGCCCACAGGCCGGCCCTTGCAACGCGCCCCATGAGCCTGGGCGCAATCCTCAATCACTTTCAGGCCGTGTTCAGCTGCGAGGGCCATGATCGGAGCCATGTCGCAAGGCCCGCCTGCCAAATGCACACACACCACCGCCTTGGTGCGGGGAGACAACACCGCCGCAATCGTCCGGGCAGAAATATTGCCACTATCCGCCTCCACATCGGCAAAAACAGGCACCGCGCCTGCATTCACCACACATGAAATGGATGCAATGAAAGTGCGAGGCGTAACCACCACCTCATCGCCCAGCCCCACTCCCAAAGCCTTCAGAGCCACATCAAGCGCCAGCGTGCCGTTAGCCAGCGCAACGGCGTGCGCCGTGCCACACCAAGTGGCAAACTCCTTTTCAAACTCGCGGGTCTCGGTGCCCGTCCAATAGTTCACCTTGTTGGACATCACCACGCTGTGCACAGCATCGGCCTCTTCGGGAGTGAAACTGGGCCAAGGGGAAAAGGGGGTATTCAACATCTTGTTTCTTTAGTTTTTATCAAGAGTCGCGCCGGATTGCCCACCACCGTCACACCTGGCGACACGCTCTTGGTGACCACCGCTCCCATGCCCACCACTGCACCACTACCAATGACCAATGGCGCACCTGGCAGGCCCTGCTTGATCACAGCCCCCGTGCCAATGTAGGCATGATCTTCAATGTGCACATTGCCATTGCACATCACACCGGGCGCAAAGGTCACAAAGTCGCCGATCACACAATCATGTGCGACATAGCTGTAAATGTTGGCTTGGAAATGCTGACCAATGCGGATATTGCTCGTCAGCGTGACAAACGGGGACAGGACTGCACCTTCACCCAACTGCACATCGTCGAGTTGCACCACATTATCCGCCCGCGCCTCAAAAAACTGCACACCATCTGCTGCGCAGCGTTGCATCAACTTTTCGCGTACCTGACTGTTGGCAATGGCCAAATTGATATGTCGGCTGCTGGCAGGCTCGCTCAGCCAATGCGCATAAGTCAGCACCCGCTGCCCGTTGACTACGGGCGCTTGCGGGTGGTCGTCCACAAACACCAAATCGGCATCGCCCGCCGCCAAAGCGGCCTGCAGCTGTTGGCGCACCAGAGGCAAAACCTCACGGCCATAACCGCTGGCACCAAAAATGGCAAAACGCTTCATGACTTGTCGCCCTCAAACCTTGGCATTGTCGCCTCCCCTGCTGCGCTGATGCCATCGCGCACTAACACCTTGCGCACCGTGAGCCACATAATACGCAGATCCAGCCACAGGCTGCGGTGGTCTACATACCAAACGTCCAACGCAAACTTGTCGGCCCAGCTTATCGCGTTGCGGCCATTCACCTGTGCCCAACCCGTGATGCCCGGACGCACCTCATGGCGGCGGGCCTGCTCGGGTGAATAGTGGGGCAAATACTCTGTCAACAAAGGGCGTGGACCTACCAGACTCATCTCGCCACGGAATACATTCCACAATTCGGGCAACTCGTCCAAGCTGCTGGCGCGCAGAAAACAACCAAAGGGCGTGAGCCGTTCAGCATCTGGAAGCAAAGCGCCGCTGGCGTCGCGCGCATCCGTCATGGTGCGGAACTTGACCATGAGAAACGGCTTGCCATGCAAGCCCGGGCGCACTTGAGAAAAAAGCACTGGGCTGCCCAGCTTACGGCTTATCTGCCAAGCTAAAAGAGCCATAGGTACGGCCAATATCAACAAACCAATTACAGAAGCCACTAAATCAATTAAGCGCTTCACGCCAAGCCCATTTCATTCAGCATTATGGCATTCACTTTGTGCACGTCATACTTTTCTTCGGCTATCTGCCGCCCACGCTTGCCCATGCGGGTAGCCAAGGGGGGGTCTGTTATGAAACGTGTCATAGCTTCGACAAGGGCATCCACCGACTTGACTGGCACCAAAAATCCATTTTCACCCTCAATGACTGTCTCGCGGCAACCTGGCGCATCGGTTGTAATAACAGCCCGCCCCATGGCCATGGCCTCCAGCACAGTGCGGGGGGTGCCCTCGCGGTAGCTCGGTAACACATATACGCTGCAAGCCTCAATAGCCGGACGCACATCAGACAAGCGCCCCAAAAAGTCCAGCGTACCCGCCTCCACCCAAGCATCTAGCTCTTTCTGAGCAATAGCGTTGGGGTTTTCATCTATCCAACCAACCAATGAGAATCGAACCGCAGGATAGGATGACCTAATGCATTGTGCAGCAAGAGCATATTCGCGCACACCCTTATCACCGAGCAAACGTGCAATCAGCAGGAAGCGTGGCGCCGAAGGCAAAGGAACAACAGGGAAAGCCGATACATCCACCCCAGATCCATTAACCACACAAGACGGTATAGCCAGTGGTAACAAACCCAATGAACGAAATAATGCCTGGTCATCTGGGTTTTGGAAGAACACTTTGCTAGTATGGCTTAATGCAAAACGGTAAAGTCCCTGCACAACTAATCTAATAAAGCTTCGCAAGCCTATGGACTCTCCAGTAAATGCGTATCCCAGTCCTGTAACCAAAGCAAAACGACGTGGCACCCCCACCAGCCATGCGGACAACATGCCATATATGACAGGTTTGATCGTGTACCCGAGCACAACATGAGGACGAATGCGGCGCATCAGCATGTATAAGCGCCACACGGTTTTCAAATCGCTCAAAGGATTGGTACCAGTGCGCTTTAATTCAATGTCGTGCAACATAATACCTTGGCGCACCAGCTGCGCCTGCACCCCTTTGGCTTGGTGAATATCTGGCGCAGCAACGTGGACTTCAAGCCTCTTCTGCAGCATTGTCCCCAGCAATAGCCCACGAAATTGAAGCAATGAATCAGGAAAACTAGCAACAATCAATATTTTCATAAAAAATAGCAAATTATTTCACGATTAATATTCACCACTCGAGATTTATATATTAATAATTATTTTTCTTACTTACATTGGCTGCAGAAAATAGCAGAAAAATTAACATCGGTGCAAACATCCACTTCTGCCTAATAGCGATACCTAAATTGGCAGTGGTCATGGCCAGAAGAGGCCAGGTCAACACAAGGTATGAAGAAATAAAGGCACGGCCGTCGCCAAGCTGACTTTTACGGCCCTTTAAAATGGGTAGAATACTAATGGCAACAAGATATATAAGAATCAAATTCTCCACCGCGGCTGTCAAGGAAAAAACAGAATCAACATCGGCAATAAATGGTCTGAACATATACGTGAAGAGTTGCATTGGTAAGCTCATTGTTGATATATCAATGCTACCACCGCCTACTTGATTATAGGATTGCCTCTCTTCAACAAAATTCATAAATTCAACTGTATTTAATTGTCCAGTAAGGCCTGCATAATCAGCTGCCAAAGGCACCATTACAGCAGCAGCTCCTAATACAAAGCAGCTCAAAATGAATTTTTTTAAAAGATGGGTATTTTTACTCAGCAGCACAGAAAAGGCCCAGGCCAGTATCATTATTCCAGCAATATGAGGACGAACAAATACCATCACCAGCACGGAAACAGTCATAAGAAGCCACCGGCGATTCAAAGCTACTGACGCCCATAGTGCAAGACCTACGGACATAAAGGATAACGCATCCTTACCTATAGCAGAAGACCAAAAACTAACAGATGGCAGGAAAATGATTAGATTCGCCAGTCGCTTCAAATTGCGGGGCTTGGTGTGCACAGCTAAACGCAAGCACCCATCGAAAGCCATCAGCCCAATGAAACCAAAAATGTTAAAGACCAGAAACAACCCCAACAACGAGAGGTCGAACCACTGAATTAATACAGCAGTTAAAAAAATTATACCATTTGTGCCCAGTCCAAATTCTTCAATTCCGATCTTGGCACTTTCATAATAATCTAATGCATCGGCCCCATTCATTAAAGCATACCAAAGATATACCATGCAAAAAATGGTGTGCCATCCATAAATTCCAAGCGAACGAAATCGTTTAAGCCCAAAATAGGTCCCTGTATAATAAGCAACCGCTGCCCCCAACACAAATACCAGCATTGCACTAAGAATATGCCAGATTATTGAAATTAATTCCATGAATTTTATTTATTGTTTTCTTCTTCAATAATCAAATTTATTAAACCTTTAGAATGGTCTTATTTGAAATTTCGCGATACCATGACTGAAACATTAATATTGTCCAAATCTGATAGTGCCATTGACGACAACCTGATTTATGCTCTGCCCATAATCGTCTTACTAGGGTCTTATCAAGCATGTCACTCTCGCGCAGACTGTTTTCACTAAGCAGATCTTCAGCCCACTCCCGAAGTCCACCTCTGAGCCAGTCGGCCAACGGTACACCAAACCCCATCTTTGGTCGTTCAAAAAGAGCTTTTGGAACATGCCGTTGCAAAATCTGCCTAAGCGCCCATTTAGGTTGTCTTAATTGAAATTTCATGGACATTGGCAGCGACCATGCAAACTCCACCAACTCATGATCAAGAAAAGGAACGCGCGTTTCTAAACTGACCGCCATACTAGAACGATCTATTTTTGTAAGAATATCCCCAGGCAGATAACTAAGAGTATCTAAATACATCAATCTTTCTCTAAAGTCCCCAAATGTTAGTTGCCTTTCAAAATTATCGAGAATGGTTTTAGGTTCTTTGGCATCTTTAACCAACAAACTCACATCATGAAACTGAGATATGAAACTCTTATAAATATCACTTTCTTTTGCCGCTAAAAACACTCTCTGTATCTTCAATAATTTATCAATATTTATAGATCGAGACCCAATTTTTTTACCACCCAAAATACGCTCTGCCATGTTCAGTGTCGATGCAGTTGCGCCAACTGAGCTAGCCGCAGCTGCTAAGAAGAACATCGGTATTTTCCCCAGCTGCGCAACCTGCTGATACCTTGTGTATCCACAAAATAACTCATCACCGCCATCCCCCGATAGTGCAACGGTGACATGTTTACTCGTCATTTCACTAAGAAGAAGCGTAGGAATCTGCGAAGGGTCAGAAAAAGGTTCATCCCAAATCCGTGCCATCCTCGGGACGATTTCCAAGGCTTGGGTAGATGTTACGTAAAGTTCGGTATGTTCAGTGCCCAAGTGTTGAGCGACAGCTTTAGCATGCTCAGCTTCATTGAAGCTTGACGAATCAAAACCGATCGTGTAAGTCCTGACTCGACGACTTGATTGAGTTTGCATCAAAGCCACGATGGTTGACGAGTCAATTCCGCCAGATAGAAAAGCGCCTAAAGGGACATCTGCCGCCGTACGCATCTTTACTGATTTAGCCAGTCGTGACTCCAACTCATTAAGCAGATCCGCCTCTGGCACTCTACTGACAGACTGCTGAACGACTTCGTCTAGGTTCCAGTATTTCTTTGGAGCACTAGCCTTGCCGTTGGCAACCTCTAGCCAATGCGCTGGAAGCAACTTATGCATGCCTGCGTAGATGCAATGGGGGTCTGGTATATAACCATGCCGAAGGTATAGTGCCATCACATTTCGGTCGATTGTCCCACTCCATTCTGGGTGACCACGCAATGCGGTCAGCTCAGAACTGAATAAAAATGACTGGCCACTCTGACCGTAGTAGAGTGGCTTCTCTCCAATACGATCACGTGCCAAGGTTAGAACTTGGCGCTGCCGATCCCAAAGCGCAAACGCAAACATACCATTTAGCATTGGCAGAACCCGCTCCACCCCCCAGATTTGCAAAGCACCCAGTAGTGTCTCGGTATCCGAGTGCCCTCGCCATGAGCCACCCCATCCGGCCGCTTGCACCTTTTGCCTGAGTTCATTGTGGTTATAGATTTCACCATTGAATGCAATAACAAGACGTCCATCACTAGATACCATCGGCTGATGACCTGCCTCGCTCAAATCAACAATTGCTAATCTACGGTGTGCAATTGCTAATCCAGCTGAAGATTCAATCCATACGCCGTGACCGTCTGGACCACGATGACGGATTTTTTCGGCCATTGCCATTGCAAGCGCCGATGCCCCATCTCTATGAGGACCAAAGAAACCAACTAATCCACACATCAAGCTTTCCCGTCCAACAGTCTTCGATACAAGGCCACATAGCGATCAACAACGCTTGTGATAGAAAAATCATCAATAATTATGCACCTTGAATTCTTAGCCATATTTCTCAAGGAATCAGGTTGCATTTGCAATGCTTCGTTCAATGCATTTACGATTGCATCAACATTTCTTGGCGGCACGACCCAGCCAACGTCTCCCACTATTGACTTGGCATCGCCTACGTCAGTCACCACGCAAGGCACACCGGTTGACATGGCCTCCCCTAATACGTTCGGAAACCCTTCTACACGCGACGTCATGCAAAACAAATCAAATGCTTTCATCAATCGCGCCACATCAGACCTTTGCCCAGCCAACAAGATACGGCTATTCTTATTAGAAAATCGATCTAGATCACGACCGACGGCAAGGAGCACGACATCTTTGTGAATAGATGCAAGTATTTCAAAAGCTGCAAATAGGGTGGCTGGATCTTTGTCTTCATGGCCGCGACCGACAAACCCAAGCACTCGACTGGAAACCGGGATTCCGAATTCATTGCGAACAGCCCATCTAACCGCGTCATCTGGGGCCCATAAGTTTGTGTCAAAGCCGTTTGGCAAATGAACTGCCTTGGATGAGCAGTAGCCCGCCTGTTCGTGCTGTAACAACGAGCGCTGCGAGTTGTAAATAATGGTCTCTGGTTTACTAGATAACCGAGCACTCAACCGAGTGATCACACGATTTGACAAACGAGCGGTAGACTGCCCTTCTAGAGATCTGCGTATGTTCCATGCTAAAAGAGTCTGGGGCTGTAGCCAGGTGCGAACTATGGTGGCCGCAAGATTGCCATGGGACATCCAGCCCTGAATAAGATTAACGGGATCACGTGCGACCAGCGACCGTAGCCTCATCAAAGCAGCTAATGGCGGCCTACCTGCACGCATGTGAAGACAGGACACTGGAATACCAACCTGCTCAATTAGTGGCCCATAGTGACCAGCCCCCATCAGAGAGATGACTTGATTCCGAAATGGTCCCTCTAGTCCATTGGACAGAAGGGTGTATAGTGCACGCTCGGCCCCCCCCACATCCAAGCCAGTAATAATATGGGTAATGACGGGTGTGAGTGATTTCCCCATTAGATCACTCTTGCTATCATTTTGAACCTGTCGTCTGTCTGAGCCAACGGTAACTCTTTAAACCATACCGTGTAATTTGTCTCAACATGCCATGGTGGATACCGACCGTTGTATTCATGCTTATTAGCGCCTTGAAGTCGACGAACTTGGCATGGTGCTTTGAAACAAAGTTTAGAACACGGTCAATTGTCGCTTCGGTAATAGTATTGGTGTGAAGACAAATAGTGCAGTACCCGAAGCCGACATTGAAAGGCGAAGCTGTCAAGGCTGGAATGAATTTCAAACCACAGTGCATGTAAGGGTAAAAACCATAGCCATCAGTTAAGCCAATGAAATTCAAATCACGCAAAGCCTTGAGCGTATTGGCATCAAATGAATGAGCAGGTGCCATGAAATATGGCTCCCAAAGCCCCTCCCTTTTGAGGATATCTTTGCCAGCGCGAAGTAATTCAAGTTGATCAATATAACTCAGTCCTGCGAATTCGGATCGATTATTAATTCCAAGAATACCCGATTCGTCCGTATTATAGCAATGATAGGTCCCGTGTTGCGCGATTGTGTCACCATAATGATGGAATTTTCGAATTAAATCAAAAAAATCTGACTTTGGAGGTTCACACTGAAGAGAAGAATCACGATTCTCAGGCACCACACCAAGTACTGATCTGATGCCCAACTTCTCTATCGAATTTTTCAAAGCAAGAAAATTCTTCCATGACATACCAGATGTAATATCGTCGAATCTAAGAATATATTTAGTTATTTTGGGCCTCCACTACTTTATCAAAACTAACAAGTTCTATTTAGTCCGACCTGCAAAATTCATTTCAAGCCAGCGCCCAAGGCTTACCTGAGTTTTACAGTCGGTTAAGAACGATGAGTTCGACCAATTTTTCAGCAACGCGACCAACCCTACTGCCTGCAACAGGTATAACAAAAGACCAAGGTCTGTCTTGGCGATCATGCGCAGAAACCAGCAGACGTTGTAACCCTCAGCTCAGCACAGCACAGCACCGCGTGCGGCGCATCGCCGGCTAAACCCATGAGATAACATCGATCCAACTGTTATCAGCTTTGAGGTGCTCGATGCTAGAGGCCCCCAGATATCTGTGCTCATAATGTGATAAGTATCGTCAAGTAGCAATAGGTAATGTGCGCTCATAAGGGGTTAAGAGAAATCACGTGCAGGGTACGAACTCCATCAATTGATGGCTTGCTTTGAATCACGTTACCCAAACATTGTAGATCGGCCAAAGAGTGATAGTGCGGATAGCCGGGTGTGCTAGCTGCTATTGTGTCAATGATCAGATACTTAAGAGATAATGCCCTGGTAAGATGAGTTGTACTAGAGACCACTTCTAACCATGGGAGTGAATGTGGCCAATTGACCATTATGAGTAGATCAGCACCAACATCATCAAGAGTGGTACAAATAATATCCTTACTGTTCAATGCCGCACATTCGAACTGGATATCGACACCACCATTAAGCTCGCGGGCTGCAGCCACCACTCTAGAATCGATGTCGAAGCCAATGCGGCGGCAGTCACGCAAACGCGATACTATTTCACCAAGGCCACATCCTACTTCAATAACAGTCTTGGGATTCAAGCCTTGAGCGAGATCAACGACCTCACGCTTGTAGCCACGACACTCAAATGGCGATTTAGCATGCCAAAGGTCGAAGCCATACCGATGAGCAAGGATACGATAGTAAAGTTTATTTTTTAGGCATTTGAAAATTCCAAAAAAACCCGCCGACTTAATCTGCGTGTATCTAGCCATAAAATTATCCATAAAATTAAAAAATTTAGCGTGCATTTAGCAGTAAAAAAACGCCCCACTTGCAGTTGAAGGCTTAAGCAGGAAAGATGAGTATTTAGTCGCTCGGAGCGACTAACGAATTGCGTCTTGCGAGTAAATTATTAGTAATAGTTGATTTTTGTTGGTTTCCGGTTAATGATGTTGAAAACTCACATTCTGAGCGGTCTGCTAATGGCCTTTAATTTTATTAATAACATGCTTGTATTTGTCATAATACTTCACAAAATCAATCCCAAGAGCATGCATAATCAAGATCGGCAAGATGAACCAAGCCATGCTTACGCACAGAGGCGCCTCCATGATAGAAAAAAATGAAAATTTTAAAGCAGACTTTATATTAGAATCAGCCAAATATCTTCTGGCAGCAAAATAGAATATATGAGATCGCTGCACCTTCATTGAAAAGTAATAATTACCATATTTTGTCAAAAGAAGGTCGGTTGCTATTAGACGATCATCTAAATATGATTTCTTTACACCACGTGCAGTCGTATTACCAGAATGACGATGATAGATAGCACCAACATCTTCGATAGCACCATAAGGGCCGATTAACACCGCTTCATTAAAAAAAAGCCAATCGCTAACTACGGGAGTCCTATAGTCAAATCGCAAATGTTTTGATTTATCCCAGTTAATCATAAATCTTGTTCCAGCCAACTGATTTTTTTGCATAAATATTTTCCAGGGAGCCGATTTATTGACAAAATCTTTATCATGGAAAACACCCAATTCTCGATTTGATTCAAAATCAATAACTTTGACACCACTTGAGCACAATACACTCTCAGGATTTTTGAGAAACCATAGAACCTGCTTCTCAATCCTGCCTTTAAGTATCAAATCATCGCCAGAACTAAATGCAATATAATTACCACTTACATATTCAAGCATTTTATTACAGTTAGACGTTATGCCTTGATTGCAATCGTTTCTGTAGCCCTTAACTTTATATGGAAATTTCTCCATATATTCGGAAACAATGGACCATGTTGCATCTGTGGAGCAATCGTCCCCAACCAATACTTCCACATTTTCATAACCTTGGAAAAGTGCTGACTCAATTGCCTCTGCTATGAATAGCTCATGATTGAAAGTCGGCATCCATATAGTAACAAGCGGTTGATTCATAATTTAAAGTCCATTGATTTATGATTTATAGATTTTATGCTGATTGTTACAATAAATTAACATCAAGCCATTTATTACAATTGAGATCGAATAGGCCACCAGGGTTGCGCCAGCCGCCCCATACATTCCATACTCAGGAATAAGCATCCAATTAAGAACTAAATTGACACAAGCAACAATAATAGCCAAAACCGAAGTCATCATGAAAAGGCCCCTACCTATCCATTGGGGGGCCATAATTGTTGAAAATGTCATTCCAACACATGCTACCAACAACCATCGGAATATTTCAACGCTTTGGTTAAAAACTTCACCAAATATTAGTGGGATCCACCACTGAGCAGTACCACCAGCGGCAATTGAAATTCCCACCACAAATAATGTAACTTGCATAAGTAATTTTCGATTAAATTCCCATGCTCCATTTGCTCCCATGGAGCTAACCTTGCCATATATCACCATGTTCGCCGCATATGGAATGAGTAGGGGCAAACCCATCAGTTGAACCGCCATTTGATAAAAAGCCGTTTCATCAAGCCCTCTGTAGTAGCTCAACATTAGGACATCTGAACCAGATATTATAAAACCGGAAATAGCATTTATATGAAGCTTTAATCCATTAATCAAATAATACTCTATCGTAGTACGACTTGGTAGAGAAAACCCATTGGCCATTCGATGAATTAGTGTAATTCCACCCGCAGCGATGATAAACTGCGAAAGTATGATTCCTATAATGATGCTTAATAGTCCAGCATCTAGCAAAATTAACAGCACCATTGCACTTAAAAATCCGACAGTGCCGCCTAATATTTGATTTCGATTGTGTATATCAAGTCTTTCCAGAGCTTGAAGCATGGAGGATGAATATGACTCCCAAATTTTGAATGGTATTAAAAGCAGACCTACCAATAAAAAGGTTGGTGTAATTTTCCCATACAAAACTTGATATGTTGAAAACTGGATTGCAAGCGCCACTATCCAGCAAACTATCGTGGAAATTCCAGCATAACTCAAAAGAAAATGGTATGCCTCGGGTAGCCATTTGTTTCCATCTGTATTTGCTGCTCGATGCATTACCACTTGGCCTAGACTAAGATAAGTAATAGTTGAGAAGGTTGTTACCCAAGTGGTTATTACCACCAGTTCACCTCGCCCTTCCGCCCCAAGAACACGCGCTGTAATGATGAGCAACAAAACTCCAAGCAACTGATTGTAAATTTTCGCTCCGCTCGTAAAAATAATTTTTATCCACAGATCATGCAAAATTATTTACCTTTTTTATTATAAAACTCACTTCTTCATCAGAAAGATGTGGGCCAATAGGAAGACTTAAAATTGATTTTGATATTTCTTCAGCCAAATTACATTTATAATTGATTATTTGTTTTGAAAAAGCCTGCTGTTTATTAGGGGGTATTGGATAGTGAATTAATGTTTGAATACCCGCCTCTTGGAGAAAACTCTGTAAGCGATCACGTTCAGGATGTTGTATAACAAACAAATGCCATGATGGCTTCACCCATTCTGGAACATAGGGCAAAATTACTTTTTTATTATTAATCCTATTTATATATAGTTCAGCGATTTTTTGTCTTCGCTCATTCCATGAATCTAAGTGCGCAATCTTCACTGCAAGAACTGCGGCTTGTAATGGATCAAGTCGACTATTGAATCCTAACTCCTCATGCACATACTTAATGCGTGAGCCATAATTTCTAAGTGCCCGCAGCTTTTGTGCGAAATATTGATTGTTGGTGGTAATTGCACCACCATCTCCTAATGCACCAAGATTCTTTCCTGGATAAAAACTCCAAGTCACGAGATCTCCGTGAGCGCCAATTCTTTTATCTTTATACTCCGATCCGTGTGCCTGCGCAGCATCTTCAATTACAAAAATATTATGTTCTTTTGCAATCTTCAAAATAGGATCAAGATCGGCTGGTTGTCCATAGAGGTGAACTGGAATAATTGCTTTAGTTCTCGGGGAAATTGAAGCTTGAATTTCTTCTATATTAATATTAAATGTTAATGGGTTAGGTTCAATCGGCACTACAGTTGCACCACATTGTGTTACTGCAAGCCAGGTGGCAATAAACGTGTTTGAAGGGACGATTACTTCATCGCCTGGTCCGATCTCAAGAACTTTAAGAGCGAGGTGCAAAGCATCTAGTCCATTGGCAACACCTATGGAGTGGATGGCGCCGGTGTATTCTGAGAAGCTATCCTCGAATGCCTCAACTTCGGGACCGAGAATGTACCTACCTGAGGTCAAAACGCGCTCAACTGCGGCGTCAATTTCTGACTTCAACTCACGGTAAGCCGCGCCAAGATCAAGAAAGTGGATGTTCATTTTTTTTCGCTAGTTTTATGTATTCATCGTGGTCTCTTATGTAATCTGCCTCGTCATAATACTCAGATGCCAGAACCATACAAACACCACCCGAAGAGAAATTATCGAGAGTACGCCACATCATCGGACAAATATATAGTCCATAATAAGATCGATTCAAATGGAAACGACGCTGACGATCACCATCATCAAGGACAATATCAAAACTACCAGACATGGCGATGACAAACTGGTGAAGATTCTTGTGCGCATGCGCCCCACGGTCTGAGCCACCTGGCACATCGTAAAGATAATAAACACGCTTAATATCAAACGGAATATGATTCCCGCTCTCAACAAACGTAAGGTTTCCTCTTGGATCGGTAATTTTCGGCAACTCAAGGATTTTGCAGTCATTTAGTGGCATATCGCTTCTTTCTGGTTAAATTTATTTCATAAAACATATGAATGTGCCTACTTACCAGTCAAGTAGAAAACTTAAAAATAGATACTTTGAGCTTGATAAACCTTAGGCATATGCGACTGGGCGGCGTAAACACCTCATTTAGGTAGAGAAACTGAAACTAGAGATTACTGATTTAAATGTCCTTGGCCTGAACTCCATGGGAGTTTTGTCACCAAGGGACTCGTGGGATCTGAACTCGTTGTAGTCTGTCACCAAAACATCAGCGGCCTCTTTAGCCTCTTAGATTGAATTAAATAAATTGGCATTGAGTACTTTATCACTGAAGCTTCTGTTGAACCTTTCAACAAAACGCATTTTGGTTGGGCTTCCCAGGCTGTATGAACAGCAATTCGACGCCCATTTCTTTCGTCCATTCTATGAATGCCTCCGAGGTCATTTCCGGGCCGTTGTCCACCCGAATAGCCTTGGGTACGCCATTACACCTCTATCAACTGATTCATGGTTCCCAGCAGTCTTGCCGAAGGGATCTCCAACGCAAGCTCCGCATACATGCGCTTGAGTTTGCTGTTCTCAGCTTCAAGGTCCTTGATCCGCTTTAACTTACTGGCAGAAACGCCCGAGTATTTGCTTTTCCATTGGTAGTACGTCGCGTTACTGATGCCGTGCTTGCGGCATAACTCAGCCACCGGCAGTCCCGCCTCGCCTTCACAGAAGATCCCAACAATTTCGCTTTCCGTAAATTTCGACTTCCTCATCTCTCATATTCAAAGAAATGGATATCTCAATTTTCAACTTGTTTCCCTTTTAGGGGTGTTTACGAGGGCATATATCCATGGGCTACTTGGTTCACAGAATTAGACGATCATCGCAGTATCAACTGTAAAAGCCTTATGTGCCGACAAATGATCCGCCCGGCTTCGCGCACGGTTTCAAGACCTTGAGCGAAAACGCCGAGGTAAGTCGACAAGACCACCACCTAGTGGGATTTCGCCAGCGAGCACTGCGTCCGGGTTGGTGACCCTTAGCTGGCCATCGACGGGCAGATCGGCACTCCCCCATCCTATCGGCCAAGGACAGCCAAAGCTTGGGCATGCGCGACTCGCCGTACTTCGCTTGAGACCTGCGCCGACGGCCCCCTCCTGAGGACGCCCTCAGCAACGGGCGATAAGGTCGTAGCGGAAATCAGCGTAGATCAGCTCCTCATACTGCGGCACCGCATTTGCCGAGGCAAAGCCGCTCGCCAAGCACAACTGCTCGATCCAGCTCGCGTCAAGCCACGTGCCGATGATGGGCTTGCGCTGCTCCAACCCATCAAAGTAGGCAGCGCGCCGGGTGTTGTCGTTGAAGTAATCCCACAGCTTGGCGCGGTCGGGAATGTCACCAATCATTAGGATGCCTCCCGGCTTCATCCAGCCGCGAATGCGCCGCACCATAGCCACAATATCGGACTCATCGATGTACTGGATGCCGGCGTACCACAAGACCTTGGAGAAGGATTGCTGCGCAAATTGCGCGTCCCGCATGTCGCTAGTCAATACGCGCACGTTGGGCAGGCCGCGCGTTGCCAGTCGGTCGGTCAGAACAGGGCTGATATCGACCGCCTCCACGCCCGCGATGCGAGGGCCGAAGGCAGCGGTAAACAGGCCATTGCCGCAGCAAAGGTCCAGCAATTTGTCATCGGGCTGTAGCTCTAGCTGCTTACTGACGGTATCGAGAGTGATCTCCCATTTTCGCTGGTCGATAGGCTGCTTGTTGCGCGTGCGCAGGACTTGCGATTGCTCATCCTTATTGGCAACATCGGTTTGGTACTCGGACCAGAAGCTGGCCCAGTGTTCATTCTGTTTATGTGTCATATGGAAAATACCTCGTGAACGGCCCCGCTCAATGCCTTTTCATACGCCGCCAGATGAGTCTGGCTGATATCCGCGTGCGTGGGGAGATTGAGTATGTTGTTGCAGACGAAATGCGAAAGCGGGAACTGCTCCGCGCTGATCTCGGCAATGAGCGTGTGATACAGCGCAGTGGGAAGGATCTCGCGCTCGATGAGATTGAAGTAGAGCTGCTCGCGCTTGCCCTGGCTGACGATGACCGGAAAATTGAGCGGGACAGCCCCTTCCGGAATACTGTCGAACATGGGGATGAGCTGAGGCAGGCTGGCCACCCATTGCTGCACGACCTCGTAATTGCGCAGGCGGCGGCGCCCCGAGGCCTCCAGGTCGGTATCGGCGAACTCGGCAAGGGTCGCCGGTGCGATGCGCATGGAGGGCGGCAGGTCGGCCGCATCAAACAGACCGGCATTGTCGAGGAAGAAACCGCCGTCGGTCGTGGCCGTGCTCTTATGAATGGAGAAGACGGCATAGTCGCCGTAGCTGCCCAGCCGCCGTCCTCCAAGTCCGCCCAAGATCGTGTGGGCGCAGTCTTCGATCACTTTCACGCGGTAGCGGTGGCACAAGGCCACGAACAGTTCTACATCGACCTGAGGCACGCCAAAATAATGAATCAGCAAAACCAGCTGGAAAGCACCGCTGCGCAACTGCGCCTCAAGGGCATCCAGGTCGGGGCGCAGGCGCTCATCGACGGGATAGAACTCGTAATCGATCGCGCTGGAACGGATCGGATCGAAGACGCCCGACCCCTCGATCTTGGACAGGCCGATATAGGCTGGCAAGAGGATGCCTCGCGAATCCATGCGCTTGTGCGCCTGCAGGATGAACGTCATCGCTGCACGCGCCGAGGCGGTAAAGATGCGTCCGCTGCGATAAGAACGCAGATCCTTGTTTTCCTTTTCGATGAAAGCCATCTCAGATTCCCTGAAGGAAAGACGAAAATGTGGTGTGGAGATAATCTAGGTCGGCCTCGCAAAGACGCTGGTGCACGGGGATGAAGAATGCGTTCTCTCCGTAGAAGACACTGCACTCTATGCCATGCGCCCAGCCATGCTGCTTCATGGCGACCAGGTCCACCCCAGCAGGCAGGGTGAACATGAAGACGCCTGGAACGTCATACTCTAGCAGCTCGAAACGCGGCTGGCATCCCAGAGCGGTAAAGCGCTCGGCCAATGCATGGTGGTTAGCGCGCCTGTCCAGCGCTGCCTGTTCCAGCTGCGGCTGATGCTGCGACATTACTGCGCCTAGGTAACGCTCCAGCTCGCCGCCGGAGGGCACACGGCTGCGCACCTCGTACCGCGGATCATAGGAAAGCACGCCACCCATTTGCAAGGGGTAGACCTTGGGCAAGCTAAAGACGATGAAATCGCCCACTCGGCCCATGTCCTTTTTCGACGTATCGGCCAGGTAGGAGTGGCAAGCATCCTCTATGATAGGCAGGCCGTGGCTGCGCAGGTCCGCCAGGTCGCGGTAGGGAAAGCCGAACTCGTGATTGACGAACAGCGCCGCCGTATTGGCCTGCATCTGGCGGGACCACTTACAAACCTTTTCGATCTCGCGGGTGACGCAGGCGCTGATGTAGAGATTACCGGTAGTAGTGAGTATGGTTACGCAGTCATCCGGCTTTAGATTCAACGCCTGCAAGGCCAACGCTATGCCCTCCTTGCCAGATTCGGTGAAACACCAGCGGCGTGCGGCAAAACGCTGGTCCAAAGCCTGCGCGGCTGCGGTGGAGGCCGGCAGACGCAGATTGCGGGCCACATCCTCGGTGCGGAACGGGCTGATCCGGTAGCTAGGCGCGTAGAACGGGTCCGGATGCAGGACGAAGCCGTTGCGGAACTGGATTGCAGGCGCCGTGCTCATTGCTTCAGCTTGAGCACCAGGCCCATATCGGCCAAGTAGCGGATGTCGAGTTGGTCGGCGATGACATACATGGCCCGCACCAGTTCGGCGGACATGTTCTTCATCATCGAGTTGGGCAGCACCTTCAGCAGGAAGCCTTTCTGGTCAACGATCTCGAAGCCGGCCTCATCGACCTCGCGAGAGAGCTGCGCGAAATCATAGACCCGCATATGGCCCACCAGGTGGTCTCGAGGACTCAGCGTATCCAGCGCCGGCTGGATGCCCATGAGCACGGCCAGGCGGCGATGGATGGATTCAGCGTTAGGCACTGTCACCACCACCCGCGTCTGCGGACCGCACCACTTTCGCACGCAGGCCAGCGTATCAGCCGGATCGGACACATGTTCAAGGATGTTGGTTGCTAGGATGGCATCGTAATGGCAGTCCGGGCGGAACTCGGCGAACAGCGCATGGTGGACGCGCACGGCATCGCCGTAGATCTCGCGGGCGTTCTTGACCAGCAGTTCGGCGCCTTAGATAATATCTACCTTCATGCCCGCTTCGAGCAGCTGGTGGGTGACATTGCCTTCGCCAAAACCCATCTCTAACACACGACTGCCGTTGGAGAGCCAGCCATTGACCCACTGCGCGCACAGGCGGTGGAATTGCTGGTCGAACTCCTTGTCGGTGACCTCGATATTGAGGTGATACTGACTGGCAATCTGGTTCAGAGAATCCTTGTCCACGACAGGTTTCATCAAAGGGCTCCTTCCTGGTGTGCGATTTTCAACGCCTGGATGATATGGTCGTTGAGCGTAACGGAGACATAGCCGCTAGCCGCCCCGATCAGGGTGACCTTGTTGAATGTCTGCGCGATGCGCTCACGGCGCTGGTTGAACTGTTCCATCTGGGCGTGCGAGGGAATGACCAGTGCGCCGTTGAAGCTGCGCCGTTCGCAGGAAAGCACGGCCGCAGGATCGATGCCGTATCGGCTCAGCGCGGCATCCCAGCGCTGGTTGCGTTGCGGACTCTGCTCGTCCCAGTTGCTGGAATTGCATTCGAGGATGATTTTGTGCTCCGCCCCATGCTCACCCGCACAGACGCTCTGGTTAGTGACACGATAGAAAGGCGATACTGTTTCCGGATCAATAAGGACCGCAAACCGGTGAGCCAGCCCCTCAGCCTTCACACGCAAGAAAAACAGATCGAGATTGGCGCGTCGTCCCGGCGCCTGCAGCCCGCCGTCGGGCCCCAGCAACTGGCCAGGATCCGCGCCCCACACCAGGCGGTTGTAAGAGAAGCTGCGCTCGCCCACGCGCAGCGCGGAAGCAGCGGCATCGACTTCGACCTCCTTGGCGCCCTCGATCACGGTGACGCTGGACAAGGCCTGCACTGCATTGACGATGCGTGCGATGAAGGCGCCGAAATGCTGGTCGACCGGATAGCGGAAAATGGTCGGCTTGAGCGATTGCGGCGCGGCGGTGAACTGGCTCAGCAGGCTTTCCGGATAGAACAGAGGCGCCCAGCCGTTGCGATGGAACACGCCTTCGATCTCGCGGGTGGGAATGCCCAGGATCTTGCCAAAGATGGGCTCGATGAAAAGCTCATGGAAAGTATTGCCGTGGTTGGCCCGCGACACCTGCTCGAAGGGCGTGCTGGCCAGCGGACTACCAGGCTCGTTCTTGGTGCGCGGATGCAGGGGATTGGGACGCGCGAGGAGCTCCCTCAGTTCGGCGCAGATCTTCTGCTTCACCTCGGCCGGTAGGGTAAGCACCACGTCGAAGCGGTTGCTGATGATCAGGTCATCAACCAGCTCGCCGCGAAAGCACATCTGGGGCGTAGGCAGCGGGGCGGTCTGCATGAAACGCGCCAAATAGCTCTGCACTAAGTGGACGTAGCGCCCCACATCGGCCTTGCGATCAGGGCTGTAATGCTCCAAGTCGTCAGCCGGTTCGCCAAAGAGATCGAACTCGAAATTGGTCATGCCGGCGTCATAGATCTCGCTGTTGATGCTGATACCGCCGAATATCCCACCCCACGTACGGGAAGGATTAATTAACACCACTTCCTTGCCTGCATTGCCCAGCCTTTCGGCCAGCACCAGTGCCGACAGGCCGGAACCAAAAATCAGCCAGTCAGTATGCATCTTCATTAATTCTCCTACATGTCGGGACCATCATGCCAGACCATTTCCAGCTTCAGCGATTCCGTAAAACCGAGATTGCGCTTGAAACTCACCAGTCCGAAATTGGGTTCCTCATGCAGCGAAGAGATGCCCACGTCGAGCACAGCAAAGCCCTCCCGCGCGCAGAAGGCGTAGATATGTGAGGCCAGCATTGCCACCGGGCTGTAGCTTCGCATATCCGGGCCATCACCCCAATACAACACGTACAGTACCTGCGGCGAAAGAGCCAGGCAAATGGCGGCCGCGACCATATCCTGGCGGCTGGCGTCGCGATAGACTGCAAACAGATGCAGCCGCTGCTGGAACAGCGCCGCCATCTGGCGTACCTGTTCCAGCGACATCGAGATGGTCACGCCAAGTCGGACGCGGTTCTCCGCCAGCAAAGCATGGACCGCCGGCAGCGCCTGCTCATCAAGCTGGTCGCAAACAAAGCCCTCGCGCTCGGTCTTGCGGATGCGCTTGACGTTGCCGTAGTCGATGCGGTCGATGAAGGCGCGCTGATCGATGCGCATGTCGTTGTTGAGCTCGGCCTCGCGCGACTGGAAACCCAGCCGGGAAAAAATGTTAACGCTCATCGCTAACAGCGCGCCATCGTGACTCGCAGGCGCACATCGCACCCGCACGCTGCGCGCGCCCTGCGCCTTCAAGTGCGCCACCACCTCTGCAACGAAACGGCCCAGCAACTGCAGATCTATCTCGGCATTAAGGCTCAACCCGCCATAAGTGCCGCGCCCCGGACTAACAAATACGCTGTCGGCAGTGGCGTGAAAGGCCAACGTAGCAAACACCCGCTGATCATTTCGGCGGACCAGCTGGGCATAGCAGTCCTGCTCCGAACGGCTGTGCAGGAGGAAATACGCCGGCTCGTTGAACAGATGATTGCCCTGCGCCTCTAGGAAGGCATTGATATGCAGATCGAACTTCTCATCAAAAGCAAGAATACCTGGACAGATCATGTGTTTGTCCTAAACCTGCAAAAGCTGTTTGGAAACGCCTTCTGTTATGGGATACAACCGAGTTCCACTTCCGCCAGCGAGAACTATGCCTTTCATGACTTTCACTTTGACAATGGGTTCAGAAAGTCTACATACCAGTCCATAGCTTCTCTGAGCCCCTCCCTAATTCTGTGTGCTGGTTTGTAACCCAGCATTTTTTTTCCTTTGCTGATATCCGCCAAAGAATGGCGAACATCCCCTGAACGGAATTCACGATAGGCGGGCTGCGATTCATTGAGGTGAGGAAACTGGGTCGCAAGATTGTCTCGCAAATGGAAATACAACTGATTCAGGCTGGTGCGGTCGCCGACGGCGACGTTGTAGACCTGATTGGAAGCATCTTCATTGCTCGCCGTGGCAGCAAGAAGGTTGGCTTGGACAGCGTTGTCAACATAGCAGAAGTCACGGCTTGTTTCACCATCACCGTTGATATAGACCGGCTCGTTCTTGATCATGGCAGCGATCCACTTGGGGATAACGGCGGCATATGCGCCACTAGGGTCTTGCCGAGGTCCAAATACATTGAAGTAGCGCAGGCCAATGGCTTTAAATCCGTAGCTGCGAGCAAACACGTTGGCGTAAAGCTCGTTCACGTATTTAGTGACTGCGTAGGGGCTGAGTGGGTTCCCAATGTTTTCTTCGACCTTGGGCAGTGCGGGATGATCTCCATAAGTGCTGCTGCTTGCTGCGTAGGTAAAGCTGTGCGCCTTGGCGTCACGGGCGGCAACCAGCATGTTCAAAAAGCCGCTGATGTTGGTGTCGTTGGTGGCGATGGGATCGGCCAAGCTACGGGGCACGCTACCTAGGGCTGCTTGGTGCAACACGTAGTTCACTCCGGCACAGGCTTCCTGGCAGTCGGCCAACTTGCGAATGTCGCCTTCAAAGAATTTGAAGTTACTCCACCGCTCGGGGCTGACAAGGCTTTGCACTTCATCCAAATTGCGCCGGTGCCCGGTAGCAAAGTTGTCAAGACCGACCACGTTCTGGTCGAGCTTGAGCAGGGTTTCGAGCAGGTTGCTACCGATAAAACCTGCCACTCCTGTAACGAGCCAGGTTTTGGGCGATTGGCGCAGTTCGGTTTGAAGTAGCTCGTAGCGGGTCATGGTCATAGACGTCCGTCAGCAGAGCCAATGGGCAGAATGCTTTTCACATCAAAGACTACTGCATTTGGGATGCCCCAGGCTTTAATGCCTAGCTCACCCAACGCGGTGAATTGGCTATGGGCCACAGCAAGCACAATGGCGCTGTATTGGCCAGTCGCGGGGGCTTGCGTCAGGCATTGGAGGCCTAATTCGTGCTTGGCCTCAGCCACATCAATCCAAGGGTCATACACGTCAACCTGCATATTGTAGCCACGCAATGCTTTAACTATGTCTACAACCTTCGTATTGCGCACATCAGGGCAGTTTTCTTTGAAAGTCAGGCCCAGCACCAACACTTTGCTGCCCAGAACGGGCAGGCCTTTGTGCAGCATGAGCTTGACTGTTTCGTCTGCTACATGGCCGGCCATGCTATCGTTGATACGTCGGCCGGCCAGAATGACCTCGGGGTGGTAGCCCACCTCCTGCGCCTTGTGCGTGAGGTAGTACGGGTCCACGCCAATGCAGTGTCCCCCCACTAAGCCGGGACGAAAAGGTAAAAAGTTCCATTTGGTGCCAGCGGCTTCCAGCACTTCGAGCGTGTCGATGCCCAGTTTGTGAAAGATGAGACTCAGCTCATTCATCAGGGCAATATTCAAATCGCGCTGAGTGTTTTCAATGACTTTTGCGGCCTCTGCCACCTTGATACTGCTGGCTATGTGTGTGCCTGCGGTGATAATTTGTTTGTACAGCCGGTCCACCTCCTCGGCCACGGTGGTGGTGCTGCCGCTGGTGACTTTTTTGATGGTGGGCAGGCGGTGCTCTTTGTCGCCGGGGTTGATCCGCTCAGGGCTGTATCCACAAAAAAAGTCTTGGTTGAACTTGAGGCCGCTAAACTTTTCTAGGACGGGTACGCACACTTCTTCCGTAGCACCGGGGTAGACGGTGGACTCGTAAATGACGATATCGCCTGCCTTGAGCACTTTGCCCACGGGTTCACTAGCCTTAACCAACGGCGTCATGTCCGGGCGGTTGGCCTGGTCTACTGAGGTCGGCACGGTAACGATATATATTTGTACCTGCTGCAGGTCCTGAGCGG
>JACCDH010620679.1_pt1 | contig 27569 bp, 24 predicted proteins | sample 7442481 | NCBI WGS metagenome assembly JACCDH01 (sample SAMN15323433, study PRJNA562643) | freshwater metagenome | isolation source: river surface water | place: USA:Blue River Watershed | collected 2017-08-15 | reverse complement strand
CTTTGCAGGCCGCTGCCTCGCCTCTCGGCCACTCCACCGTTCAGGTGTCTGAGAGCGGATGACGAGACTCGAACTCGCGACCCTCACCTTGGCAAGGTGATGCGCTACCAACTGCGCTACATCCGCATTGCTCTCGACAGAGAACTTGAAAATTATGCCACATAATTCCAACTCGTTGTCAAAAAAGCGAAAAGCGGTGAGATTACTCCCACCGCTCTTCTTACTTTTTCTATCGTCGCTCTGGATCCTGTCCGAAGCTGTAGGCGGCTTCACCGTGAACCACTAGGTCAACGCCTGCAATCTCGTCCTCTGACTTGACTCTGAAGCCAATGGTCTTCTCGATCGCAAATCCGATGATCAAGGCTGCAAGGAAGCCGTAGATGAGGACTCCGAATGCAGCTATAGCCTGAACCACAAGCTGACCGTAGTCACCACCGGTGAAAAGACCTGTGTCGGTTGCGAAGAAGCCCAGGTACAGGGTTCCGATCAGACCAGCTGCCAGGTGGATACCCACTACGTCAAGGGAGTCGTCGTAGCCAAGCTTGAACTTCAGCTCAACTGCCAGTGCACTGAGGGCTCCGGCGATGACACCTAGGAGAAGTGCAAAGCCAGGGGTGATGCTCGCGCAGGCTGGGGTGATGGCGACAAGACCCGCCACCGCACCTGACGCTGCTCCGATAGAGGTCGCCTTGCCCTCCTTTACCTTCTCGATAGCCAACCAGCCCAAGATTGCAGCTGAGGTGGCACCGAGGGTGTTCACGGTGATCAAGCCGGCATTCTCGAGTCCGTTCAGGAACTCGGCACCGACGTTGAAGCCGAACCAACCGAACCAAAGGAGCGCTGCCCCCAAAAGAACTAGTGGCACGTTGTGAGGCTGCATGATGCCCTTGGCAAAGCCGAAGCGCTTGCCGAGCACAATGGCTAGCGCTAGTGCGGCAGCGCCAGCGTTGATGTGAACCGCGGTTCCACCGGCGTAGTCGATAACGCTAGGCATATCGAGCCAGGTGCCTAGCTCCATGATCCAGCCACCGCCCCAGACCCATGCTGCTACTGGGAAGTAGGACACGGTTGCCCAGATACCAGCGAAGACCAACCAGGCCCCAAAACGGGCACGGTCAGCGATTGATCCTGAGATCAGCGCAACGGTAATGATGGCGAAGGTCGCTCCGTAGGCTGCGCCTACCAATCCTTCGTTGTCGAGCCCTGCTAGGCCGAAGCTTGCAAATGGGTTACCGCTGAAGTCAGTAGGGTTCTCGACGGCAGACATGCTGTAGCCATAGAGCACCCAGAGGACTCCGATTAGGGCGAGCGATCCAAAGCTCATCATCATCATGCTCACGACAGACTTGGCCTTCACCAAACCGCCGTAGAAAAACGCCAATCCTGGCGTCATCAAGAGCACCAACGCAGTTGAGAGCACTGCGAAAGCTAGTTCTCCGGTTCCTAACATGTCCACCTCACTTTTAGTAATCAAATGGCCAACCCTCGGCGGCCATGGGACAATCTTGAGAGCGACCGATTACGGTCAGTCACTTCGTTAGTTTCGGCTCGGTTACAAAATCGGCCTTGCGTTACGTTTGTGTTTCAAGATGCCCAAGGAGTGGTTTTGAAAAGTGATAGGTCTGCTGCCCTTTTGTTGCTTGCTGCAGCGGTTGCAGGGCTGGTAATCGCCAACTCCCCCATCGGGTCTGGCTTCCTTGACTTCAAGCACTCCTACATTGGTTTCGAACTGATCGGTCTAAAGCTTTCAGTTGAGCACTGGGTATCCGACTTACTGCTAGCGGTCTTTTTCTTGGTAGCCGGACTCGAGTTGAAATATGAACTTCGACTCGGAGTGCTGAGCAAGTTCAAGACTGCCTTGGTTCCGGTGTTGGGTGGCATCGGTGGCGTCGCGGTTCCCGCTTTGATCTACCTTTCACTCACCTGGGGAACTGAGCTCGTGACGGGTTGGCCGATTCCTACGGCGACCGACATTGCCTTCGCCTTGGGGGTCCTGGCAATCTTTGGCTCTGGGCTTCCTAAGTCAGCCCGAGTATTCCTTCTTGCCCTAGCAATATTCGATGATCTTGTCGCTATCAGCATCATTGCTGTTTTCTATACCGATGACGTGAAGATCGAGTGGCTATTGATCGCATCGGCTATCGCGCTCGCTCACAGCGCTATCGAGCAGCTGAAGAAAATCCCGATCAATTTCATTCGAGTAATTACCTTCCTAATGCTCTGGTATGCGGTCTACCAGTCGGGCGTTCACGCAACTATCGCTGGGGTGGTGTTGGGCTTGATCATCCCAGCCTCGAAGACTCATTCCCTCACCGCAAAGCTTCAACCTTGGACCAATTCGATTGCGCTACCAGTGTTCGCTTTCTTCGCGGTCGCCATCGCACTTCCTAGCTTTGCCGAGGAGGTTTCGGTGGTGTTCCCAGCGATCGCAATTGCTCTGCCGGTTGGCAAAATCCTCGGAATCACCGTGCTTGCCTACCTTGCAAACAAGCTTGCCGCTCCTGAAGACAGACTTAGTCTGAAGTTGCCCGATTTCATGGCGGTGGCAGCAATTGCGGGTGTCGGATTCACGGTTTCGCTGCTGATGACAAATCTCTCTTTTGCCAACAACCCAGAGGTTCTTGCCGAAGCCACCCTTGCCGTTATCTTCGGCAGCCTTATCTCGATGGCCATCGGTGGCTTTCTGGCGAGCTGGCGCGGGAAGCACTACCGCCGACTAGCTAGGTCAGTAAAGCTCGCAGAGCGCGCCGATTCTTGATACCGCTCTTAGGTATTTCTTGCGATATCCGCCTGAAATCATGGTCTCAGAGAAGACTTTGGTTGCTGGAACCTTGCCTGATGTCCTCAGTGGAATCTGCTGCTCGTAGAGACGATCAACGAAGCTGACCAATCTCAACGCGGCAACCTGATCCTCAAGCTGGTGCAGGTTCTTGATCGCAAGCGAACCAACCTGGTCAATCAGTTTTCTGAATTTTGTCGGGTGCAGGGTTCCAAGATGAGCCAGCAGGGCATCGAAATCCTCGAGGAAGCCGTCCTCCTGATAGCCAATCCAGTCACTCAGCTCAAGCTCGCTGAGGTTCCTAGAGTCTTGGCTGCTATCGCGATGACGATAGTCCTCGCCATCGACGCTGACAATTTCGAAGCGCTCTCCTAGGCCCTGAATCTCCCGTTTGAAATCCTCGGCAGCAAATCTTCCCTGACCAAGAGCGTTTGGTGGAGTGTTTGAGGTGGCAGCAAAGCGCACGCCTTTTTCGCTGAGCTCTTTCAAGAACCGCGACATCAGCATGGTGTCACCCGGATCGTCGAGCTCGAACTCGTCTATGCAGATCAGTGCATAGCTTGAGAAGCTCGAAACTGCTTGGCTGAAACCAAGGTAACCAACCAGTGAGGTGTACTCGAGGAAGCTGCCGAAAGCCTTTCGTCCAGAGAACGCGTGGTAAATCGACGCTAATAGGTGTGTTTTACCAACTCCAAAACCACCGTCGAGATAGATACCGGGGATTGCCTCGGACTTAGAAAATAGCTTTCTGACTGGACCCGTTACGAATTGTTTCGAGCGCTCCACAGCCGCCTGCTGTGAGGGAAAATTGGGGTCTGGGCGGTAGTTCTCAAAGTGGGCTTTGACAAACTCAGGTGGTGGCACCAACTGTCGAATAAGCTCTTCTGTAGCGGTGGATGGAACCACACCAACCAAGGAATTTGGTTGATTTTTTGCTGGTTCTAGCACTCAGGCTCCGTTCGTCGGGGCAAGTTTAGACAATCTTTAGGAGTTACGGTGTCAGACAAGTTCTCAGGCTATGCCCATCCACAGGTTCTGGTAACCACTGAGTGGTTGGCCCAGAACCGCACCTCGGTCAAGGTCGTCGAATCCAACGAAGACATTCTTTTGTATGACACCGGCCACATTCCCGGTGCATTGAAGCTGGATTGGCACACTGAACTAAATGATCCAGTGCGTCGCGACTACTTAGATGGGGCCGGCTTTGCCGCTCTTATGCAGCGCAAGGGAATCTCCCGTGATGACACTGTGGTGCTATACGGTGACAAGTCCAACTGGTGGGCCTGCTACGCGTTTTGGGTTTTCAAGCTCTTTGGACACGAGGATGTTCGACTTCTGGATGGCGGCCGGGCGAAGTGGGTTGCAGAGGGTCGCGAGCTAACCCGTGAGGTCGATCCGGTCACTTCGGGGAACTACCCGGTTGTGGAGCGCAAGGATTCGGAAATCAGGGCATTCCGTGACGACGTTCTTAGGCACGCAGGGTCACCGATCGTAGACATTCGCTCTTTCCCTGAGTACACCGGAGAGCGACTGCACATGCCGGACTATCCAAACGAGGGTGCCGCTCGAGGCGGACACATCCCATCGGCAAGAAACGTGCCTTGGGGAAAGTGCGTTCAGGAAGACGGTAGCTTCAAGCCGGTAGAGGGCTTGCGCGAGGTTCTGTTGGACGAGACTGGCTTCAGCGAGTCTGAGAAGTTCATCACCTACTGCCGTATCGGAGAGAGATCCTCTTTGACCTGGTTTGCCCTCAAGTACCTTATTGGCGTGAAGGACGTCCGTAACTACGACGGCAGTTGGACCGAGTGGGGCAACCTCGTAGCGGTTCCAGTCGCGCGTGGCGAAGAGCCTGGGGTTTTGGCCTAGTGCACGAAAGAGTAAGTGCGGTAGTTGATGACTTCCAGTCGATGACTGGCAACGATCGCCTACAGATGCTCTTGGAGTACGCTGATGCGCTTCCTGACTTGGATAGTCGATTTGGAGAGCACCCTGAGCTTCTAGAGCGAGTTGAAGAGTGTCAGGCACCGGTATTTATCGCGGTCGAGGGCAGCCCAGCGAAGATTGATTTGTTTTTCTCTGCCCCCAAAGAGGCTCCAACAACTCGCGGATTTGCCTCTGCGCTGAATCAGGCTTTGAACGGTCTCACCGCAGCAGAAATCCTCGCTGTGTCTGATGATTTCCCAACCGAGCTAGGCCTAGACCAGCTGATTTCCCCACTTCGCGTTCGCGGCATGCGCGGCATGCTTGCCCGCATCAAAAGAAAGACGCGGGAGCTTGCTGCCGGTTAGCGACCACTTTGGATCTGCGTCGCTGTCAGATAGCTTCCTAGACGCGCTGCTTGCAGGTTCAAAAATCACCGCAAGTTTGGTGGTGGATTCAGCAGGTGAAACCCAGGATGAACAGGGCGGTTCGAAGCTACTTGGCGGACCAACTGATCTGCTATGGCTCAGGGCCTTGCGAAGGAATGCCAATCTGGTGGTCACGAGCGGTAAGACTTACCGTGCCGAAAAGTATCGGATGCCAAAGTCAGCGAATCTTGCAGTTTTCTCAAGATCAAGACTCTCCCCGCCCGAAGGACTCGATAATCCACAACGGTTCATCGAACTCGGCGAAGTCCCCTCGATACCTCAGGTCGTTCAAACCCTGGCAAAGGACTACAGCAGGATTCATCTAGAGCTAGGTCCTAGCACTTTGATTCCAACCTGCAAAGAACTTGAACTGGGAATCTGGATAAGCTCACTCGAACCCACGGGAGTCACTGCATTCTGTGACAAGCACCAGCTGTCTGTTGTGCATGAAATCAGGGCGAAGGATTTGGTAATCGCTTACTGCCGCTAGCGGCGTGGCACGGGCCTCCTTTTCCGCTTCAGGAGTAGCTTTTTGGGGTGGAGTTAGACCTGTCCGAAATCAGTGAGCCCTTTAGAGGCATGCTCGCTTCCTTGACTGAGGTCGCCACTCGTGATGAGATCGAACTAACTCAGATCCCATCCCCAAAAGGCATCGCTCCAGAGTCGTTCGCCATATCCGCAGAGATCCGGCATCAAACCGAGTCAGATCACGGTGTGAGCCGATTGGTGTTCTGCAGAGACCCTCAAATTCCAGAGGGTTGGAACTCTGAATTTCGTATCATCGGCTACGCAAAATCACCAATCGAGTTGGAGATGGCAAAGGACGAGTATCTCTCTCAATTGCCCTGGGAATGGCTTCGCGATTCACTGAGTCAAAATGGCGCAAGCTTTGCCCACGAAGCGGGAACCACAACCACAGTTGTTTCCACCGGCCACGGTTCTTTGATCACCCAGCCGCAACATGCGGAGCTTGAAATCAGGGCATCATGGGCGCCGGTAGGTTTTGATTTGAAGCCTCATCTCCAAGGGTGGATTGAATTGCTCGCCCTGATCAGTGGCTTACCCCCTAGGGACAGCAAAGTAGTGAGGCTTGGTTGAAGCTTTCTGCTCCCCGCCTGCCTGTGGCATTGGTCACAACTGAAAATGAGTTGCTGCGCTGTGTTTCTGACATCGCAAAGGTAGATGTTCTCTCCTTAGATGCCGAGCGCGCGAGCGGCTTTCGATACTCTCAGAAGGCCTATCTGGTTCAAATAGCAACCGAGTCAGCGATTTTCCTGATTGACCCAGTTCTACTTGACGAAGAGTCACACACTTGGCGAGAGCTGCTCTCGGCTCAGCTGAACCAGAAGACTTGGCTGTTGCATGCCGCCACTCAAGACCTCCCCTGCCTTGCTCAGCTTGGGTTTTACCCCAAGAAGCTGATTGACACTGAACTGGCGGCTCGCATCGCTGGGCTAGCAAGGGTCGGACTTGGATCACTTTGCGAGGAGCTTCTTGACCTAGAGCTTGCCAAGGAGCACAGTGCCTCCGACTGGTCGCTACGGCCACTGAGTGACGAGATGCTCAACTACGCCGCCCTAGATGTTGATGTCATGGCAGAGCTGTGGGTCGCACTTGAAAAGCTTTTGATCGAGCAGTCAAAGATCGATTTCGTAGCCGAGGAGTTTGAGCACCTGCTCGGTTTCAAACCCAAACCCCAGCCACAAGAACCCTGGCGCAATCTGCCAGGGTTGAGCAAAGTCAAAGATCTAAATCGAGTCAAAATTGCTGCCAGTTTGTGGCTGGAGCGAGACCGGATCGCCAGAGAAAGTGACACGGCCCCCGGTCGATTAATCCCTGACCGAGCCATCATGGCGGTTGTCAATACTCCTCCAGCCTCCAAATCTGAGCTTGCGGGCAATCGAGAGTTTCAAGGCAGGGCTTCGCGCTCCATGCTTGGGGTATGGTGGCAGGCAATCGCTTCAGCTAATGATCTAGAGATTGAGTTGACGCCATCAGAGCGCGGCAACGGAATCCCAAATCATCGATCCTGGGAAAAGCGCTTTCCTGAAGCTCACCAACGACTCGAGAGCACCAGGCCAAGGTTGGTATCGCTCTCCGAAGAGCTCTCCATCCCAGTGGAGAACCTGCTGACACCTGACTATCTAAGACGAGTATGTTTTGCTCCGGAGCAAGACGTAGCCAAACAGCTAGAGCAGCTAGGTGCACGCAGCTGGCAAATTAACCTAGTTGCGCCTCTGATCCAAGCTGAGTTTTCTCGCCTTCAAGAGGCTTAGCGTGGGGCACTTTCGTGCCAACAACCTGAGCAACGATTTCATGGGCAATAGCCTGAGGAGTCAGGCCGAGTCGCTCCAGAATCTCTTCACGCTCTGCATGCTCGAGAAACTCAGCTGGAACACCGACCTCGTTAAGGCCAGTGTCAACACCGTTTGCCCTTAACTCCTGGCGCACTCTGCTACCAAAGCCACCAACTCGCACGCCATCTTCAAGCGTGACAACCAAACGGTGCTCGGCGGCAAGGTCGATGATGCTCTTTTGAACTGGAACTATCCATCTTGGGTCAACCACGGTTGCACCGATACCCTGAGCCGCAAGCAGGTCGGCCACTTTCATGGCGGTATGGGCAAAGGGGCCAACTGCCACGATCAATACATCCTTGCTTGCCGAGCGGTGTAGCACGTCCACACCATCCTGTGTGCGGTACTCGGCGGGTAGGTCGCTCGCTACCGATCCCTTTGGAAAACGAATCACTGTTGGGGCATCGTTGATCTCGATCGCCTCCTGCAGCTCTTCGCGCAGGGTTGCCTCATCACGTGGGGCGGCTAGCCTGATTCCTGGAACCACCTGAAGGATTGATAGATCCCATACGCCGTGGTGCGAGGCGCCATCAGGACCGGTTATGCCGGCACGGTCGAGCACGAAGGTGACGCCAGCCTTGTGGAGCGCAACATCCATCAGAAGCTGATCAAAGGCGCGGTTTAGGAACGTTGAGTAGATTGCGACAACGGGGTGCAATCCACCAAAGGCCATACCCGCTGCAGAAGCAACCGCATGTTGCTCAGCGATACCGACATCGAAGGTGCGGTCGGGGAATCGGGAAGCGAACTTGTCTAGTCCGACCGGGATAAGCATCGCTCCAGTTATTGCGACCACGTTCTGGTTTTGCTGACCAATTTGAACCATCTGGTCCGCGAATACACCGGTCCAGGATTTGCTGCCGCTAACTTTTATCGGCATACCGGACTCAGGGTTGATCTGTCCGACTGCGTGGAATTGGTCAGCCTTATCCTCGAGTGCCGGGTTGTAGCCTCGACCCTTTTGGGTGATGGCATGCACTATCACGGGTGCCCCGTAACTCTTCGCCAGCTGGAGTGCCTCTTCCATCGCCTTCAGGTCATGTCCGTCGATTGGGCCGATGTACTTGATTCCTAAGTTTGGAAAAATCCCCTGCGGTGCATTCTCAGTCACGATCGAGTGGCCTGCAGCGTGCGCAGCGTCAAAAACTGCTCTACCCAGAAAACCGAACTTATAGAAGAGCTTCTTGGATAGTCGATAGCCCTTTTTGTACCAGCCCTCTGTGCGAATGGCATTCAGTGTCTTGGCAAGACCGCCGATAGTTGGAGCATAGGAGCGACCGTTGTCGTTTACGACGATCACAAGCTTGCGGTCATTGTCGTGGCTGATGTTGTTGAGGGCTTCCCAAGCCATTCCACCCGTGAGCGCACCGTCTCCGATGACGGCAACCACGTGTCTGTCCTGACCGGTTGATTTGAATGCGCGACTGATTCCATCTGCCCACGACAGTGAGGAGGAAGCATGAGACGACTCGACGATGTCATGTTCGGATTCGCTGCGCTGCGGATAACCCGCAATTCCGTCCTTCTGACGAAGCCGTGAGAAATCGTGACGACCGGTTAGTAGCTTGTGAACGTAACTCTGATGTCCGGTGTCCCAGACAATTGAGTCCCTTGGTGAGTCAAAGACCCTGTGGATTGCAACCGTGGTTTCAACAACACCTAGGTTCGGACCCAGGTGTCCGCCAGTCTTGGAGACAGACTCAACGAGGTAGTCGCGGATCTCCTGGCACAGTGCGCTCAGCTCTACATCGCTGAGCCCCTTGAGGACCTGGGGCTTCGTTACCCTGCGAAGAATATCCATTTTTAGCTAAACCCGAATTGGATTTAGTTGATTCCTAGGCGACCAGGGATCGAAGGACATACTGCAGGATTCCACCGTTGCGGAAGTAGTCGGCCTCACCCGGGGTGTCGATGCGAACGATCGCATCAAACTCGACGACCGATTTGCCCGCTGGAGAATGAGCTGATGGCTTGGCCACAACACGCACAGTCTTCGGTGTAACACCCTCATTGAGTTTTTCAATGCCTGTGACATCGAAAACCTCTGTGCCGTCTAGACCTAGCGAGTCGGCGCTCTCCCCCTGCGGGAACTGCAATGGCAAGACACCCATGCCAATCAGGTTCGATCTGTGGATGCGCTCGAAGCTCTCTGCGATTACAACCTTGATTCCAAGCAAGCTGGTTCCCTTAGCGGCCCAGTCACGTGAGGATCCAGAACCGTACTCCTTGCCCGCTAGGGCAACCAGTGGGGTGCCTTGAGAACGGTAGTTCTCGGAAGCATCAAAGATAAAGCTCTGTGCGCCGTCTGCGGTTGTGAAGTCTCGGGTGTAGCTACCCTCGACGTTTTCGAGAAGCTGGTTACGAAGGCGAATGTTTGCGAATGTACCGCGAATCATCACCTCGTGGTTTCCTCGTCTTGAGCCATAGGAGTTGAAGTCAACTCGAGATACACCACGTTCAGTGAGGTATTTTCCAGCGGGTGAGTCTGCCTTGATAGAACCCGCAGGTGAGATGTGGTCGGTCGTGACCGAGTCACCAAGCTTCACAAGTACCCGCGCACCGGTCACGTCAGAAACTGGCTCTGGGGTGAGCTTCATGTTGTCGAAGTAAGGCGCCTTCTTCACGTAGGTTGAGTTCTCATCCCATGTGAAGATCGAACCCTTTGGAGTCGGCAGTGAACGCCAGCGCTCATCGCCATCAAACACAGACGCGTACTGAGTCTTAAACATCTCCGAGTTAATCGAAGAATCAATGGTGGACTGGACTTCTTCTGGGGTTGGCCAGATGTCCTTCAGGAAGACGTCGTTACCCTGTTGGTCTTGACCGAGCGGGTCGTTCTCGAAGTCGAAGTCCATGGTTCCAGCAAGCGAGTAAGCAATTACCAGCGGTGGAGATGCAAGGTAGTTCATCTTCACATCAGGGTTGATGCGACCTTCAAAGTTGCGGTTACCAGAAAGAACTGCGGTGACAGCTAGATCGTTCTCGTTGATCGCCTTCGAGATCTCGTCACTTAGCGGCCCCGAGTTTCCAATACAGGTGGTGCACCCGTAACCAACAAGGTTGAAACCAAGCGCATCCAGCGAGTCGGTTAATCCAGCCTTGGCGTAGTACTCGGTAACAACCTTCGAGCCAGGTGCGAGCGAGGTCTTTACCCAGGGCTTGGCCTTGAGACCCTTAGCAACAGCCTTCTTTGCCAGCAGGCCAGCTGCGAGCATTACCGATGGGTTGGAGGTGTTCGTGCACGAGGTGATCGAGGCGATGGTTACAGCACCGTGATCGATGGTGAAGTCCTTGCCTTCGACCTTTGCGGGCTTACTCTGCTCACCTGCGTAGGTAGGCAGCACCTGCTCGAACGAAGTCTTTGCCTTGGAGAGTTCGATGCGGTCCTGAGGACGCTTTGGACCAGCTATCGATGGGACAACTGTTGAAAGGTCCAGCTCCAGGTACTCGGAGTAAACCGGTTCGATTGACGGGTCGTGCCAAAGTCCTTGAGCCTTGGTGTATGCCTCTACTAGGGCGACCTCCTGCTCCGAACGACCAGTAACACGCAGGTAGTCCAGGGTGACCTCGTCGATTGGGAAGATTGCAACGGTTGAGCCGAACTCTGGGGACATGTTACCGATGGTTGCACGGTTTGCCAGTGGAACCTTGGAGACGCCCTTGCCATAGAACTCGACGAACTTGCCCACTACTCCGTGCTTGCGAAGCATCTCGGTGATTGTCAATACAACATCGGTAGCTGTAGCACCGGTTGGGATCTCGCCAGTTAGCTTGAACCCGACGACTCTTGGAATCAGCATCGACACAGGCTGGCCCAGCATGGCCGCCTCGGCTTCAATGCCGCCTACACCCCATCCAAGGACACCCAAACCATTGACCATGGTGGTGTGGGAATCGGTTCCCACACAGGAGTCTGGATAAGCAACGAGCTCGCCATCAATCTCGCGGGTCATTACAGTGCGAGCCAGGTATTCAATGTTCACCTGGTGCACGATTCCAGTCCCTGGAGGAACAACCTTGAAGTTGTCAAAAGCCGTCTGTCCCCAGCGCAGGAACTGGTACCGCTCGGCGTTTCTCTGGTACTCAAATTCCACGTTGCGCTCTGCGGCATCTGGGGAGCCTGCGATGTCGATCACGACTGAGTGGTCGATGACCATTTCAGCTGGCGCTAGCGGGTTGATCTGCTGTGGGTCGCCACCAAGTTGGGCTACAGCCTCACGCATGGTTGCCAGGTCTACCACGCAGGGAACACCGGTGAAGTCCTGCATGATCACGCGAGCCGGGGTGAACTGAATTTCAGTGTCAGGCTCTGCACTTGGCTCCCAGTTGACCAAAGCGTCTACGTGAGCCTTGGACACGTTTGCACCGTCCTCGGTGCGGAGCATGTTCTCCAGAAGAATCTTCAGGCTGTATGGGAGCTTCTGTGCCCCGAGCTCGGCCATGCTGTAGTACTTATAGTCCTTGCCGGCTACGGACAGTGACTTAGCTTGGAAACTTTTACCCATGTGTATTTCCTCCAGAGTTACTCGAATAATCTACCGCTTTTGACTGCTGGATTCTTCTCAGTAGAACCCACGTGAGTGCCAGCAAACCTGCATATGCCGGAGCCCCCATGATTGCTCTTGCCATCGCCAGTTGCTCAACTAGGTCGGCGAAGTAAAGCGGAACCTGAACCAGCAGTCGCAGTGAGAAGAACGCAACCCAAATCAGTGTGATCACCTGGAACTTGCGTCGAAGGGGCTTATCCCTGCGCCAGTGGTCGAGGCCGAACAGAAATTGACCGGCATAGCCCAGAATAGGGCGCTTAATCAAGACGCTCACCAAAAGTACGGACCCGTAGGCGGCATTAGTAAAGAATCCGGGTACAAAGTAGTCGGAGGCCTGCCCACCGTCGCGCAAGGCCAAAAAGGCTGCGAGCCCGACCGCTCCCAATCCAATCAGGGCCTGCATCAGCGATTTGCGCTGAAAAAGCCGAATCAAGATGAAAATGCAGGATAGCCCGACGGCCGCGGATACCGCCCAAATTGCCGAACGGCTCAGCCCATAGGTGACAGAGAACGCGGTGGCGGGAAGGACTGCCTCCAGAATGCCTAAGGGGCCGCCGATGGAGGCTAGTAGCGATGAGCCGGTAAGGACTAAGTCCTCCCCCTCCTTCGCAAGTCCGAGACGACCCGCAACTTGGTCCCGCTTACTCATTCGCCGTCGGCAAGGTGATGGGTAGCAGCTCACCTGGTGGCAAGGCGGTGTCCCCACGGTTGACCGCTACCGACCGGTATAGCGCGACTAGTTTGGAGTAGGTCTCGGGTTGATATATCTCGGGACCGGTTAAGACCCCTCTAAGAAACCAACGCGGTCCATCTACGCCGATAAATCTGGATTCGCGCAAGAATCGCTTGCCGTTCTCAGTGACGGAGGTCTGAACTCGAAGTTCTGGGCCCAGCACTCCCGGGATAATCTCTGCGAGACCATTTTGTTCGGCGATGCCCTTAGCTATCGCATTCATGGTGAACTCCCACAGACCCTCGGATTTTGTAGCAGCAAAGGCTTGAATCTGAAGTCGGTGACCATCTTGCTCGAGCGATAGCGACACGATGCGCTTTGACTGATCGTCGACATCGGCCTTGATCGTGATGCCCGGCTGTGGCGAGATGCGAAGCGAACCGAAGTCGAGATACGGTGTCAGGATGCCGAGCTCGGAGACATCAAACGGCCCATTTTCTAATCGGTCAGCCGGTTCAAGCTTCGCCATCAGCTTCGCCCCGTCGATCCAAAGCCACTGTCACCGCGGGAACTTTCTGGTAGCTCCTGAACCGGGTGAAAGGTCGCTCTTTCGACTCTTTGAAACACGAGCTGGGCGATTCGATCGCCTCTAGTAATTTGGAAGTCCTCGTCGGAAAGATTGATAAGCGTCACCATTAGCTCACCCCGATAGCCCGCATCAACGGTTCCAGGGGTGTTCAGCACGGTAATTCCGTGTTTGGCAGCGAGGCCGGATCTTGGGTGCACCAATCCAACGTAGCCATCTGGCATAGCGATCTTCACGCCGGTCTTCACCAGTGCGCGCTTACCGGGCTCCAGGATCAAAGTCTCAGTAGAGCGCAGATCCGCTCCGGCGTCCCCTGGTTTTGCATAGCTGGGTTCAAAGCCCGCTTCGGCGATGATGAGCACGTCTAAATTCACCCCGCCAGCGTAATCTATTTGCGTGCACCTTGTTTTTGAAGAGCGATTACTGCCGGCCCCCACAACGTATCTAGCACTTTCGCTATCAGCGCCGATGGTCGCACTGGCGGCTCTACCCTTCAGTTTAGAACTCGCTCTGACACTGGGCGTTTTGGTTCCCACGCTCCTTTTCGCGCTGGCCAGCTTGCTTGCCCCCAAGATCTCACTCACCGATTTGGAGTTACGCGCGGGCTCTTTTTCAATTCCGCGCGAAATCATTGGCGAAGTTCGGGTTTTGGATCAGCAGGCCTCGAGATTTGAACGAGGGCCGGGACTAAATGCAAATGCTCGGATGCTGTTGCGCGGGGACATTGCAACCATGATCAAAATAGAGATTCTGGATCCCCAGGATCCGACTCCCTACCTATTGATTTCTACTAGGCGCGGCGAATTACTAGCTAGCGCACTCCGTGCAAATCGGGCCTAGTTTGGCCTTCGAAGCCATCTGATTCTGCGGCTTTACCAAGAAGCAGCTCATGCAGGTGAATTCGTTCTCCTGCAGCGGCAAAATAACGACCTCAAGCTCTTCGTTTACCACATCTGGGATCGTGAAGGAATCCACGTTGTCAGCGTCATCCTCGCTGATTGTTGGCTTTGAGGGGATGCGCTCCTTAATTGCGTCTAGAGATTCCGTATCGTCATCGTTTTTACGCTGAGCGTCGTAATCAGTAGCCATCTCGCATCCCTTTCCATTCCTCGGCGTGAAGCATGCCCTAGTCATTTGATAAAAGCAAGTTGGAAACGCCGACAGTTGAATTCTCTTAGCAAACTCACCGAGCAGGTTGCCGTGGTGTTCTGAGCTCTAGTGCCAGACTTCAACCAAGGAGGCGGCTATGGAGCTCAGATTCATCACTCGCGAGAGCGATTTCCTGATTTTGGAGACAGAGTCAGGGGAACGAGCCAGGGTTTTGATTGACGAGTCCTTGAAAGAGGCTGTCAAGCGAGTTCCGCAGATCGCTAGTTCCGGAGTTAGCCCCAAGGATGTGCAGAGCGCTATCCGATCCGGTAAGACGCCTCAAGAGGTCGCACAGCAGCTAAATGTGCCAATTGAGGCAGTACTTCCATTCGCCGCTCCAATCTTGGATGAGCTTCGATTTGTGCTTCAGCAGGCGCTGACCACAAAAGTTTCAAATGGCTCGAAGATGCAGGAGTTCGGAGAGCTTGTTGCTCTGACGTACCCGAACCCTGACTTTGAAATCACTAAGCCAGCAGATAAGTGGGTCCTCACGGCCGGTAACAGCTTGAAGTGGAACTTTGACCCTAAGACAAGATTGATTGACCCGGTTAGTCCTGCTGCCCAGGAGCTTGCAAAGTCGATTTCAAGTGAGCGCGAGATGATTAGGGTCGCACCGCCCGTTGTCCAGGAGACTCAAAGCGCCCCTGAGGTTACCGATGCAACGGCTGAGCCAGAGCCGGCGGCTTCGGTTCATGACTTAGTCGAAGAGCTCAGAGCTCGCAGAGCCGCCCAAACGAATCAGATTAAGCCTGCTAGCGCGAAGGGTCGAGCGTCGTTGCCAAGCTGGGATGAGATTGTTCTCGGGACCAGCTCAGATGTTGAACCGGATCAAGGGGATCTGTAGCTCCTGTGAGCTCAATCCCCCGTGATGAGCGATCATCCGGTAGGAACGCGGTTTAGAAAAATCTGAGTGATACAGAGTGTTATTGCCCTTTGCTAAAAGCACCAAATCAGGGATTCTCTCTTTGGCCTGCGGTCCCAGCTCACCATACAATCCGGCTTCGACAAGAGCGTTTGCATCGTACGCGCTGAACTGCTGATACGTTTCTAGCTCTTGAAGCAAGGCTTCCTTCTCGACTTCGGGCTTGAGATACAAATACATACTCCGGGTGTCTCCACCAACAAATTCGACTCCCCTTGGCCTAAGAAGCTCGTCTAGCTCAACTCGCTTCTGATCATTAGTGTCGACCATTCCGTGGTCCGCTGTTATGACTATCCCGGCATCCTTGGGGATCACCTGGGTGAAGCGCTCCAAGATTCCGTTCAACTGCTCCAACAGTGCTCTCCAGCTGTCTGACTCCCAGCCCTTGACATGTCCAAGCTGGTCAAGCTCTTGAATGTAGAGATAGTTGATTGATCGCTCTTGGCTTTCAAGAAGTCGCTTGGCCATTTCGAATCGATCGGCGATTTCATCCGCCTCGTGAAAAAGCACCCCGCGCATCGTTGCTTTGGTGAAACCCGTGGTCCGATACTCGGTGGCAGAAATGACATTGGTCACCACCCCTTTTTCAAGTGCGGCTTCCGAAATGGTTTGGTTGGGCTGCCACTGGAGTGGATCTGTCTCCTCGGTCCAACCATTCAAAAGATTCAATGTGCGCTGAAAGTAGCGATCTCGAACCATATGGCCAATGATTCCGTGTCCTCCGGGCCGAAGACCCGTTGCGAAACTTGATATGTTGACGCTCGTTGTCGACGGAAAAGCCGCGTGCAGCACCTGACCTTTTGAAGCAGCTCCCGCGAGGAATGGAGCGTGTCCAGCTGCAGCTTTCAAGTTTTGATAGCCAAGGCCGTCGATGAAGATGACCAGTACTTTGTTCCGGGGTTTGAAACCAAGCTCGGAGCGCTCCCCTAAAACCGAACTGAGTGCGGATTTGAACACATGCCGAATGCTCCCAAGTCCTTTGGGTACTGGAGGTAAAGTCAATGGCACCCCAGAAGTTTTACACACCGAGGAACATGACCCAGTCCAACGAACGCATTATTGACGTTGATGTCGCCAAAGAAATGCGGGAATCATTTCTGGAGTACTCCTACTCGGTCATCTATTCCAGAGCCCTGCCAGATGCCCGCGATGGCCTGAAGCCCGTTCAACGCCGCATCGTTTACCAGATGGGTGAAATGGGCCTGCGACCAGATCGCGGTCATGTCAAATCTGCTCGCGTCACCGGCGAGGTGATGGGAAAGCTTCATCCGCACGGAGACGGTGCAATCTATGATGCGCTGGTTCGTATGGCCCAGGATTTCAGTCTGCGTCTGCCACTTATTGATGGCCACGGTAATTTTGGAAGCCTAGATGACGGTCCGGCAGCTGCTCGTTACACCGAAGCCCGTCTGGCTCCAGCTTCACTTCTTCTGAATGAGTCCTTGGATGAGGATGTTGTCGACTTCGTACCAAACTACGACGCGCAGTTAACCGAGCCGAGTGTGCTGCCAGCGGCATTTCCGAATCTCCTGGTCAACGGCGCATCGGGCATCGCTGTTGGCATGGCTACCAACATGCCACCACACAATCTTCGTGAGGTAGTAGCAGCGCTGCAGTTATTGATTGCGAACCCAGACGCAGAATTAGAGGAAATCCTCAAGGTGCTTCCTGGACCCGACCTGCCCTCTGGTGCGATTGCACTAGTTGGAGAAACTCTCACCGAGGCTTATGCCACTGGTCGCGGTGCATTTCGCATGCGGGCCAAAATCAGTATCGAGAACGTTGGTCCACGCCGCACCGGGCTCGTGGTAACCGAGCTCCCCTATCAGGTTGGACCAGAGCGCGTTGTGGACCGAATTCGCGAAGCCGTAAACGCCAAGAAGCTTGAGGGGATTCATGACGTCGTAGACCTCACGGACCGTGAGAACGGACTGAAGCTTGTCATCGAGCTAAAGACTGGTTTTGACCCCTCCAGCGTTGTTGAGGCGCTCTATAAGTTCACGCCGCTGGAAGAGAATTTCGGCGTAAACAATGTGGCCTTGGTTGATGGCAGACCCCAGCAGTTGAGCCTTAGAGAGCTACTGCAGGTTTACATCGGTCACCGACTTGAGGTTGTGAAGCGCAGGAGCATCAACCGCAAGGACCGCAAGAGCGCCAGGCTGCACCTTCTTGAGGGCTTGCAAATTGCAGTGCTCAATATTGACGAGGTGATTGAGGTAATTCGCACCTCCGACACGGTCGAGTCCGCGCGAAGCCGCCTGATGCAAATTTTTGACCTCTCAACGCTTCAGGCAGACCACATCCTTGAGCTGCGGCTAAGAAGATTGACTCGATTCTCTGTGATCGAGTTAGAGACTGAAGCCGACGAGTTGCGCCGTGAAATCGAAGAACTTCTTAGGCTGTTGTCCTCGGAGCAGCTAATGCGCAATCTTGTCTCTAAAGAACTTGACAAGGTCGCTCAGGATTATGGTGACGAACGCCGCACTCAGTTGATTGACGCCTCGGGAATCGCCGTGGTTTCAAGATCGAAGGTCGTGGTTCAAGAGCTCAGTGATGAACCCACCAACGTTTATATTTCCCCCACCGGGGCAGTATTCCGGTATTCAGGTGTGGTCGCCCATACCGAAGCGAGACTGCTGTTTGAGAGCACCACCCGCAGCGATGTCGCATTCCTGACCTCAAACGCTGAGGCGGTGCGGGTTCATGTCGCGGATCTACCCAATTACACCCCAGGTGTGAGCGGTGCGATGCCAGATGCGACCGAGTTCTTAGGCTCCGCTAATCGCGTGGTAGCGGTAATGCCGTGGGGCTCTGAGGCAACATATGCCCTAGGCACGGCTCAGGGCACGGTTAAGCGCTTTGCGGGACCCTTGCCTGATAAGGACCAGGTCTCCGTGCTCGCACTCAAAGAGCTGGACGAAGTGGTAGGGCTGGTTGAAGCCGACGATAGCACTGAATTGGTGTTCGTAACCAGAGAGGCAAATGCCCTGGTATTCCCTGCAACATCTGTTCGACCGCAGGGACTTCCGGCATCTGGAATGGCCGGAATAAGCGTCGAGGATTCCAGGGTAATTTTCTTTGGTCGAGCAGACTCGGATTCCTATATCGTAACTGCGGCGAACCTTTCTGCTGCGCTTGGCGACACCGATCCTGGGGCGGGAAAGATTACTCCGCTTCGAGAGATTCCTCGCAAGGGAAGAGGAGCCATGGGAGTGAGAGTGCAGCGGTTCCTCAAGGGCGAGGATCAGCTTTACTTTGCAGCGGTTGTCCAGCACGGGCTGCTCTTTGACCTGGACGGCAATCCGCTTCCCGAACTTGATAAAAACTCTAAGCGAGACGCTTCTGGATCAGCTCTTGAACGGTATGTAGCTAGCGCCTTCTAGGCGTCGATTCGCTCTCGGTCGAAATCGTCGGCCGCGTCAATTATGAAGTCCTTTCGAGGCGCGACATCCGAACCCATCAACAGCTCAAACATCTCCTCGGCAATCTGAGCATCTGCGGCAGTGATTCGTCTCAGGGTTCGGTTTTGTGGCTGCATGGTGGTCTCAGCTAGCTGATCAGCATCCATCTCCCCCAGGCCCTTGTAGCGCTGAATCGGCTGCAGGTAGCTTTTACCCTGTTTATCAAGACGCTGCAGCAGGTCCGTTAGCTCCTGCTGCGAGTAGGTGTAAATCGGCTCTTTACTCCTGCCGTTCTGCACCATGACTCTGTGTAGCGGCGGAACGGCAGCGTAAACCCGACCTGCCTCTACCAATGGCCTCATGTATCGGAAAAAGAGGGTGAGAAGCAGTGTTCTGATGTGAGCCCCGTCAACGTCGGCGTCTGACATCAGAATGATCTTCTCGTAACGGACCTGCTCAAGGTCAAATGTGCGGCCAGAACCGCCACCAACCACCTGAATGATTGAGGCACACTCGGCATTCGAGAGCATGTCGGAGATAGATGCCTTTTGGACGTTGAGGATTTTGCCTCGAATGGGCAGTAAAGCCTGGAATTTGGAGTCACGCGCTAGCTTGGCGGTGCCCAGTGCGCTATCACCCTCAACGATAAACAGCTCCGAGCCCTCTGTGGCGCTAGCTCTGCAGTCAACCAACTTGGTCGGTAGCGACGAGGACTCCAGTGCGTTCTTTCGACGCTGAGTGTCCTTCAGGGTACGTGCTGAAATGCGGGCCTTCGCCTCATTGACAATTTTCTCGAGAAGCTTTTCAGCCTCTTGCTTTGAACCCCTGATGTTGCCGGAGAGAAAACTGTCGAGGTATCTCGATACGGCGTTGGCGACAATTTGCTTCACCGCAGGGGTGCCAAGGGTTTCCTTGGTTTGACCCTCAAACTGCGGTTCGGGAAGGCTGACTGTCACGACTGCCGTGAGGCCCGCCATGACATCCTCACGCTCGATTTTGAGGCCATTGGCCTTTAGTTTGCGTGAGTTTGTCTCGACCGCAGCACGAATGGACTTGAGCAGCCCCTGCTCAAATCCCGCTTGATGCGAACCGCCCTTGGGCGTCGAGATAATGTTCACGAATGATCTGAGTTCGGTTTCAAATCCAGTGCCCCAGCGAAGTGCAACCTCGACCTTGCACTCGCGCTCGATCTCTTTAGAAACCATCGAGCCGGAGTCGTCCAAAACCGGCACGGTCTCCTTGAAATTTGCAGACTCCGAGATTCGCTTGGTGGCAACAACAGGAGCATCTTTGCAAAGATGCTCGACGTATTCAGAGATCCCACCCTCAAATTCAAACTCAAGCTTGGTACCGGTGCGCCTGTCTTCAGCACTTAGCTTTAGCCCTGGAACCAAAAAGGCAGTTTGGCTGAGCCTGGCCTTTAGATCGTCAAGTGAGAAGACCGCACTTTGATCAAAGATTTGCCTGTCTGGCCAGTAGTGAACCTTCGTTCCAGTGATTGTCTTTGCGACCTTGCCAAGTTTCCTAAGCTCCGAGTTATCTTCAAACGGCTTAAAAGGTGCGTCAGGCTGGTCAGACGCAAAGGTGCCCGGTTCCCCCCTGCGAAAAGACATTCCCCAGGTTTGCCCATCACGGTTCACTTCAACGTCTAGGCGCAGGCTAAGTGCGTTTACTACCGATGCTCCAACACCATGGAGACCGCCGGAGGCGCCATATGATCCTCCACCGAACTTGCCGCCGGCGTGCAGCTTGGTAAAGACGACCTCGACTCCGGTGAGTCCAGTTCTTGGTTCAATGTCTACGGGAATGCCTCGCCCAAAATCCTGAACCTCGAGGGAGCCGTCTTCATGGGCGATAACCCTGATTTCCTTGCCATATCCGGCAAGGGCCTCATCTACTGAGTTGTCAATGATTTCCCAAAGACAGTGCATCAAACCGCGACCATCGGTAGAACCGATGTACATTCCGGGGCGCTTGCGAACGGCCTCAAGACCCTCAAGAACTGAAAGGTGACGGGCTGAGTAGTTTTCCACGACGCAACGCTAACCGATAGCAGGATGCAACACAGACTGCCACTTCGCAGATAGCGAAACTGGCGCAAAATCGGGACTGTTTAGGGGCTGTCCGTGCTTCAATAGACGCAATGGAAAACACCGCTGAGAAACTTCTTGCCACTGACCGCTGCGACGTCTGTGGAGCACAGGCATACATTCGAGTCGAGCTGGAGATTGGCGAGCTACTTTTCTGCGCCCACCATGGAAACGCCAATAAGGAGAAGCTTCAGCCAATCTCCATTAACTGGCACGATCAGTCTGACGAACTCAGTCAGCGATAGAAGTCTTAATTATCTGCTCGAGGTAATCTTCGAGCCTTCCCGAGAAGCGTGAACTGAGTTCTGTTTCAACGCCCATGGCATCCAAAACTAGCTTGAGCAAGTCCGGCGACTTTGCAAGCACCGGCCCGTACAAGGTCGTTCCGATAAAGGCACCCTGAATAAATAGGTCAGAACCGTCTAAATCAGTATTGCGGTATCCAAATGCGCTGAGCGATCCGGATTTAGCCACGCGAAATTCACTTACCCTGGCGGCCCGAACAGGATTGGGAAGTCCGTCAAGGATGTCCATGTAAAACTCATAGCTCGAACCCACCAAAAGGGTTGCTCTCCCCTGATCTAGTCGCGACTGCAGGCCTGGAGCCAGCTCCAAAAGTTCAGCCGAGTATTCGCGCCTCACAGCATTGAACGAGTCACCGATCAGAACGAAGTCCGCACTTAGGTCAAATTCGTGCAGAACCTCAAAATCAACCCCTCGCCACTGCAACTGCTTAGTCAATACGAGCAGATTGCCCTGGTCTGCATTTCTATTGAATAGCTCGGGTCTATAGCTTGAAAGAGAGATCATTTCGCCAGCCCTAAATGTCTTCGCGTGCGGCGCATCGCATCAGCTGAGAACATGATTGTGGGCGAGTCTCCAGGAAGCTCTAGAAAGTAGTCAGCGGCATCCTGAGGAGACTGAATCACCCTCCCGATTTCGACTCCGCTATAGGTTAGGGCCAAGGCGAGATCGTAAGCATTTAGCCCACCCACCACATCAACTCTGGTCAGTTTCGAGAAATCGACCGCCCACAACCAGCTGGGATCGTGAATGTCAGACCCGGCCATGAGCATCAACGGAGTCTCTTGGCCGGAAATGTTCTCCAGATTGAGGTTAAAGCTGACGGAGTTCTGCACCAACATCAGCCGAACCTCTCGGCCGGCAATCTCTGTTCGCTCGTCACGAGCAAACACGACAGGCATGTTTTCAAGCGTGGTTTCAACCAACTCCTGATCGACATCAACGGTTTGCTCAACGGCTGCGATCGCTGCAGCGATGTTCAAAGCCTGGTGCGCGCCCGCGCTTGGAAGCTTTACGAAATAGCGCGCCCGCTTGGTTGCTATCTCAGCGCTCGTGCCTTCAACGCGAACAACCTCGGCCGAAATAGGAAGCGGGTCAGGCTGGGAAAAATTGATTGCATATTCAGGCCTCTCACCCTCAAAGGTTCTTCCCAAGCCAAACGCCAGAGAGTTCACCTCCTGAGCAAACTCCAGAAGGTTCGGGTCATCCCCGTTGAGGATTACCAGCTCACTGGCCGCTGCAATACGTCTTAGCTTGTCCTGAACAAACTCTGGGTCCACGAAGCGATCGAGCTGATCCGATAGCACGTTTGTCAGTACCGAAGTCCTTGGCCTAAGTTCACCAATAAGGGCCGCTCCGTGCCCCTCATCGAGCTCCAGGACGACGATGTCGGCGTCAATGCGTCCTCTTAGATCTCCAAACTGCAAGACCGCTGCGTAAAGACCCTGACGAATATTCGCCGTTGATGGATTGGTGAATACCTTTAGCCCTGCGGCCCTAAGCAGCTCAACGATCACCTTGGTGGTGGTGCTTTTTCCGGCTGTCCCAGAAACGGCGATTAGTCCGTGTGGAGCAGATGCAATTGCCCTTGAGAGTAACTTCGGTTGGATTTGGAATGCGATTGTCCCGGGGAGGGCTGACCCTCCACCCCTACGTACTAGTCGGAGAAGAAATCGGGCAACTTTGCCCAACAGCATTGCGGCAAAGGTGCGCAATTAGCTGTCCAGGTAGTCCCGAAGCAACTGCGAACGAGAGGGGTGACGAAGCTTAGACATGGTCTTGGACTCGATCTGTCGAATGCGCTCTCGTGTGACACCGAACTTCTCGCCAATCTGATCGAGAGTCATTTGCACACCATCTCCCAAACCGAAGCGGGAGCGAATGACGCCTGCCTCCCTTGGGTGAAGACTGTCTAATACGCGCTCCAGCTCCTGCTGCAGCATGGTGAAACCAACTGCGTCTGCAGGGACGACCGCCTCGGTGTCCTCAATCAAATCTCCGAATTCGCTGTCGCCATCTTCACCCAGAGGGGTGGAGAGCGAGATTGGCTCACGGCCGTATTTCTGGACCTCAACAACCTTCTCTGGGGTCATGTCCAGTTCAGCTGCTAACTCCTCTGGAGTGGGCTCTCGACCAAGGTCTTGCAGGAGCTGACGCTGAACACGGGCAAGCTTGTTGATGACCTCAACCATGTGAACTGGGATTCGGATAGTTCTAGCTTGATCGGCCATCGCACGAGTGATTGCCTGACGGATCCACCAGGTGGCATAAGTCGAGAACTTGTAGCCCTTGGTGTAGTCAAACTTCTCAACGGCTCTGATTAGACCGAGGTTTCCCTCTTGAATCAGGTCAAGGAATTGCATGCCTCTACCGGTGTAGCGCTTTGCAAGCGATACAACTAGACGAAGGTTCGCCTCTAGGAGGTGAGACTTTGCACGCTGACCATCTTTGACAACCCAGGTGAGATCGCGTCGCTCTTGAGGTGAGAGGTTTTTGGCAAGCGAAAGCTTCTCCTCAGCGAACAATCCGGCCTCAATGCGCTTTGCTAGCTCAACCTCGAGCTCTGCATTTAGAAGCGCGACCTTACCGATCTGCTTGAGGTAATCCTTGACCGGGTCTGCTGTAGCGCCGGAGATAGTTAGGTTCTGAACTGGGATGTCGTCATCGTCGTTGTTCAGAACTAGCACATCGGCGGGAAGCTGAATGGATTCGGTGGCTAGCTCTTCTTTGGCCTCGTCCTCAGCGGTTAGGTCAACGGCCTCTTGTGCCTCCGCGACGATGTCTTCGACAGGCTCTAATTCAACTTCTTCTTCATCTTCTTCATCGCCATCGGGCAGATCAGCCACAGCCTTTGACTTCTTTGGAGCCTTCTCGGCCTTAGCTTTGGCCTTGGAGATAGTAGCGATGATAAACCTCGTTTTTGGGCAGACTTTAAACCCTTGTCAAGTCGGGCGACCTGAAAGGGTTTAGGGGCAAATTATGTCACGGAAGTGACCATTTCACAATTTAGAACGCCTATTTGGCCGAACTTATTCCTTTTCTTCGCCTGTTCTCCGCATGGCGGCGAGGTAATTTTCAAGTTCTTCGGCTAACTGGTCCGCACTTGGAGGCTCGCTCGGGACTTTTCCGATTGGCGCTCTCGCGGGTCCATCAGTTGAGGAGTAGCTCGACTCAAGGGTTGCAACCAACTTGGCCAGTTCGGAATTCTCCTCGACCTGAGAGTCGACCTTTGCCAGGAATTTCTTGGACGAATCTCTGAGCTCGTCGGATGGAAACACCAAGCCAGTTGCAGCGCTAACAAGCTCGAGCGCCGATACCGCAGCACCAGGAACCTCGTTATCAGCCAGGTAGTGCGGCACCAACAGCACAAAGCCCGCTACCGGCAGCTCCGTCTTCGAAAGCGTGTACTCGAGTAGATGCACCACGTTTCCTGGCACTTGGGTTTGCGGCTTCCACTCCGAAAAGCGATCGATCAAGTCCTTGCGATTGCCCGAAACCGTCACGCCGATCGGCCGGGTGTGAGGCAGTGGAAACGGGATCGAGTTCACCCAGGTGAAGGAGCTGATTTCGAGCTCTTCACAGAGGTCTTCGATGGCCTGCGAAAAGGCTTCCCAGCGAAAATCCGGTTCGTAGCCATCGAGCACCAGAAATGCCTGGTCCGCCTCGTCCCGCATGAGGTATATACCCAACTCAGCGGGCTCGTAGGACTCAATGTGGTCTTTTTCGAAGTACAGCATTGGCCGTCTGGAACGGTAGTCCAAGAGCTCATCGTTATTGAACTTGATGACCAGCTCGGATTCGAGACTTGCAAACAGGTGAGAGGAGACCTGCCCGATAGCTGTACCGGCATCTGTGAATCCAGTCAGCATGCCCAACAGGGGTAGACCTACCAGCTCCTCCTCGGGCACCAGGACACGATACAAAGGACTCATAAGCCGATACTAACCCACCTAAGCTTCTCTTTTATGACTTCGATTTCACTCGCACTCTCCCCCAGTAAATCCCAGCTTGCCATGCGCTATTCCGACTCCGGCTTTGAGCCGGTTGCCCTGGAATACGCCCCAAATCAGGAGACTCTCACTCAGTACGGTGCAAAACCGGCCAACGCCGCTGTGGCCAAGGTCCCAGGGCCAAGCGGACTCGGTCTGGTGGTTGGCTCTAACGGCTTGAATCTGCGTGATTTTGGCGCTGTTGTTCGGCGCGAAGCGTCCGGTGAAATCAGCGTTTTGGCGCAATTGAGCACCAAGGAAGAGCTCGAACAGTTAGTTGAAGGACTGCTTCTGGGCGGTAAGACCCCTACTCGCTTCAAGAAATCCTCAAACGAAATGGCCGGGTTCGAAATCATCGTGCCGGTAGAGCTTGTGAACACTGATCTATCAAACGTTCAGAAAATCTGCGCTCAGATCATTGCCATCCGTGAGTTGATCAACCTTCCCGCCAACGAGCTCTGGCCTGACAAATTGGCTCAGGAGGCAAAGCAAATGGCAACGGGGTTGCCAGTTGAGGTAGAAATCTGGGACGAGCAAAGGCTTGAGCAAGAGCGCTGCGGAGGAATTCTTTCGGTTGGCAAGGGGTCTGTTCGCCCTCCAAGGTTGGTGAAGCTCAGTTACCACGGTGGTGGAAAACACATCGCCTTGGTTGGTAAGGGCATTACCTTCGACACGGGCGGTCTATCACTCAAGCCAGCCGAGGGAATGGTCGGCATGAAGTACGACATGGCTGGTAGCGCGACCGTACTAGGAGCAATCCTGGGCATTGCGACCCTGGGCCTAAAGGTCAACGTGACTGCCTACATGTGCCTGGCTGAAAACATGCCATCTGGTTCAGCCACCCGTCCTGGGGATGTCATCACAATCCGCAACGGCAAGACTGTCGAGGTTTTGAACACAGACGCAGAGGGTCGCCTGGTTCTGGCCGACGGGCTCTCCCTAGCCACCGAGCAGAACCCCGACCACATCATTGACGTTGCTACCCTCACCGGTGCTGCTCGGATTGCTCTTGGCGATCGCTATGCAGGGGTTATGGGTTATGGCGAGGCAGTGAAGCTTTCTCTAGAGTCTGCAGCTGCAGCAAACGAACTTTTGTGGGAGATGCCACTGCCCCCAGAGCTCCGAACCATTTTGGATAGTGAACTGGCGGACCTGGCCAACGTCAAGATCGGAAATCGCGCCGGCGGAATGATGGTTGGTGCGCAATTCTTAGCGGACTTTGTTTCCAAAGATGCTTCCTGGGCTCACCTGGACATCGCTGGCCCAGCCAATAACGATGCCGCGCCGTATGGAGTGATTCCGAAGGGTGCTTCCGGTGTGATGATCAGAACGCTCATCGGTTTCGCCCAGCGGGTTGCTCAGTAGTAGGCTTAAGCCGTTTCGCCGACTTTGGAGCTCTAATCAATGGCTAATCATGAATTCGACCTTGTAATCCTTGGCAGTGGTAGCGGCGGTTACGCCGCAGCGTTGCGCGCCGCACAGTTGGGAATGACTGTTGCGTTGATTGAGAGAGACAAGCTCGGTGGCACCTGTTTGCACCGTGGTTGCATCCCAACCAAGGCTCTACTGCACTCTGCCGAGGTTGCAGATGTCACCAAGGAAGCAGCACACTTTGGCGTGAACGCGACCTTCCAAAGTATCGACATGACCGCGGTTAACCGCTACCGCGATTCGATCATTGACAAGCTGTACAAGGGTCTTACCGGTCTGGTCTCCTCCAAGAACATCACTTTCGTGACTGGAGAAGGTCGTCTAACCGGACCAAAGACTGTCACAGTTGGAGCTGAGTCATACACCGGCAAGAACGTTGTACTTGCTACCGGCTCCGTGACAAAAACCCTGGGTATTGAAATCGGCGGTCGCGTTATCACCTCCGACCAGGCTCTACAGATGGACTGGATTCCAAACAAGGTCGCGATTTTGGGTGGCGGCGTAATTGGTGTTGAGTTCGCATCTATCTGGCGCTCATTTGGCGCTGAGGTAGTGATTATCGAGGGCTTCGATCGCCTTGTGCCAAACGAAGACCCAAGCATGAGCAAGGGTCTTGAGCGCGCCTACCGCAAGCGCGGAATCGAGTTCAAGCTCGGCAATAAATTCAAGAGCGTTACCCAATCTGAGACTGCGGTCACCGTTGAGCTTGAAAATGGCGAACAAATCTCAGCAGACCTCCTCCTAGTTGCTGTTGGTCGTGCTCCGAACGCCACCGGTTTTGGCTACGAGGAGCAGGGAGTTGCCATGGACCGTGGCTTCGTGCTGACCAACGAGCGTCTAGCGACAAACCTGCCCGGTGTGTATGCAGTCGGAGACATTGTTCCTGGTCTACAGCTTGCCCACCGAGGATTTATGCAGGGAATCTTCGTAGCCGAAGAGATCGCTGGCCTGAACCCAATCGTGGTGAACGAGTGGGGAATCCCTCGCGTCACCT
>JACCDH011085965.1_pt1 | contig 27571 bp, 25 predicted proteins | sample 7442481 | NCBI WGS metagenome assembly JACCDH01 (sample SAMN15323433, study PRJNA562643) | freshwater metagenome | isolation source: river surface water | place: USA:Blue River Watershed | collected 2017-08-15 | reverse complement strand
TTTATTCTGCTTGGGTTGAGTGCTTCGGCCCAGCAGGAGCCTCAGTACACACAATACATGTACAATCCATCGGTGATTAACCCGGGGTATGCGGGTTCGTTGGGATATGGTAGCTTGTTTAGTTTGTATCGCACGCAGTGGATAGGATTAGATGGAGCACCCAAGACGCTTAATTTGAACTATCACCAGCCTTTGGAGAATACTAATTTAGGCTTGGGGGGTAGTATTATGCATGATGAGATAGGTCCTAGTACAACGACTAATTTAGGATTGGATATTTCCTATACGATACTCTTTGATAACCAGAGTCGATTGGCATTTGGAGTTAGAGCAGGCGGACAGTTATTGAACATTGATTATACAAAACTAAACCATTACAATCCGAGTGATGTTTCCTTTAGGAGTAATATTAGCAATCAATTTTCGCCTAATATTGGAGTAGGCTTGTTTTATTACAATGAAAACAGTTATATAGGCTTATCGGTTCCGATGTTGTTAGAGACCAAGACTTATGATGAGTTTGCGTATTCGGATGTGAACCGCAGACAGCATTACTATCTGACGGGCGGAAAAGTATTTGATTTGAGCTACAATGTAAAATTCAAACCTGCCTTTGTAGCCAAAATGGTAGCTGGAGCGCCCTTACAGTTAGATTTGACAGGGAACTTTTTAATTAATGAGAAATTCACTTTAGGTATGGCTTACAGATGGAGCGCTGCTTTATCAGGTTTAGTAGGATTCAAAGTAAGTGATAGATTGATGATAGGCTATGGCTACGATAGAGAGACTACACGATTGTCAAATTTCAATTCAGGCTCACACGAGTTGTTTTTACAATTTGATTTATTCAAAATCAACCAACACATAGAAACGCCTCGTTTCTTCTAAAAGACCAAGATGAGAAAGATGAGAACATTACAACATTACCTAGCAATAGCACTATTATTTCCAATAGGATTAGTAGCCCAAGATCGAACACTAAAAAGAGCAGAGAAAACCTTTGAGAAAGAGTCGTATGTATCGGCCATCGCCATCTATGAGCGTTTGGCTAATAAAGGCATGGGCTCTGAGCAGCTATACGAGCGATTAGGCGATGCGAATTATTTTAATGCGAATTATGTACAGGCAGAGAAATGGTACAGCCAGCGTTATGAGCTTAAAGGGAGTTTTTCAAAGGAGTTTTTGTATCGTTATGCCCAATCGTTAAAATCAGCAGGGAATAACGAAAAGGCCAAGCAAATCATGGCCCAATACACCAAGGAAAACCCGACAGAGCTAAGAGCAAAGAGTCAAATGCAATCATTAGCACAGCAAAGTATCAAGAAAGGGAGTGATGGATTCACTGTTCAAAACATCAACACCAATACTAAATACTCTGATTATAGTAGCACTCTAAAAGCAGACACGCTACTCTTTGCTAGCGCCCGACCAAGAACAATGGCCAACCAAATCTACCAAAGAACAGCTCAGCCGTTCACTAATTTGTATTATACCGTACAACAAGCCGATGGTAGCTATAGTAAAGCCGAGTTGTACTCCAAAAATACCTTTTCGATCTTCCACGAGGCAAGCCCTGTGTTTACCCAAGATGGCAATACGATGTATTACACCCAAAATGAGGTAAAACCAACCAATGAAAGACGTGTTGTCAACGGAAGATACAAGATATACAAATCGGTTAAAGAGAACGGCAAATGGGTCAACAAAGGCGTTCAGGATATTTTTGCCAAAGACAGTGCAAGAGTAGCCCATCCAGCATTATCTGCAGATGGGAAAACGCTATACTTTGCTTCAGATGCAAGAGGTACTTTTGGACAATCCGATTTATTCAAAGTAAGTATTAATGAAGATGGCAGCTATACTGCTCCAGAGAATTTAGGCAATACCATCAATACCGAAGGCAGAGAGAGTTATCCTTTTGTAACTAGAGACAACATCTTGCTCTTTGCTTCAGATGGCCATCCAGGCCAAGGAGGTTTTGATATTTTTGCTTTGGACTTAAATCAAAAAGGCGCCTTACCTGTGCATTTAAAAGAACCTATCAATACTGCCTTTGATGATTTTGGCCTGAATTGGAACAGACAAACCAATAGAGGAGTGTTCACTTCGAATAGACCAGGAGGACAAGGCGACGATGACTTGTATGCCTTTACCAATACTAAACCCTTTTTTGAATTTGATTACAATGCAAGAATCATAGGCAAAGTATTGGATAAAAACACCAACCTTCCTTTGGCAAACACCGCAATAATCTTGTACGATAGTACAGGCAATGAACTGGGCAAGACCACTACTAATGAAACGGGTGATTTTGTCTTTGAGAAAGTGCTTTCTAATGCGACCTATACCACAAGAGCGAGTAAGGAAACGTATTCTACAAACGAGACACGACCAAGCTTGGCATTGTATGAGAGAGAAACCACTACGACGATACTATTAGACCAAGACCAGTATAAGCTACAAGAAGGCTTAGACCTAGCCAATGCCTTATCGCTACGTCATATCTACTTTGATTTAGACAAATGGAACATTAGAAAAGATGCTAGAGTAGAGTTAGAGAAAATAGTGGAGGTATTACAACAACACCCAACAATACACATTGAGATAGGTTCGCACACCGATAGTCGTCAGAGCAAGGGATACAACCAAGCCTTGTCACAACGCCGAGCACAATCGACACTGAATTACTTGGTTAAACGAGGGATTAATAAGAATCGTTTGACCGCTAAGGGCTATGGTGAGACACAGTTAACAAACCACTGTTCAGATGGAGTATCCTGCAGCGAGGCAGAACATCAACTCAATCGTAGAAGTACGTTTGTGATTGTGAAGGAATAAGAAATACAATCAATTTATATTTATTGCCCCCATAAAAAACGGCTTGTTAAATGATAACAAGTCGTTTTTTTATTGATAGTAAATTATGATAAGGGTATAAATAAGTCTAATGTTATTCAATCTCAATATTTTATTATTATTTTTATGAGGTAAAAAGAGAAATTTGAACGAAGATATTCTACAATTATTTGACCCAATAAGCTTGTCGTATCTACAAGACAAGGCGCTTTTGTTGAATAGAAAAGATTTAAAATTTATTTTCCCAAAAACAGTCTTGAATTTAGTTCTTGAAGATTGTTTACAAGACTATCAAATTTTGAAGATAAACAACACTTGTTTGTTCCAATACAAGTCTAGTTATTTGGATACAAAAGGTTTAGATTTGTATTTTGATCATCATAGAGGAAAAGGAAATAGATATAAAATTAGGGAAAGAGAATATATTCAAAGTCAATTACGATATATAGAGGTTAAATATAAAACGAATAAAAATCAAACAATTAAAATCAGACAATCTATAAGCAATCAGGCTGATATAGGGAATTTTATTAATGATAACACAGGTTTTTCAGCAACAGACTTGTATACGAGTTTAAATTTAGAATACACTAGAATTACTCTATTAAATAAAATTAATAAAGAAAAGGTTACTTTAGATTTAAATTTAAAATGCTATCAGGAAGATTCCAATGTTATTTTCTATGATAATATTGTGATTGCAGAGGTTAAGTCGGAACAAATAATTTCATTGAAATTTAATGAGATTATGAAAAAGTATAGTATACGATCGAGCTCTTTTAGTAAATATTGTTTAGGGATAGTTTCGCTTAATCCTAAATTAAAACAGAACAATTTTAAAATGATGTATAATCAAATTATAAAAGTAAATTCCAATGGATAATCTTTTTTTCAATGCTATTCTTAACTCTTTAGGACTAAGGTATTTATTAAATCTAATCTCGGTTTTTATAGTATTTCGATTTATTTATTTTAGAAATTACAAAAGAACTGACTTGTTTTTAACTTTTTTTGGTTTCAATTCTATCATATTTTTTATTTCATTTATGTTGAATAAAGTCCAAATAAGTACGGGAGCAGGATTTGGATTGTTTGCTGTTTTTTCGGTCTTACGTTATAGAACAGAAGGGATAGGAGCTAAAGACATGACTTATTTGTTTTTGAGTATATCAATAGGACTCCTTACTGCAATAGGTCCTTCAAATGGTATTGAAATTAGCTTCTTTTGCTTTCTAATTATCCTGTTGACTTTGATAGTAGAAAATTCTATTTGGGGTAAAAAAGAAGCGTCAAAAATCATTGTTTATGACTCCCTTGTTTTTATAAATGAATCTCAAAAACAAGAATTAATAGATGATTTAAAAAGCAAAACAGGTCTTGAAATACATCGAATTTCGGTGGATAGTATTGATTATTTGAAAGACTCGTGTACTATTACTATTTATTTTTATGAAAACTAGATTTAAACACTTTGCGTATGCAATTGTATTACTAACAATTGTAAATTCGAATTCAATTTTTGCACAAACTTCAAGGACTGACCCTAATGATAATCAGGGATGGTATGGCGCAAAGTTGAAGGTGGATTTGCCAAGTGGTTGGGGAACAAGTTTGGATTATCAAGCACGATTTATTAATGATTTTAAAACGTATAATGGTTCTTACACAACAATTGGAACTTCAAAAAAAATCGTTAAACATATAGAATTACAAGCTGATTTTAGATTGGCTGTAGTAGAAAAGGGGACGTATTATAGAGGAAGTTTTGGATTTGAAGCATCGAAAGGAATGGGAGATTTTGATTTTGCTTTGCGAATGTTAGTTCAGAACCAGTTACAAGATTTTGATGACGAATATAAAGATAATCAAAGAGAAGGTTATTGGCGTGTTAGATTAGAGGCTAATTATGCACCTACAGATGGGATTCAACTGTATGTTTCAACAGAACCTATTATGAAATTTGGAGGAGTTCATCCCATTGATAATTGGAGGAATAGTGCTGGGGTAAAGATTAAAGTTGCCAAGCGAACAAGACTAAATTTATTTTACATGTATCGCCCAGATTTTGCTAAAACTACTTACAATCGATTGTTTCAAGTTGTGGGGGTAAATCTAGATTACACCCTTAAGATTAGAAAATCAAATACAGGAGGTCATTACCTAATTAGCAAATAACTTTAGAAGGCTAAAATTTTTGAGTCCATCCAAGCCAATCTATTAGAGAGGTATGTTTTTAATTGATTTACACTATTGTTGTAATCAAAACTAATCCCCGTCCATTTAGTGTAGTTTCTCACAATAGCATTATTTACGGTTAAATAATTTGCGGTATTGGTAGTTAAATTGAGTACTGTAGGGGTGCTTAATACATTGGCACGAAGTTCAATCCATCGGGTCTTCAATTCACTCTTAAATTGAGGATCTTCCATTAGTCTCTTCCACCAAAAAGGAACCATCCAAGCATCATTAGTAACATATGTGTTGTAGTTGATAATCCAATCATTAACAGGAACTCTTCCATCTGTTCCATAGCCAATATTTAAGTCCCAAATAGGCCCCATTTTTAATTTTCCACTACGCGCTTTATGCATAAAAGTGCTTAAACGATATCCATCTATATTACCAGCTACTTCATTGATGATAAAAAAATCTACAAAACTTTTTCGGTCAATATAGTTCGTGTATGTTCTAGTAGTAGTGCTGAAATTATCTGTAAGCAAAGCTGTCTCAAAGTCGTCAATATATTTCTTTATATATGCTTTTTGCTGTGCATTAATGGTTTCTGGTTTAGGATAATCGTATACAAAGTAGGTTTCTAAATACTTATTGCTATTGTATGGAGGTCCATAAGGAGCAAAAGTGATACGATTTCGATTAATATCATAGTTAGATCTAAAACTATTGTATTCTGTATATCTGCAATCATCATCCCAATTAGAATCATAATAGGACAATGGATGAGTACCTAACACATCACTACCAGAAGTTTTATCTATTTTAAGGATATATCCTCCGGTTATTTTTCCGGCATCAGTATCTGTCGAAGACAAGGGTTCTATGTTAATACGGTTACTGTCTTTTTTTAGTTTTTCCATTAGCACGTATACCCCAATGTAAGTTCCGTTTAATTCTAGTTCAACAAATTTTGATCGACTAGCATAGTTTCCCATAGCACGAAAGAGTTCATATCCAATATAGTGGTACATTAAAGTACGGTCAAAAATTGTGTTTGGAGCCTGAAATACATCACCTGTTAAAATCCAATCTTCCTCTGCAGGAAGACCTAAAACGCTAACATTTATACCATTTCCATTAGCATCTCTTGTTTCGATTCCAAATGATTTTTTATCAGAGATTCGATACGAAGTAGAACCTCTGTATTCAATGCCTATTTTGGTGTTTAAAACTCTTTTCTTATTAATGTAAATTTCCATCTCACCAGCAACTTTTGGTTCATTCAATATAGTTGTTGCGGTGTTAATTTTTACATATGGAATTTCACTATTTCCTATTTCAACAGCTGAAACCAAAGGCTTTCCATCGTCATAACCTACAGGTTCATTTTGAGAACAATTTACAAATAGTAAAATAAGAGAAGCTACAAGAATAGATTTTAATTTTAGCATGGCAAAGACAGTTTAATTTTATAAAAGTAAAAAAAATAATTATTTGAAAAGCAGTTATTTAAATAGCAATAGTATTTGTTAATCTATTGAAGTAATTCGGTATTGTAAATTTAGTTTGTAACTTTGTGCTCCAATGAAAATGGATATGAAATATTTAGGAGTGCTTTTTTGTTTTCTTTTTTTACTGTTGTCTTCTTGCAAAGAAGACAATCAGCAACGTGATGCCGAGAACAAAAAAGCAGCTCAAAAAATGAAAGTGATTTATGAAAATATCAGCAAAAGCTGGGATTTTTATGCAACACCGATTAATACCACTTCAGAACAAAGTGTGGCGAGCTGGACAGAATTCCGACAATTCTTGGACGAGTTAGGTCAAAAACCAAGAAAAACCATGGGTGCTTTCCAGAAAAAAGCAACTGAGCTTTCTAAAAAAGTACAACAACTTCCTAACAATATCCCGTTTCAATTCCAACAACCTCAAATAAAAAGTAGAATAAGTACTTTGATTACTAAGGTTCGGTTATTAGATTTATTTATTCATCTGGATACTATTCCTGCAAAAAAAGTAATTGCTTTGATTAATGAAATTAATATTGAGTTGATTTCCTTACAAAGACAAATGGATAAAATTACCGAAAAAAGTAAAATTCCTGTTGAAGAAGGCGAGTCAGATATGTTGAGAATGCTGGATACAACAAGAGCAATTCCGAATACAATTATAGATCCAAATTTGCCACGCGTTGAGTAAAACAATCTATTCCATTTACGATAATTCGCCTAAAACAGAGCAAATAGCTTCGTTTTTAGGGCAAAATAATACTGCAAAACTACATCTTTCAGGATTGGTGGGATCTTCGATTTCATTTGTAACTCGTTCTGTTTTTAAAAAATCAGAATTACCGTTTTTACTCATTTTAAACGATAAAGAAGAAGCTGCTTACTATTTGAACGATTTGGAACAAATGGTGGGAGATCAAGACGTTTTGTTTTATCCTGCTTCGTTCCGTCGTCCCTATCAGTTGGAAGAAACAGACAATGCCAATGTGTTGCTTCGGGCCGAAGTACTCAATCGCATCAATTCGCGTAAAAAACCCGCCATTATTGTTAGTTATCCTGAGGCGCTTTTTGAAAAAGTAGTTACCCGAAAGGAATTAGACAAGAATACTTTGAAAGTCGCTTTAGGAGATAAAATTTCAATTGATTTTATCAATGAAGTTTTGTTTGAATACGAATTCAAAAGAGTAGATTTTATAACGGAACCGGGCGAATTTTCGGTTCGTGGTGGAATTGTCGATGTGTTTTCGTTTTCCAATGATAATCCGTACCGAATAGAATTTTTTGGCAATGAAGTCGATAGTATTCGAACGTTTGATGTGGCAACGCAATTGTCATTGGAACAACAAAAGAAAATTACCATTATTCCAAATGTAGAAAATAAAATTTTTCAGGAAAATCGAGAAAGCTTTTTGGATTATATTTCAGAAAAAACGGTTCTTTTTATTCAAAATACCGAAGGGTTTTTAAGCCAATTGGACAAACAATTTGTCAAGGCTGAAGAGGCGTTTGAGAAATTATCCAAAGACATTAAACACGCTACACCAGAGCAGTTATTCTTGAATCAGGAACAATTTATAAAAAGAGCTTTGGATTTTTCTGTGGTAGAATTGGCTTCCAAGCCCATTTTTAAAACAACAAAAAAATTCGATTTTCATATTCAGCCGCAACCATCTTTCAACAAGCAATTTGATTTGTTGTTGAACAATTTGAACGACAATCATTTTAACGGTTACAAAAATTATTTGTTCTGTTCTAATGACAATCAAGCCAAGCGTTTTCATGATATTTTCGAAACTTTGGACGAGGCCAATTCAGAAAACATTCGCAAGCAATACAACACTATCGTGCTGCCTTTGTACCAAGGATTTATTGACGAAGAAAATCAAATCACTTGTTATACCGATCACCAGATTTTTGAGCGTTATCATAAATTTAGCATTAAAAACGGCTATTCTAAAAAACAGAATATCACCTTAAAAGAGTTGACTTCACTTTCCGTTGGTGATTATGTAACGCATATCGACCACGGAATTGGGAAGTTTGGAGGCTTGCAAAAAATTCAAGTTGAAGGCAAAACACAAGAAGCGATTAAGTTGGTCTATGCCGATAATGATATCGTCTATGTAAGTATTCACTCCTTGCATAAAATCTCAAGGTACAACGGCAAAGACGGCACCCCCCCTAAAATTTATAAATTAGGGTCGAATGCGTGGAAAGTTTTAAAGCAAAAAACCAAAGCTCGAGTAAAACATATTGCGTTCAATTTGATTCAGTTGTATGCTAAAAGACGTTTAGAAAAAGGCTTTCAATATGCGCCCGATAGTTATTTGCAGAACGAATTAGAAAGCTCGTTCATTTATGAGGATACCCCAGATCAAATCAAAGCAACTCAGGAAGTAAAAGCCGATATGGAAAGCGACCGCCCAATGGATCGCTTGGTGTGTGGCGATGTAGGGTTTGGAAAAACAGAAGTGGCTATTCGCGCTGCATTTAAGGCAGTGGACAATAGCAAGCAGGTGGCAGTTTTGGTACCTACTACCATTTTGGCGTACCAACACTACCGAACTTTTTCGGAACGATTGAAAGACATGCCGGTTACGGTGGGCTATTTGAATCGGTTTAGAACGGCCAAACAAAAAGCAGAAACCCTCAAGCAATTGGCTGAAGGAAAACTAGATATTGTCATTGGAACCCATCAATTAGTGAATAAAAATGTGGTTTTTAAAGACCTTGGATTGTTGATTGTTGATGAGGAACAAAAATTTGGTGTGAATGTTAAAGACAAACTCAAAACCATTGCGGCCAATGTAGATACATTAACATTAACTGCAACTCCGATTCCGAGAACCTTGCAATTCTCGTTGATGGCTGCCCGAGATTTGTCGGTAATCACTACGCCACCACCCAATCGTTATCCTATCGAAACCAATGTTGTGGGATTTAATGAAGAATTGATTCGCGATGCGATTTCGTACGAAATTCAACGCAATGGACAGGTGTTTTTCATCAATAACCGTATTGAAAACATCAAGGAAATTGCAGGAATGATTCAGCGATTAGTTCCAAATGCCCGAGTAGGAATTGGCCACGGTCAAATGGATGGAGCCAAACTCGAAGAATTGATGCTGGCTTTTATGAATGGTGAATTTGATGTTTTGGTAGCTACTACGATCATCGAAAGTGGTTTGGACGTGCCGAATGCCAATACTATTTTTATTAATAACGCCAATAATTTTGGACTGTCTGATTTGCATCAAATGAGAGGTCGGGTAGGGCGTAGCAACAAAAAAGCGTTTTGTTATTTTGTTTGTCCGCCGTATTCTGCCATGACGGAAGACGCGCGCAAACGAATTCAAGCATTGGAACAATTTAGCGAACTCGGTAGCGGATTTAATATTGCCATGAAGGATTTAGAAATTCGTGGGGCAGGCGATTTGTTAGGAGGAGAGCAAAGTGGTTTCATCAATGAAATAGGGTTTGATACCTACCAAAAAATCATGAACGAAGCTATTGAAGAGCTCAAAGAAAACGAATTTAAGGATTTGTATCCCGAGCAAAACGATATCGAAACTAAAGAGTATGTGAAAGAGTTGCAACTCGACACCGATTTTGAATTATTGTTCCCTGACGAATACATTAATACCGTTTCAGAGCGATTGCTTTTGTACAACGAATTGGCAGATATTAAAGATGAAGCGGCACTGTTGGTTTATGAAAGCAAATTGGTTGATCGTTTCGGACCTTTGCCTAAACAAGCCATTTCTTTGTTGAGTAGTATGAAAATTAAATGGATTGCCACTCGTTTAGGAATTGAAAAATTAGTGTTGAAACAAGGCAAAATGATTGGGTATTTTGTGTCCGATCAACAATCAGATTATTACCAATCAGGACGTTTTCACCAAGTGCTTCAGTTTGTACAAAAGCAAAGCGCGTTGTGTAAAATGAAGGAAAAACAAACCCCTAATGGACTGCGTTTGTTGTTGACTTTTGATAATGTAAAATCAATTCGCAGGGCTTTGGAGTTGATGGAGTTGATGGGTAATCAATAAAAACAAAAAAGCCTCCAAATTTGGAGGCTTTTTTGTTTAAAATATATTCTAATTTTTCAAGTCTTTAATTACTTTAAAAGCAACATCAACTTCATTTTCACTAACCAAAATAGTAAATTCATTTGAAGTTGAGATGACTTCATTAATGATAATTCCTTCCCAAGCTAGACGTTGAAAAATGAAATAGTAAATTCCAGGAACTACGATGTTTTCTTTGGGTAATTTTACCGTGATAGAAGCTAAATTTTCTAATTTTTGAATCAATTTTTCGTTAGCAAAATGCTTGTCGACCAAATGATTCACACTGCTACTTACAACGATATTCGTTTCATTTACTCCTCTTGACGAAGTGTAAAAAATATCAGAGTAGCTATTAATGTCTGTAATTAAATCGGCTTGTTTGTTCAAAACGGTTTCTGAAGCGGCAAAAGTGTAATCGGTCAATTCAGAACGAACGGTAATTTCTCCGATATTTTTGATGACTTTATTGATTTTGTGATTCAATTTAAAGTCCAATTCTTCGGTTAATCTTTTGAGTGCCATTACCACAGCGCCTTGTTTTACTTCTTTACCAAATTCATTTTCTAGTTCGCTCATAATATTGCGCGAAAGAGAAGTTAAATTGATGATTCCTAATGATAGCGCATTTAACAAAAAGGGTTTTGTTTTAATGTAATTCTCTACGATAGACGAGACGGTTTTCATAGTAGTTGTGTTAAGTTGTTGTTGTTTAAATAGTAGTTGAGTGGTTGTAGTTGTGTAAAAAACCACTGCAAATATAATAAAAAAACAATTTGTTACAAATATAACATCAAAAAATATACTCAAAAATGAAAAAATGCATCTGTAAGGTGTTCAATTACAAAATCTTGCCCTTTTTTGGTGATAGCAATGATGTCAAAACGCACATCAAGATCCAAATCGTTTTCGGTTACATAAGCATTCACCGCTTTTACCAATAATTGGATTTTTTTTGGTTTTACAAAATCTTGAGGGAGTCCAAAATCAATCGACGAACGCGTCTTCACTTCAACAACAGCTAGAGTGGTGTCTTTTTGAGCCAAAATATCAATTTCTGCTTTTTGGAAAACCCAATTGGTTTCCAAAATAGTGTAGCCTTCTTTTTGGAGGTATTCGACGGCTAGTTCTTCTCCAATTTTTCCTAATTCATTGTGTTCGGCCATGTTGAGAAGGATTGATTTTAGCTATTCAAAAACCACGGTACTGCAATTTTCAGTTACTTCGATAGTTACAGTATTGCCTAAAATTAAGGCTCTATTGTCGTGAATATGACCTGCAGGGAAATTAAAAATCATAGGAATGGTATAGTTTTTAGTAACATCTTGAACGATTTCTAGTGCATTTTTCCCCCAAGGAATATCGTTGTCTTTCATATCAGTCATAGAACCTACAATGATTCCTTTCAAGCTTTCAAGACAGCCATTTCGTTTCAAATTCATCATCATGCGATCAATATGATACAGGTATTCGTCTAAGTCTTCGATGTATAAAATTTTATCCTTACAATCTATTGCTGACGGAGAGCCCAATAAGCTGTACAATATCGATAAATTTCCTCCAACTAATTCGCCACTCGCTTTTCCTAATCGATTCATAGGATGGGGATCAATAGCATACTGTAACGGTTGTCCAAATAAGGATACACGCAAACTTTCAACGGCTTCGGGACTTGCTTTAGCCAAACTAATAGGCATAATTCCGTGAATGGATTTGTAGCCCATTGTATTTAGGTGGTTGTGTAAAACAGTGACGTCGCTAAAACCAACCAACCATTTTGGGTGTTTTTTGAATTGTGTAAAATCAATTAAATCCACTACGCGCACGGTTCCATAACCGCCGCGTGCACACCAAATGGCTTTAATAGTTGGATTGTCCAATTGTTCTTGTAAATCGGCAGCGCGTTCTTTATCACTTCCGGCCAATTGATTTTCTTCTAAACCAATACTTTTACCAATAACTACGTGTAAGCCCCAGCTTTCTAATAAATCAATAGTGGGTTGCATACTTTTTACAATATGTTTTCGGGCAGTAGCTAAAATGGCAACGGTATCTCCTTTTTGTAAATAAGGCGGTGTAATCATAGTCGTTTGGGCTTGCATAGTAATAGAAAGTAAACTTAAGATGAATAAGAAGAACGGTTTTTTCATAAATGAAATCTGTTATTGAACAGTATTTTATTTTTAACAAATATAGACAAATCCGAAATCATTTTTAATTTCAGTTCTAATTTGTTAGTTTTACTATACCTGAAAAGTAGTATCCTAAAATCCCGTCTTTATGAGAATTGGCCCCATTCTTTGTTGTGTTTTAGTAGTGTCTTTGTTTTCAAAAACATTTGGGCAATCTAAAAAATTCCGAATTCACACGGTCGCGTTTTACAACTTTGAGAATTTATTTGACACCATTAACGACCCCGATACGTTTGATGAAGACTGGACCCCGAAAGGGAATCAACATTGGACTTTTGATAAGTACCAAGAAAAATTAGATCGTCTGTCTCGGGTTTTAGCAGAAATTGGCAGCTCAGAAAATCCGGATGCACCCACATTTATTGGCGGTTGCGAAATCGAAAACAGAGGAGTTTTAGAAGATTTAATTCGGCAATCCAAATTAGTGGACAAAGACTACGGAATTATTCATTTTGATTCGCCAGACAAAAGAGGCATTGATGTAGCTTTGTTGTATCGAAAAAAATATTTCCAGCCTACGACTTATTCCAATATTCCGTTGTATGTGTTCCAAGGGGAATCAAAATCCAAACTAGAGAAAGCAGAAAATACAGATGATGTGCTAGAGGTTAGTTTAAAAAACAAACGCGTTTATACACGGGACCAACTTTTGGTTACAGGATTTTTGGAAGGTGAAGAAATTCATTTGATTGTCAACCATTGGCCTTCTCGTTCTGGTGGCGAACAACGCTCGAGTCCGTTTCGGGAAGCTGCGGGGGCATTAAATAGAAAAATTATTGATTCGCTACAGCACATTAATCTGAACGCCAAAGTAATTACCATGGGCGATTTGAACGATGGTCCGTATAATAAAAGTGTGAAAATAGCCTTGGGGGCCAAAGCCAAGAAGGCTGAAGTACCACAATTTGGTATGTACAATCCGTTTGAAGAAATGCAAAAAAAAGGAATGGGTACGATTGCGCATCGCGATGCTTGGGATATTTTTGACCAAATTATGGTATCAGAATCGTTATTGAAATCCGATTATTCAAGCTATCAGTTTTGGAAAGCAGGGATTTACAACAAGTCATTTTTAGTTCAAATTAGTGGTCAGTTCAAGGGGTATCCTTTGCGGCATTCGGCAACCGAAATTGGCTTTAGCGACCATTTTCCCGTTTATATTTATTTGATAAAAGAGAAAAAATAGCACGCTTAATTTAGTAACTTTACGCTTTTAAATTAAGAATATGGCTATTGCAAAACCGTTCAACTTGAATCAATGGATTGATGAAAACCGTTATTTATTGAAACCACCTGTTGGGAACAAAAATATATATACAGAATCTGGCGATTATATTGTAATGATTGTGGCAGGACCCAATGCGAGAAAAGACTACCATTACAATGAAACGGAAGAGCTATTTTATCAGTTAGAAGGCAGTATCAAAGTCATCATTCAAGAAGATGGAGAGCGCAAAGAAATGGAATTGAATGCCGGAGATATGTATTTGAATCCAGCTAAAATTCCGCATTCACCGGTTCGTTCAGAAGGTTCCATCGGTTTAGTTATCGAACGCAAAAGAGCAGGTTTAGGTTTTACAGATGGTTTGCTTTGGCATTGCGATACGTGCAACCACAAATTGCATGAAGTCTATTTTGAGCTGCACAATATTGAAAAAGACTTTTTGTCTCATTTTGAACATTTTTACAGTTCAGAAACGTTACGAACGTGTTCTAAATGTGGCACCGTTATGGAATCTGACCCAAGATTTGTGGCTAAGAAATAGTTTTAATTTCTTCCTTTTTCGTTTGGGTACAAAATATCTAAATTTTCGCTTTGCCAAAAAGCTTTAGAATCCACATCCATAATCGTAAGCGGGCCTCTAAAAGCAGCTCCAGTGTCTACATTCCAAACATTGGCCATTTGGACAGGAGTTGTTTTCCCAATTCTTGAAACAGGCGTATGCCCAATGAAAATTTCGTTATATAAAGTAAAGCGTTTTGGATAAGTAACATCGGTTGTTTTCATGTTTTTATCCAAGGCTAATGCAGTTTCCCAAAGGGTTCTGTCCCAATAAAAAAGTTTCGGAAAATACTCAAAATCAATACCGTTCATATTGGTAAATCCAGCATGAATAAACAACCGATTTTGTTCGTCAAGATGATAATCTTCTAAAGATTCTATAAAAGCGATATGGGCTGCTAACGTTTTGGAATCTCGATTTTGATAGGCTGCAATAGTCGCCTCTCCACCGTGTTCGTGCCATTGCGGATTGTCAGTCCCATGTTGTAGCCAGTTCAGTAACAAATCATCATGATTACCTCGAATACAAATAATGTTGTGAGATTTTTTCATGGCAATGAGTAAATCAATCACCTCAGGCGACTGGCTCCAACCATCTACATAATCCCCCAAAAAAATTAATTTGTCATTTGGACTGACTTTGGCTCTTTCCAAGATTTGATGTAATGCACGCAATCCACCGTGAATGTCTCCAATAACTAAAGTTCTCATAAGGACTATTTTATAAAGAACGATTCACAATTCCTGAATTGGCTTGAGCAGTAGGCATTACTACCAAATCGGCAATATTTACATGATACGGTCTTGATACTACGAAATGGATAATATCTGCAATATCCTCTGCAATTAAAGGAGTAAATCCTTTGTATACATTTTGTGCTTTTTCACTATCGCCTTTAAAACGAATGGTACTAAACTCCGTATCAACTAGTCCAGGATGAATGGCGCCTACGCGAATGTTATGCGAATTCAAATCAATACGCATTCCTTGGTTCAAAGCATCCACCGCGTGTTTGGTAGCGCAATATACATTTCCATTAGGGTATACTTCTTTCCCTGCGGTAGAACCAATATTGATAATATGACCTGATTTTCGTGCAATCATTTGTGGAATAATCGCTTTTGAAATATAGAGAAGCCCTTTGATATTTCCGTCTATCATAGCATCCCAATCGTCTAGACTTCCCGTTTGAATGGGATCTAAACCGTGCGCATTTCCTGCATTATTGATCAAAATGTCAATAGGAGAAAAAGTATCTGGCAACGAACCAATTTGTTCAAAAACAGCCTCTTTATCTCGAACGTCGAATTGCAAAGTATGAATAGATGTGAACTCAGAAAGTTCCTGTTTAAGTTCATCCAAACGCTCTTGGCGACGGCCACAAAGGACTAATTTGTACTTGTTTTTGGCTAAAATTACGGCAGTTGCTTTACCAATACCACTAGTAGCTCCAGTTATTAAGGCTATTTTATTCATTTTTTATTTTACTTTTTAAGGCACATTTTTACCCATACTTTCAGTCCAAATCGCAAACCAATCTTCTTTTTCTAAAGGCAATTCGGTAGCTTTCATCAAGGCTTGAATTCGGGCAACGTTTACCGTTCCGGCAATTGGAATCACCTGTGCAGGATGTTGCAAAATCCAAGACAATAAAATGGTGTCTGAACCTACTCCGTATTTTGAAACCAATTGAGCCAATAATTTTTTCATGCGTCGGGTTTGCTCATTATCTTCTCTAAACACACTTCCAAGAGGATTCCAAGACATAGGTCGAATGCCATGAACTTGCATATAATCCAAACTTCCATCCAACATAGCCTCGTGATGCGAAGCCGAAAATTGAATCTGATTGAAGCTAATTGCTGTTTTTTGACGAATTAATTCGGTTTGCGATGCCGTAAAATTAGACAACCCAAAATCGATAATTTTTCCTTCTGATTGTAATTTAGTTACCGCTTCAGCAATTTCATCTGCCTGCATTAATGGACTTGGACGGTGCAATAATAGTACATCTAAATAATCTGTAGCTAGATTTTTCAATGAATTTTCAACAGACCAAATAATGTATTCCTTAGAATATTCGTAATGCTTAATCGTATTGTTTCTGTTCTTGGTCACCATTTGGATGCCACATTTCGAAATCAATTGGATTTTAGTTCGGTCAATTTTGCTAGAAACCAAGGCTTTTCCAAAATCGGCTTCAGTGGTATAATCGCCATAAATATCGGCATGGTCAAAAGTGGTAATCTTATTTTCTAGGCAAAGATGGATCATGTTATCCATTTCTTTAGTGCTGAGATTTTTGTCCCAAACACCCCAATTCATAGCTCCAGCAATTATGGGAGATAAAGTTGTTTTACTCATGGTAGTAGGAAGTATTAATAATTTGTAAATCTAGTATTTTTAATGAAATAGAATCTAGTTCTTAAAAATAGGTAAATTTGATCACAATTTGTCCTTAAAAATAGGCTTTTTGCCGAAGTTTTAACCATTCTTTAACATCTTACTTCTAAAAAAAAATTCAATTTGCACTCGCAAAACCAAACCAGGTAAGTAAAAGTATAAAAAACAGTATAATGGAAGAGAATACAACGACTTTAGACATTAGAGCAATTAATGAAAAAATAGAAAGAGAAAGTGCTTTTATCGATCTCCTTACTATGGAAATGAATAAGGTGATTGTGGGTCAGAAACACATGGTGGAACGCTTGTTAATTGGACTATTGGGTCAAGGACACATTCTTTTGGAAGGAGTTCCAGGATTGGCCAAAACCTTAGCCATTAATACACTTTCGCAAGCGGTTGCCGGTTCGTTTAGCCGAATCCAGTTTACTCCCGATTTATTGCCTGCAGATGTGGTGGGAACGATGATTTATAATATTAAACAGAATGAATTTTCGATAAAAAAGGGGCCAATTTTTGCCAATTTTGTTTTAGCCGATGAGATTAACCGTGCGCCAGCCAAAGTGCAATCAGCCTTGTTAGAAGCAATGCAAGAAAAACAAGTGACTATTGGCGATACGACTTTTAAGTTAGACAAACCTTTTTTGGTTTTGGCTACGCAAAATCCAATCGAACAAGAAGGAACGTATCCTTTGCCTGAAGCGCAAGTAGACCGTTTCATGTTAAAAACAGTGATTGACTATCCAAAAATGGACGAGGAACGATTAGTTATTCGTCAAAATCTAAACGGAAATTTTGAAAAAGTGAATCAGGTGGTTTCCGTTGATCAAATTGTACGTGCGCAAGAAACTGTTCGCGAGGTGTACATGGATGAGAAAATTGAGAAATATATTTTAGATATTATTTTCGCTACCCGTTATCCGGAGAAATACAAATTAGCCGACTTGAAGCCGTTAATTAGTTTTGGTTCTTCGCCACGCGGAAGTATCAATTTGGCAAATGCCGCAAAATGCTATGCTTTTATCAAGCGTCGTGGATATGTAATTCCAGAAGATGTTCGTGCTGTAGTTCACGATGTATTGCGTCATAGAATTGGAGTTACTTATGAGGCCGAAGCTGAAAACATTACTTCGGTTGATATCATCAACAAAATTGTAAACGAAGTTGAGGTACCTTAATAATTGTTGATAGTTGAGGGTTACTAGTTGATAGGAATTACCGACAACCAATAACCAACAACCCATCAATAAAATGGATACAAAAGACCTACTCAAAAAAGTCCGAAAAATAGAAATCAAAACCCGTAGATTGAGTGATCATATCTTTTCGGGAGAATACCACACATCTTTTAAAGGACGTGGGATGACTTTTAGTGAAGTGCGTCAATACCAATACGGAGATGATATTCGAGCCATTGATTGGAATGTAACGGCACGTTATAATGAGGCACATGTCAAGGTTTTTGAAGAAGAACGCGAATTGACCATGATGTTAATGGTTGATATTTCGGGTTCGGAGAGTTTTGGTTCCAAAAATCAGTTTAAAAAAGATATTGTGACTGAAATTGCCGCTACGATGGCATTTTCGGCAACGCAAAATAATGATAAGATTGGATTGATTCTGTTTTCAGATGAAATCGAATTGTACATTCCGCCCAAAAAAGGTCGCTCGCATGTGTTGCGAATCATTCGTGAACTCATCGAATTTGAACCTAAAAGCCATAAGACTGATTTGGCGCAAGCCTTGAAATTCTTGTCGGGAACACAGAAAAAGAAAGCCATTGTTTTTGTTATTTCTGATTTTATGACTCAGGAATACGAACAAACACTAAAGATAGCTTCTAAAAAACATGATATCACAGGTATTCGAGTGTATGATATTCGTGAAGAAAAAATGCCAAATTTAGGAATGGTTCCTATGTTGGACGCCGAAACAGGAGCAGTACAATTGATAGATACAGGTTCTAAAACCGTTCGTATGAATTATGAAAAACACTATCACGATCGTGTAGCGTATTTTAAGGAAACCTTTAGCAAATCAGGCTCTGGAGTAGTGAATACTCGAGTTGACGAAAGTTATGTAACCAAATTATTAGGGTATTTTAAATCGAGATAAAGATTTTAGATTTATGATTAACGATTTTAGAATTTAGATTTTTAAAAAGTGAATAAACAAGAACTCGAAAATAGATTGATTGATTTTGCAGCAACAATAATAATTGTAGCAAGTAAATTTGAAAAAAATTATGCAGGAAATCATTTAGCGAGTCAAATAATTAGATCAGGGACATCTCCCGCATTGAATTATGGAGAAGCCCAAAGTGCCGAAAGTAGTAAAGACTTTATTCATAAAATGGGAATTTGTTTAAAAGAATTGAGAGAAAGTTTTGTTTGTTTGAAAATTATTGAAAAAGCAAGTTTAATGAAAGAGGAAGCTTTATTGGTTTCTGCAAAAGTAGAAGTCAATGAGCTAATTTCTATTTTTGTTTCGAGTATTAAAACGGCGAAGACCAATTTGAAATAGTAAACGAAAATCAAAAATCACTAATCGTTAATCAACAATCAGAAATCAAAATTTCTGAATAGAATAAATGAAAAAAACAGTTTATATAGTATTTTTTCTAATTTCCACTTCGCTTTTTGCACAAAAAGTGACTACGGATTTGGATACAACGCGCAATAAAATTGGTGCGGAGTTCAAACTGACGTTAAAAGCATCTGTAGATACTTCGGCAAGAGTGGTTTTCCCAAAATTGAAAAACATAGGTGCCTTGGAGGTAATTCGTTCGTATCCTATTGATACAATTCGAAATAACGATCGCTATGAATTGGTTAAAAAATACGGTTTAACCCAATTTGATTCTGGAAAATATACGATTCCAAGAGTGCCAGTTTTAATCAATAAAAAGCCTTTTCTATCCGATTCTCTTTTGGTTGAGGTGGCCAATGTGAAAGTAGATACGTTGCAACAAAAAATGTACGATATCAAGGATATTGTCGCTGCCGAAAGTCATTGGGGCAATTGGTGGGAGTACCTGCTGGCGCTTGTTGTTTTAGCAGGAATAGGCGCTTTGGTGTATGGGTACATCAAGAAAAAACAAAAGAAAGAGATTGAAGAAGAAGTTTATAAAACACCCATCGAAAAAGCAACTTCTTTATTGACCATTTTGGAGCAAAAAGAATTGTGGCAACAGGGTGAAATCAAAGAATACTATAGTGAACTGACGGATATTGCTCGAAATTATATCGAAGAGGCCATTGAAATTCCAGCAATGGAAAGCACTACTTCAGAATTGATTACAGCTTTGAAAGCGGCTTCTGTCAAAAAGAAAATGACGCTTTCGCAAGAAACAATCGAGAATTTAGAACGCGTTTTAAAACAAGCCGATTTGGTAAAGTTTGCCAAGTCTAAGCCGATGGATTTTGAAATTACGGAAGACAGAAACAAAATTCAAAAAGCCATTTTGACTTTGGATAAGGCAATTCCTGTGGAAGTACCCGAAGAAGAAGATTTGCTATTAAATGAGGCACAAAGACAACACCAAATCCAATTGCAGTTAAAGAAAAAGAAAGCCCAGCGCATTCGTACAGCGATTATTTCGGTGGTGCTTTTACTTGTTTTGGTAACAGGTTTTTTTGTGACAACTCGTGGTTTTGGCTACGTTATCGATACTGTTTTTGGTCGTGAAACCAAAGAATTAGTAGAAGGCGAATGGGTAAAAAGTGAATACGGAAATCCAGGAATTTTAATTGAAACGCCTCAAGTGTTAAAACGTATTGATGTCGAAAAAGTCTTACCTAAAAACACCATGGCATTAATTAAAGAAATGCAATTGTTTCAATATGGCGACATGATGAATGGGTTTTACATTATGGTTTCTACTAGTCAATTTAAACAACCTACGGATATTGATTTAGCAAAAGCCATGGAAGGGAATTTAAAAATTATTGAAGCACAAGGAGGTCAAAATATCATTGTAAAACAAGAAGATTTTGAAACAGAAAGTGGTGTTAAGGGTCTGAAAGGCTATGGTACAATGACAATGCTAAATCCGTTGACTAAGTCGAGTGAGAAAGTCTATTATGAAATTTTATATTTCAAACAAAATCAAGGATTACAACAAATTATGATTGTATATCCAGAAGGAGATCAATACGGAAGTGCCATTGCAGATCGAATGTTACAATCTGTTGAACTAAGACAAGTTGAGAATTAATGGGGAAAATAACTTTTTTAAATCCTGAATTTTTTTGGTTGTTGCTGTTAATTCCAGCAGCAGGCGCTTGGCTATTCTTAAAAAGGAACCAACAGACGGCGACTTTAAAAATAAGTTCTACGGCTGGTTTTGCAGGATCTAAATCCTTTTTTGTAAAGGTATATCCGTTTTTAGGAGTGCTTCGATTATTGGCGTTAAGCGCTTTGATTGTCGCCATGGCACGACCAAGAACGGTTGATGTTAGTAACAAAACCAAAACAACAAAGGGAATTGATATTGTCATGGCGATTGACGTTTCAGGAAGTATGTTGGCCAAAGATTTGAAACCCAACCGAATGGAAGCACTAAAAAAAGTAGCTTCCAGTTTTGTTGATGAAAGACCAAATGACCGAATTGGATTAGTGGTGTATGCATCAGAAGCGTATACGAAAACGCCTGTAACGAGTGACAAAGCTATTATTCAACAAGCCATAGGTAGCATTAAATATGATAATGTGTTGCAAGACGGAACGGGAATTGGAATGGGATTGGCAACAGCTGTAAACCGTTTGAAAGATAGTAAAGCCAAAAGCAAAGTGATTATTCTGTTGACTGATGGGGTAAATAATGCTGGTTTTATTGAGCCTGAAACGGCTTCGGATATTGCAAAACAATACGGCATAAAAGTGTATACGGTGGGTATTGGTACTAATGGTATGGCTGAGTTTCCGTATGCGATTGCACCTAACGGACAATTTTTATTCCGTATGATGCAGGTGGAAATTGACGAACAATTGATGAAAAATATTGCTCGAAAAACGGATGGAAAATATTTTAGAGCTACAAGCAATAGTAAATTAGAAGCTATTTATGAAGCTATCAATAAACTAGAAACAACTGAAATCCAGGAGTTGAAATTTTATGATTACGACGAGAAATTCCGCCCATTTGTATGGTTAGCTGGTTTCTTTTTGTTGTTAGAAATTGGATTGCGAAATACCGTGTACCGATCATTTATTTAAGATGGAATTAGACGAAAAAATATATTTGTACTTATTACTGCTGTTGCCATTATTGGTGCTGGTTTTTCTTTTCAATATGTATTGGAAAAGAAAAAAACAACGCGAGTTTGGTGATCTAGAATTAGTGCAACGATTGAGTCCAGACAGTTCTGTATTCAAACCCATTTTAAAATTAGTAGTCTTACTTTTGGCTTTAACAGGCTTAATTTTAGGCTTGGTAAATCCAAAAATTGGTACCAAAATGGAAACCGTAAAACGCGAAGGAATTGACATTGTTTTTGCCATCGACGTTTCCAAAAGTATGCTGTGCGAGGATGTAGCGCCAAGTCGTTTGGAAAAAAGTAAGCAATTGGTTTCTCAAATCATCAATCAGTTGGGTAACGACAGAATAGGGATTGTAGCTTATGCAGGGAGTTCTTTTCCGGTTTTGCCTATCACAACCGATTATAGCGTTGCCAAAATGTTTCTGCAAAGTATGAATACCGAAATGGTTTCTTCTGTAGGAACGTCTTTGGATGAAGCAATTAAATTGTCGGCTACGTATTTTGATGATAAAAAAACGAGCAAATTATTGATTCTAGTTTCTGACGGAGAAGACCATTCTGAAGGTGCAGAAGCTGCTGCAGAGGAAGCGAACAAACTAGGAATTAAAATTATTACGATAGGGGTGGGAACTCCAAACGGAGGAACTATTCCGTTGCGACGTAATGGTGTTTTGGAAGGTTTGAAAAGAGATAACAATAATGAAGTGGTAATTACCAAATTGAACGCAGAGAGTTTAACGGCTATCGCCAAAGCTACCAAAGGAGGTTATGTGAGTGGTGCCAATACGAAAGACGTAATCAATTATGTAAAAAATGCGTTGAATAATATTGAAAAAACAGAATTTGAAGCAACACAAATGGCCGATTTTCAGTCGCAATTTCAGTGGTTTTTAGGATTTGCATTTGTATTATTATTCGCGGATGTTTTTCTGTTGGAACGTAAAACTAAATGGGTAAATCGACTCAATTTGTTTAATGAAAAGGAACAATAAAATGATAAAAAAGGTATTTGTATCGATTTTGCTGGTTTTTTCTTTGGCGATTACAGCCCAGGAGAAAGATGCTCTTTTGCCCAAAGCAAATGAAGATTTTGCAGCAAAAAAGTATGCCGATGCCGAGGCCAATTATAGAATTTCACATTCTAAATTTCCTAGAAGAACCGTAGCATTGTACAATTTAGGAAATACAATTTACCGTCAAAATCAATTTTCGGAATCTAAAATTGCCTTTGCCAATGCATTAAAAAATATCAAAACGTATTCTCAAAAACACAAGGCGTTTCACAACTTAGGAAATGTGTTTATGAAAGAGAAAAATTATTCGCAAGCAGTAGAAGCCTATAAAAATGCGCTTCGCAATAACCCTGCTGATGAAGAAACACGGTACAACTATGCTTTGGCTAAGAAAATGCTAAAAGAGAATCCGCCAAAAGACGATAAGAATAAAGATAAAAATAAGGATAAGAACAAAGACAAGGATAAAAAGGACGACAAGAAAGACGGCGAAAACAAAGATAAAAACAAGGATAAAGGCGACCAAAATAAAGATAAAAAGGACGGCGATAAAGACAAAAACAAGTCGGATAAGAAAGACGATCCTTCTAAAAATCAAGGTCAGCCGAAGCCCAATCCGGGCGGAATTTCGCAGCAACGAGTTCAGAATTTATTGGATGCCGTGAATAATGAAGAGAAGAAAGTTCAGAATAAAGTCAATGCTCAAAAAGTAAAAGGAAAACCAGTTCAAACCGAAAAAGACTGGTAAGTAATTTGAAATTAGAATACCATTTTAAGTACAAATGAAAAAATACATACTGCTATTATTAATCAGTTTTCAAGGACTATTGGCTCAAGTGCAATTTGAGGCAAAAGTGAGTAGAAACACGCTCGGATTGAACGAAAGACTTCGAGTAGATTTTATAATGAATGTAGATGGAGATAATTTTGTTCAGCCCAATTTTGAAGGCTTTCGCGTAATTGCGGGACCAAGTCAGCAAATTAGTCAATCGTGGATTAACGGCCGAAGTTCGTTTGAAAAAATATACTCCTATTTTTTATTGCCTTTGCAAAAAGGGAATTTGGTTATCCGACAAGCCGTAATAGAATTTAATGGACAATTGTATAAAACAGCACCCATTAGAGTTACGGTTACCAATCCGGTTCAACAACAAGCCGATCCTAACGACCCAAGCGCACCTCAAATATCAGCAGATAATAATATTTACCTCGTAGCCGACATTTCTAAAACCAATCCGTACATCAATGAACCAATTACGGTGGTGTATAAATTGTATTTTAGCTACAACATTGGAATTACCAATTGGCGTGAGCTGAATAAACCCAAATACAATGATTTTTGGAGTCAGAATATTGACATCAAGCAGTTAGTTGCCGAAGAAGGAATGTTCAAAGGACAACGGTATCGATTTGTAACCTTGCGAAAAACTGTCTTGTATCCGCAAAAATCAGGGAAATTAAATATTGAACCTTTATCTCTTGATATTGATGTGCAATTACCAACCAATCGTAGGGATATGTTTGGTCGAGTGATGGTTACCGAAGGCAACAAACGTGTTTCGGCTGGAACCAAAACAATCAATGTAAAAGCACTTCCTGAAGCTGGAAAACCAGAAGGATTTACAGGTGCAGTTGGTAATTTTGATTTTAAAGTAATACCAACAAAAACCAATTTAAAAAACGGAGAAAGTTTAGATTTGGTGGTGAGTGTAAGCGGAAAAGGGAATCTGAAATTATTTGACTTGCCTAAACCAATTGCGCCAAATGCTCTTGAAATGTATGATGCAGTTCACAAAGAAAATGTTGATACAGGCTTGTCAGGAATGATGGGTAAAATCTCGGACAGCTATACGATTGTGCCTCAATACAAAGGAAAATACCCAATTAAACCTATGCAGTTTAGTTATTTTGATTTGAGTTCAGGAACATACAAAACAATAAGTTCTAACGAAATCATGATTAATGTATTGGATGGGCCAACAGCGACAAATGCTGTAGCTTCAAATACAGGAGGGAACAAAAACAAAATTGAAAAGTCAGAGCAGTTTAAATTTATTAAACTAAAAACCGAATTATTGCCTTTGCAAAAAGAGGATTTCTTCGGTTCTTTATGGTATTATTTAGTGTTGATTTTGCCGTTTTTAATGGTGCCAATCGTAATCGTATTCAAGAAAAGAAAAGAAGCTTTAGCAGGAGATGTGACAGGAAATAGAATCCGAATGAATAACCGATTAGCTAAGAAATATTTATCGGAAGCTAAAAAACAAATCAACAATAAAGAGCCGTTTTATGTGGCTTTGGAGAAAGCAATGCATAATTTCTTGAAGGCCAAATTACACATTGAAACTTCGGAAATGAGTAAAGACAATATTCAAGAATTATTATTGTCTCGCAATGCCAATCCAGAAGTGGTTACTGATTTTATTGCTTTGACAGAAAATTGCGAGTTGGCTCGTTATGCACCAGCCTCAAGCACGTCTATTCAAAATGATTTTGATAAAGCGGTAGTCATTATTTCAGAATTGGAAAAACAGATATAGCAATTGATAATTGATTAATTAACAATTGATAATTAAAATAAAATGAAACATTTAGTCTACATATTTTTATTCATTACTTCTTTTGTATTCGCTCAAATTGGATTTGAAAAAGGGAATGTTTTGTACCAAAAAGGGCAATACGAACAAGCCGTTCAAGCCTATGAAAGTGTGTTGGATAACCACCAACAATCAGCTGAATTGTATTTCAATTTAGGAAATTGTTATTACAAATTGAATAAGGTAGCGCCAGCAATTTATAATTACGAGAAAGCATTGGTACTACATCCCGAAGATGTTGACATTGCCAATAATTTAAAATTTGCTCAGAAATTAACCATTGATGAGGTAAAAGAAGTGCCGAAAGTGGGTTTTGCTAAACTGCTTCGTGATTTCACGGGAATGTATCATTACAATACTTGGGCGTGGATTTCGGTAGTGTTTGGATTGTTGTTTTTAGGCTTTTTTATCGGGTACTATTTTTTGCCTACCACAGTTTCAAAACGCATTTTCTTTTTCGGGATGTTTGTATGGATTTTATGCTTATTAGTTAGTGTAGGAGCTGCTATTTTTGAAAAAAATCATTTTGTGAACGAACGCCCTGCCATTGTTTTTGAGGAAGCGGCAGAAGTAAAAAGCGAACCCCAAAAAGCGAGTCCAGCCACTTTTGTAGTTCACGAAGGAACGAAAGTTTTTGTGGAAGAAACCCTAGGCAAGTGGAAAAAAATTCAATTGACAGATGGCACCGAAGGTTGGATTGAATCCCAAGCCATTAGAGAGGTAAAATAAAATTTTAGGTTTATTTTTTAGTTGCTTTTTGGTACAATTTCTGAATGGAAGGAAAAATAAAATTCCCTGTCTTTTGTATCGGATTAAAGAAAATAGAACGATCTAAAGTTTCTTTTTTGGCTAAAAAATGATTGTAATTGATTTTCTCAAAAACACTAAAAAAGATACTTACAATTAAAACGGTTTTTAATATTCTAAAAAAACCACCCCCTGCTTTGTTTATCCATCCCAAATAAGCGAAACTCGCAAATTTAGTTAAGAATTTTCCGGCTAGAGAAATTCCTATGATTACCACCAAAAAAGTGATGATAAATGCAATAACTTGAATGGAATACGGATTCCATTTGACTACTTTGGCAAGAGCGATTTTTGCCATAGACGAAAATTGGATTGCCAAATAAATCCCCGCAATTAAAGAAAAAAAGGAAGCCAGTTCTACAAAAAGTCCGTTTTGAATTCCTTTGAACGCAGCATAAATCAATAATGCTGCAATAATAATGTCTAAAAACCCCATAATGCTATTTATAAAAACACAAAGATAAAAGAATTGAGTATTGTCTGTTGTCAATTTTCTACTTCTTATCTTTGCGGTTTAAATTTTGGTTTCGTTTTGCAGTTCGTAAATCGTAAATCGTAAATCGTAAATCGTAAATTCAATGTCAAGAGACGCACAATTAAAAGAACGCTGGGAACAGCTTGTAGTTATATTATCCGATCGGTTTTCGCAAGGCGAAGATTTGGATTTGGACGCCATCATTTATTTAATCGGAATTCAAGAATTAGGACAGCTTCATCGTGAGTTTAAGAAAGATGAAAAAGTCAATTTGATGCACATTGCCATTTGTCGTTTATTAGAGCCGTATGGGTATTATGAATTTGAATTTTTTGACGAAGAAGGTTGGCCTCATTACAAAGTAAAAGAAGAATTACCGTCATTAAAAGCAGGTGAGCAATCGGTATTGATGAAAGAGGCGATTGTGAATTAT
>JACCDH010464565.1_pt1 | contig 27595 bp, 29 predicted proteins | sample 7442481 | NCBI WGS metagenome assembly JACCDH01 (sample SAMN15323433, study PRJNA562643) | freshwater metagenome | isolation source: river surface water | place: USA:Blue River Watershed | collected 2017-08-15 | reverse complement strand
GGCTATATCATCACCCGCAGCGGCGTCGAAGGCATGGCGACCATGACTTCGGTGGAAGGCGTGTTCGCTGCCGGCGATGTGCAGGATCATGTGTATCGTCAGGCGATCACCAGCGCCGGCACCGGCTGCATGGCGGCGCTGGATGCTCAGCGCTATTTAGAGGCTACAAGTGATTTAATTTAGCCTGATTTTTCAGAGGATAAAAAGCCTCGTTCTTGAGTTGGCCATGCCATTAGGTGGGGCAATAGTAAATCCTTCAATGTCAGCCACTCCGGCTGCTTGCCATCTAAGATGGCTTGAGTAACTTTCGGCGCTAGATATGCAAGGCGCGGAATCCGGCTCACATACGAGGGATTGATCTTTTCCGCGGCAGCCAAGTCATTAATGGTTGAGTATGTTCCGGAATCAAGTAGCTGTTTCCAGCGCAATCCACGGGCGATTACTTTGATTATGCTGTTGTCCACAGTGGCTTCGCGTCGGATTAGTCTACGAGATCCATTCGGTAGGGCGATGACAGTTTTTCGATCTCGTGTTTTAAACGTATTTGGAATGTCTGTCGTATCACCTCGGGTGATTATTGAACTCATGCCGCCTTTATGATTGTGGTTTTTTCCACCGAATCACGTAGAAGTCTTGGCATTCCGTTGTTGTTCCGTTGGATGCCTATGCCATCTTTGCGTACTGCGCATTGGCAGCAGATTGGTGCGGGCGTTGCATTCGCCATCGTGGCGGCGGCCACCTTCGGTCTCGCGATGGTGCTGACGCAGCATGAGGCGGTTGATATTGATGGAAGGGTGCGCACGGCGATCACGCTTGGGGTGGTGACGGTGTTGACGTCGCTGTTTGCGGTGTTCACCGACGGCTGGTCTTTGCCGGCCAGCGCTACGGGATGGTGGGGGCTGGCCGGACTAACTTTGCTTGATGGGACGGCCTTCACCCTGATGTTCAGCCTGCTGCCGCGACTAGGAGTCGTGGGTAACTCGGCGATCATGAATATCGAGCCTGTGTTCGCGCTAGCGCTGGCCTGGCTGCTGCTAGGGCAGGCGATTGCGCCGATTCAGTTGGTGGGGGCGCTGATCGTGGTCGGGACGGTGATGGTGCTGGGCTTGCGAAGGAATAGTTGATTCCTGAGTGAGTGAAGGATCCGGAAAATCCTTATGAACGTGAGGATAATTCTTCGTTCAGGGCCGACTTTTCTAAAATCCTCATGATCGTGGGGATTTCTTGCCGAGTAGCGGAATTTCTGCTCTAATCCTCACGTTCGTGAGGATATCTTATGAAAATCACTTTGGAAGATGCCCAAAGTCTCGGGCAAGTCGTACGCGCTGTGCGCAAGGCCCAGGGCGAGAGGCAGGACGACACTGCGGGCGGTCTTGGCGTTAGCGAGAATTTTCTCGGCAAGGTCGAGCGCGGGGGCGAGACTGTTCAGTGGGGCAAGCTGTTCCAGGTACTCGATGGGCTGGGCGTCAGGGTCGAGCTGGACTTGCCGGATGAATTGGCTCCTCAAGTGTCGGCGTTGCTAAAGGCAGGAAAATGAATCCGCGCGTACTCATTGCTTCGATCAATGGGCGTGAGGTGGGCCGGCTTGAAGCGGACGACGGCATTTGGACTTTCCAGTACAGCGATGGTTGGCTGGGTCATGGACAGGCTTACGCGCTTAGCCCGCACCTGCCGCTTCAGAAGGCGAAGCTCGTCGATAGCAGCAGCGTTCGGCATGTGCAGTGGTACTTCGACAATCTGCTGCCAGAAGAGGGGCAGCGCATGCTGCTGGCTGCTGATGCTGGCCTGAGTGCTGCCGATGCCTTCAGCTTGCTTGAGCATTACGGTGCCGAGTCTGCAGGATCGCTGACTTTGCTTCCATCAGGCGCAGTCGAGCGTTCGGCGGGTGAGTTAAAGCCTGTTTCGATTGAAAGTCTCTCTGCCCGTATCAAACAATTGCCGCGCGTATCGCTCGCCCACGGTGCGCAAAAGCGGATGTCGCTGGCAGGCGCCCAACACAAGCTGGCTGTCGTTTTGAATGATGGTGGCTTGCACGAGCCAATTGGTGCGTCGCCATCCACCCATATCCTGAAGCCGGACCATCCGGACGCAGACTATCCACACTCTGTCATCAACGAGTGGTTCGTGATGCGTCTGGCAGGCCGACTGGATTTGCCAGTCCCGGCGGTCAGGCGGCTATATGTGCCCGAGCCGGTTTTTGTGGTGGATCGTTTCGACAGAGTGCTGACAGAGCAGGGTTGGCAGCGCTTGCATGTCATTGACGCCTGCCAGCTACTGGGTCTGGATCGCAGCTTCAAGTATGCGAAGGGTAGTGTCGATACGCTCCTCGACATTTCGCAGGCTTGCAGGGCGTCAGCCATCGTCAAGACGAAATTGTTCAGCTGGATGGTGTTCAATGCTCTGGTTGGCAATGGCGATGCTCATTTGAAGAACCTGTCTTTTTTGGTGTCGCCTTCCGGTATTCAGCTTGCGCCACACTACGATTTATTGAGTACGGGTGCATACGAATCGCCCGCTTTTGGCAAGCAATCATGGCCTGAAACTACGACACTCGCTTGGCCCTTGCCCGGCGCGGATAAGTTTTCGGCAATAAGGCAAGAGACATTTTTGATTGCAGCCGATGTCCTGAAACTGAAGCATGTAACGGCAAGGCGATTGATCGAAGCGCAGGTCACGCGCATCCACAGACTTGCGCTCGAGCTCTACGACGACATCGAGGCAGAAAACCGAGTCTTGATTGACGCACGGCCGGCGCTCGCGGCGACTCTGGCCGGCGAGCTGCGATGTCTGCGCACGATCGTGCATGGCGTCATCAAGGAAATGGCTGATCGGGTGTGATCGCAGGCTTGAGCATTGATGCGGCCAGACGTGTTTTGCTTGCCGCGTGCATCTCCGATCAGGGCAACCGAAGAGAGCTCTTAGGGGCGTCTCACGCACTCCGAAAAACTATGCTAGCTTGGTTCGTTTTCATTCATTACTGAAACTACCGGTCATGTCCGCCACCCCTTCGCCCATGTCTCCCGAGCAGATGCGCCCGCTGGATTCCGCCAGCGTCTCATCAGCGGGTCAGCTTTGCGTTTACTTCGACGGCGGCTGTCCGCTTTGTCGTGCCGAGATCGCTGCCTATCAGCGCACCGAAGGCGGCGAATCGCTTAACTGGGTGGATGCGCAGCACTGCGCCCAGGCCGAGCTGGGGCCGGGGCTGGACAAGCCCAGGGCGCTGGCGCGGCTGCATGTGCGTCGGCCGGATGGCACGCTGGTGCATGGCGCGGCTGCCTTTGCAGAGATCTGGTACGCGCTGCCGCGCTGGCGCTGGCTGGCCCGATTGGCGCGGCTGCCGGGCGTGACGCCGATGCTGGAGCTGGGCTATGTGGTCTTCCTGCGCTTGCGCCCGCTGTGGCGACCGCAGTCTGCCGTGCCGGTGCGATTCCCGCTGGCGCTGATGCGAGAGCTGCGCTCCGATCATGCGGGCGAGACGGGCGCGGTGATGATTTATCGCGGCATTCTTGCCGTGGCGCGCGACCCGGCCTTGCGCGAGTTTGCGCTTCACCATCTGGAGACCGAGCGCCGTCATCTGGCGCTGGTGGAAGAGGTCGTCCCCAATCGCTGGCGTAGTCGGCTGCTGCCGCTATGGCGCTTGTCTGGTTGGCTGACGGGCGCGCTGCCGGCCTGCTTCGGGCCGCGTGCGGTCTATGCCACGATACAGGCGGTCGAGACCTTCGTGGACCATCACTATGCTGCACAAATAACCTTGATCGATGCTCTGCTCGAGCCATCTCCTGCTGCGGTTGCCGATGCCGTTGCGCTGCTGGATGCGGCTGACCGAGCAGAGCTGCAGCGCTTGCGAACCTTGCTGGAAGAGTGTCGCTTGGACGAGGTTGCGCATCGCGATGATGCTGCTTCGCGTTGGGATGGGCGGGGCGACCCGCTGCTCAAGGTGTGGCGAGCACTGGTCGGCAGTGGCTCAGCCTCAGCCGTCCGGGCATGCCGTTATCTCTGAGCTTTCGTGTGACGTGAGCACCGAGTGAGGCTGTTGCCGCCACAGCGACATCACATCTCGCTGCCGGGTGACAGGGCTCCGCATTAACCCATGCAAGGACGAATCAAACGACTCCGTTTGCGGGCATTGCCAGACGTATTTGCGGCTGGTGCCGGCGAGAACGTCGTCTGTCCCTTGTGCGATCGCTTTATTCCTCCATCCCAGCGGGATGCACATCACCTGATCCCCAAATCGCGTGGCGGCACCGAGACAGCCTGGCTACACCGCATTTGCCATAGGCAGATACATGCGCTGTTCACCGAGACCGAGCTTGCGCGTGATTATCATCGCGTCGAGGTCTTGCGCCAGCATCCCGAGATGGCGCACTTTATTGAGTGGGTCCGGCGCAAGCCAGATGAGTTTTTCGAGCGAACGCGGAAAAGCCAACGGCTGAAGAAGCGCTGAGCCACGGCACGGGCTTCAGGTAGCTTGCTGGATTCGGTCTACCCCAGCAGCCTGTCCGGTCATCCGAAGGCGGCAAGCCGTCATCAAACTGAAACATTCATTTAACAATGGTTAAACACGCCTGTAATCGAGATTAAACAATCGGCATGAATAATCCAGCAAGCCAAAGTGGCGTGCAGAACTTAGACAGAAAAGTACTGTGGTTTGGGGCGCATGAGTCCGTGTGTAATCCCCGATTCGAGAAAATGATTGTCCAAAATGCTATCTGGAGGAATTCGTGTCAAATCATCCGGTGTCAAACGAAAATAACAGCGCAAATGAACATTTCGAAGAAGTGCTGCAGCGCGGCTTGCAGAGCCAACATCGTCGCTTGATCATCAAGGGAGGCGTTGGCCTCGCCTCGTTGGCCACGCTACCCATGCTGACTGCCTGCGGCAGTGGCTCTGACGGCGCTTCGAGCCTGCCGGCTACCTCGAGCATGCTGCCCTTCCCGGCCACCTCGAAGACCATCGCCGATATGGTGTCGGTACCACCGGGCTATACCGTGTCCGTGCTGCACGCGACCGGCGATACGCTCACGGCTAGTGTCCCTGCCTACACCAATCAGGGTTTGGAAGCCGACGATTGGTCAAGCCGCGTCGGTGACCATCATGACGGCATGCACCTGTTCTACGTTGGTGCCACTGGGAAAGTCTCGCAGGTCAGCACCAACAAAGCTGTGCTGGTCGTCAACCATGAGAGCTCGGCTGACGCCAGCTTCATCCATGCACGGGGTCAGACGTCCTCGGGTGTGTCAGGCAAAAAGTATGACCAATTCGGTGAATGGGACCTTGGCGCGCGCCCGGGCCTCGAGGCTCTGAAGGAAATCAACCTGCACGGCGTGTCCGTTGCTGAAGTTTCGCTCGATGCCAACGGTAAGCCGACCGGTTACGTGGTGAACTCGCCGCTAAACCGCCGTGTAACACCGCAGACCGTCGTCGACGTTAGTGGTCCGGCAGCGCATCTCGCTAGCATTCGTGCACAATTTGCGACCCGCTTTGACCCGACAGGCGCCACAGCGCGCGGCACCCTGAACAACTGCGGTCACGGTTACACACCGTGGGGCACCTACCTGGCTTGCGAAGAGAACTGGGCAACTTACTTTGCAATGCCGGCTAACGCCATCGCACCTAGCGCCAAGCTCGCTGCATCGCGCGCTCGCTACGGTGTACGCTCGGCTCCGCTGGCGAGCACGGCTACCACTGCCAATACCCAAGGCTGGCACACTGTGACCGACCTTCCGGATACTGACGGTCGTTTCTCGCGCTGGAATATCTCTGCCTCGGGTGCATCGGCTGCCGACGATTTTCGTCAAGAGCCACATACGTTCGGTTACAACGTGGAGATCGACCCGGCTAACCCGAACGCCCGTCCGGCCAAGCGCACTGCCATGGGCCGCTTCGCGCACGAGGCTGCTGTCGTTGGCACCCCGGTGGCAGGCAAGCCGCTGGCGTTTTACATGGGCTGTGATTCCCGTAACGAATATATTTACAAGTTCGTCACGGCGCAAAACTGGAATCCGGCCGATTATGGCAATGGTATGGCCGCCGGTAACAAATATCTGGACGAGGGCAAGCTGTATGTGGCCAAGTTCAATTCGGACGGCTCGGGTCAGTGGATCGAACTGGCGATCACCAACAGCGCCATCGCTGCCTACAACACCAACGGATTCAGCTTTGCCTCGCAAGCCGAAATTTATGTGCACACTCGTCTGGCGGCCGATGCCGTTGGTGCGACCAAGATGGACCGTCCGGAGTGGGGTGCAGTCAACCCAGCCAATGGCGAGATCTATTTCTGCCTGACCAACAACAACAGCACGAACCGTACGGCCGCTACTGCGAATGCCGCCAACCCGCGTGCCTATGTTGACAGCGATGGTAATCGTGGATCGGGCAACCCGAACGGCCACATCATTCGCTTCAAGGAGTCGGGCAATGCATCCGATGCGACATCCTTCACCTGGGATATCTTCGTGTTTGGTGCTGAGGAAGACATGGTCCCGCAAGAGAACATTTCGGGTCTGACTGCCAACAACAGCTTCTCGTCCCCGGACGGCTTGTGGTTCAGCCAATCCACCGGCATTTGCTGGATTCAAACGGACGACGGCGCGTTCACCGACGAGACAAACTGCATGCTGCTGGCCGCCATTCCGGGCCAGGTGGGTGATGGCGGCCCAGTGCTGGTATCCAACACCGGTGCTTCGACTGCGGTGACCACGTATGTTGGTGCGGCATTGGGCGAGGCACGTCTGAAGCGCTTCCTGGTGGCGCCGCGCGGTGCTGAAGTCACCGGTCTGACCGAGACCGCTGATGGCAAGACGATCTTCGTTAATATCCAGCACCCGGGTGAAACGACCACTGCCGGCTTCTGGAGCGGCGCATCGGCCGCGACCAGCCTCTGGCCGGGTAATGGCGGTGGCTTGTCAGCACCGTATGGCCCGCCGGGTCGTCCTCGCTCAGCGACGCTGGTGATTTCTCGTACGGATGGCAAGCGTATCGGCGAGGCCTGATCCGCAAAACCTCGGTGGCTCAACTTCGGTTGACGCCACCAAGGGATGAAAGCCACAAGACAGCACGACAAGATTGCTGGCTGCCAGAAATGGTGGCCAGCAATTGCAGTTTATATGTCCGATAATCTGTATGCGGGATGGATGGCATGGCCGAATCCATGCTGACGTTGGCAAGCGATTACGAACATGATTATTGAAACGCGTTTACCCTGGTACGAGACGGGTATCAGGTCAACAAATTTCTTCGAACACCTTGGACCAGCGCACTGACCGTGCCAGCCATGATAGTTTCATCAAACAATTGATAAGAAGTGATGTTGCCAACAACACCCAGGCAAGTTACCGCGCCAGTTTACTCAAGACGCCCTCGCTCTCAGCGAGTTGCACGGTATTCAGGTTTTACGCTGATAGAAATCATGGTGGTCGTCGTGATCATGGGCGTACTGGCAGCTCTGGTCGTACCGCGCTTGATGGGCAGAGCAGACGACGCGCGTGTGCTGGCTGCCAAGCAGGACATCGCGACGCTAATGCAGTCGCTCAAATTGTACCGGCTGGACAACCAGCGTTACCCCACGACTGAGCAGGGTTTGAAGGCATTGGCCGCCAAGCCAGTGTCCGCACCTGTACCTTCCAATTGGAAAACCGGTGGCTATCTGGATCGACTCAACAAAGATCCATGGGGTAGCCCCTATCAATACCTTGCGCCTGGTTTACACGGGGAAATCGACGTGTTCTCCTATGGCGCGGATGGCAAGCCCGGTGGCTCGGGCGTGGATGCAGATATTGGCTCCTGGATGGAATAGGCGGCCACGCCATACCCGTGACCTCCGAGCCGGTTTCACCTTGCTAGAGCTTCTGGTGGTGATGGTCATTGTCGGCGGCACCTTGGGTGCTCTGGTATTGAACGCAGGTCTGGGACTGCGGCAGAGCTTGCACCAAGAGGCGCAACGTATCGCGCAATTGATGCAGCTGGCGCGGGATGAGGCCATCGTGCGTAATCAGCCTATTGCTTTCGAAGCGACGAGCTCGAGCTATCGTTTCCTGATCAGACGGGGATCGGGTTGGAGCCCGTTGAGCGATGACCCGATCTTTCGCGAGCGTTCTTATCAGCGCAATCCGCTGAGTGTGCAATTGGACCCACCGATGGCAGCGGGTGTACTCCCGCTGCGCGTTGTCTTCGACCGTGAGCCCGTCGATAAGGCCTTCATCCTGACCTTGAGCGCAGACAATGAGCGTGTTTTGGTTCGGGCTGACGGGGTTGGTCATTTTCAGGTTGAGTGAGATCGGTGGTATGTCCAATGTGACTCAACAGAGCGAACGGAAAAAGGACGCGGGGTTCACCCTGCTCGAGGTTCTCGTCGCACTCGTCATTGTCGGTACTGCCCTCACTGCCAGCCTGCGTGCCATCGGCAGCCTGACCCGAAACAGCGCCGATTTGCGCGTGGCCATGATCGCGACCTGGTCCGCTGAGAACCGCCTGACACAGATACGTCTTGCGCGTGAGTGGCCGCCACTCGGAAGGCGGGACTTCGCGTGCCCCCAGGCAGACGTTGCCCTGAACTGCGAAGAAGAAATAATCGCAACCCCCAACCCCGCTTTTCGACGGGTACAAGTCGCCGTCAAAGATGAGCGTGGGCACCGTGTGCTGATGTTGTCTCAGGTGGTGTCCAATGCGATGTAGCCAATCGCGGCGAGGACGCCGGCCTAGCCGAGGGCTCACCTTGGTTGAGTTGATGGTGGCCGTGGCCATTCTCGCCATCGTGTCACTGATTGGCTGGCGTGGCCTGGATGCCATTACTCGCTCACGGCAGGCATTAGGTGACGAACTGGCACAGACGCGCGGCTTGCAACTAGCCTTCACGCAGATGCAAATTGACTGTGCCAATGCGGTCGATGCGACCGTCCTCGGCGGCGTTTCACCGCTGCTGATCGAAGCGGATCGGATGACGGTGGCACGCCGGTCGCATCGTGAGACACAGCCAAGCGCATTGCAACTGGTCACCTGGCGCTGGCGGGGTGGTGTGTTGACACGCGAAGAGAGTCCGCCTACACGCGACTTGAATCAGCTAAACCGGTACTGGCGGAGCACCGATACCGTCAGCGCAATCGCTGTACGGCTGCAGGGCAATGTGAACCAACTGTCGCTGCGCATTTGGGCAGATGATGGACGTGGCTGGCGTTCCTGGCAGCAGATGAACGCGGATACAGCTACTGCTGGCATGCAGCCGAGGCCTGAAGTCCCGACGTCGGCGCCCCGCCTTGCCTGGCGCGGGCTGGAGGTCTCGTTGCAACCAGCAGGTCGTACTTCGAGCTTGACCAAAGTTTTCGTGCTGGGGGCGCTATGACACGCGAGTCACTCGAGCCATGCATGAACCCGACCCATGCCGCATGCCGGGCCTGCGGCACCTGCCACCTGCATATCAATACCATCCGGCGTGTTCGGCAAGGTGGTGTCGCCGTGGTCACGGCATTGTTATTGGCGTCCTTGGCTGTCACGATCGTGGCCAATTTGTTTTGGCAGCAACAGGTTCAGGTACGCTCCGTTGAGAATCAGCGACTCCAGCTTCAAAAGCAGTGGGTATTGCGCGGCGCGATGGATTGGGCACAACTGATTCTGCGCGAGGATGCTCGTAACTCGGCCATTGATGATCTGAGCGAGCCATGGGCAACGCCCTTGGCACCGACCCGTATCGATCGCTATGTCGAGGCCGCAGCTATCAGCAGTGATAAGGCAAGTGCTGAGTTGTCTGGCTTGATTCAGGACGCCCAAGGAAGATTTAACCTCACCAACCTCAGTACACGGGGCAGCATCAATGCCGGCGAGGTTCAGGTGCTTGCGCGTCTGCTGGTCTTGTTGAGGCTAGATCCGGCGTTAGCCAGTCTGATCGCAGAGCAATTCGCGATGGCAGAGCGAGCCACGCTCTCCCCAAAGACAGATGCTGTCCGTCCGATCAGCTTTATTCACTTGGACGATTTGCTCGCCATACCCGGCTGCACCTTACTAATGGTCAACGCACTCAGGCCTCACATTGTGATTCTCCCCAAAGCCACGCCAGTGAATATCAACACTGCCAGTGCCGAGGTACTCGCAGCGCGGGTACCGGGCTTGTCCCTGGAGGACGCCAGACTGCTGATTAACAGCCGTCGTCAGGCCGCATTCAGAAACTGGACTGACATGGCGGCACGGCTTCCCGACCGCAATCTGGTGGTTGATGCCGGCCGCGTCAGCGTCAATAGCGGATACTTTGTGGTGGACGGAAAAGTTATGGTCCGCAACGCTACATTGCAAATGCAAGCACTGGTAGAGCGTCAGCCGAACGCAACCCGACTGCTATGGGTAAGAGAGCTATAAATGAAACGCGATTTTAATCATCACAGCCTGTTTCTCCGGCTACCAGCGCGCTACTCAGGCACCGGTCCGGTCCAGGAGAGTCCAGTGTCGGTAGTCGTTGTGGCAGGCGACCGGTTGCGTGACATCGGCAGCATCCGACTACGCGAGCTTGGACCCCATGTGGCACAAGCGACGCAAGTTGTGCTGTTGTTGGCGGCGACCGACGTGACATTGTTTCGGAAGCCGGTACCACCCATGTCATCTTCTAAGCTGCGTGCAGCCTTGCCCTCGCTGGCTGAGGAACATGTTATTGGTGATACGGCAGATTGCGCTATTGTTGCGGGCCCCGACAAGGACGGACAGCGCCTGATCGGTGTCTGTGATCGCGTCTGGCTGGAATCTTGGATCCGTACTTTGCAGGATTTTGGCGTAAGAAGGATACGGGCAATTCCGGTTGTGCTGTGCCTGCCGTTTAATCCCGATGCTTTTTCAGCCACGCTATTTAGCGACGCACAGCACCACGAGCTTGCAATTCGCTTATCTGATCACGAGGGTGTCGGACTACCTGTCAACGTGAGTGCGGACGCTCAGTTGCCCGCAGAGGTGACGCAGCAATTATCTGATCTGACCGGACAGCACGCGGTACAGCTGGCGGTGCCATCAAGCCGATTCGCAGCATTCAAGCAATGGATGGACTCGGGACAGGCGGGAGACATCACGCTGGTCGAGCAACAGTGGCAAGACTGGGTGTCAGTAAGCCAGCAAGTGTCATTGGATCTGGCGGAGGCTGTTATCAGCCAGCAGCCTACACGCTTTGACGCCAAGGCATGGCGTTGGGCTGCCATGTTGGCGGGACTTTTTTTGGTGATCAATATCGTCGCGCTGAACGCAGATTGGTGGCGGCTGCGCTCAGAGGGGCAGCAAATCAGCGACGAGATTACCCAGATATTTCGGCAGACGTTTCCGAGCGAGGCGGTGGTTCTTGATCCGCTGGCGCAAATGCATCAGAAACTGGCTGCATCGCAGCGCGCTGCTGGGCAGTTGGTTGCTTCCGACTTCATCGTACTTGCCGCTGCGCTTGGCGACGCATGGCGTGAGGCCGGTATAGATCAGCGCGCCATCGCATCGCTGCGTTACCGCGAAGGCAAACTCGATGTCATTCTCAAACAGGACGTGCCGGTATCGTTGGAGGCACTGCGAGCTCCTCTGGCGAACCGCCGCCTGCAGATACTGCCGTCATCATCGGAACCCACGGTGTGGCAGTTAAGGAGCTTGTGATGAACAGACTGCGGAGCAGCAAATTTTGGCAGGAGCGAAGCACTCGGGAGAAAAATCTGCTGGTCGCTGGCGGTAGCGTTGTACTGCTGGCATCTGTATTCATGGTGTTCATCGAGCCGGCCCTTGATGGTCGCGCACATTGGCAACAAGCCTTGCCAGCACTGCGCAGTGAACTTGCCGAGATGCGTTCTCTGCAAAAGCGCCTTGGATCCGATCTTTCATTGGCAAACAGCCAAAGTCGGACCCCGGATCGGGCCAGTCTGGAGCGAAGCCTGAAGCAAGCCGGGATTACACCGGATTTGCTGGAGGCATCCAACGGTTTGATACGCTTGCGCGGGACTGACGTCGCATTCAGTGCGCTGACCCCCTGGTTGCTCAAGGTGCAACAAGACCAGTCGGTGTCGGTCATCGAGGCCGATATCAAGGCACGCGAGCGACCGGATCGGATCGATGTCACGCTGCTGCTGCGATCATCCGGAGCCGCCCCATGAGCAGGCCAGTCGTTTGGGTGTTCGCGGCGATAATGTCCATGGTCGTTACGAACGTGGTGTACCTGCCGGCGGCATGGCTCGTGCCGATGCTGGAGCGCCAGACACAGGGGCGAATATCGCTGACTGATGTTCAGGGAAGCCTGTGGCACGGGTCGGCTGTGGTCGGTGCGGCCGCATCGGATGATGAGGCGCTCTCCCCGCTGTTACCCGGACGCTGCACATGGCGGATTTCACCATGGCTGCTGCTGGGCAGCATTGACATCACGCTCGACAATGCAGCAATGACGGCCAAGCCAGTAGCCATTCGCGGCCGCTGGACCCAATGGGAAGTCGGTCCGGCCAGGCTTGAGGTGCCGGCCACTGGCCTAACCGCGTTTGGCGCACCCATGAACACGCTACAGCCCGACGGTGTCATCCGAGCTTCATGGTCGGTGCTCCGTTTCCATTATGCAGGCGCACAGTGGATCGTCGATGGCACAGTACAGGTGGACGTGACGGAGGTGACGTCTGCCCTGTCTGCCGTGCGTCCCCTCGGGGCCTATCGCCTCGATATCGATTTGCAGGAAAGAGAGACCAGGCTTGTACTTCGTAGTTTGTCTGGTCCTTTGCGGTTGACGGGTGAAGGCTCGCTTGTCAACGGCGCGCTGCATTTCTCTGGCCAGGCGCAGGCGGATGACGCGCAGGCACCCAGACTCAGAACGTTAATGGGCTTACTGGGTGAGAGCCGCCAATTGGGCGACCGCATGGTGGTCGCGCTTGAGTTGTAACCAGGCAGAACTTGAAGAAACGCAGAGACCGACGCATCGTTTGGGAATCGAATGTCATGAAAAAAATTCTACGAAATCTGTTCATTCTTGCTGCGCTGCTTGGCGGCGATGGTTTCGCGCAAGATCAGCGCGACAAAAACGCTAGCTTGAATTTTGTTGGCGCTGATATCGAATCCGTGGTGCGCGCTGTCGGTCATTACACAGGGCACACTTTCGTGATCGATCCACGCGTCAAGGGTACAGTAAATCTGGTGTCTGAGAAGCCGTTGAGCAAGTCACAGGCTTATGATCTGCTTGGCTCAGTGCTGCGACTGCAGGGCTACGCTTTGGTGAAAACAGCAGATTTCGTCAAGGTCGTGCCCGAGGCTGACGCTAAGCTGCAGCCGGCGCCGGTGCAAGTAAGCAAATTGTCGAATGATCAGATAGCTACCCGGATTTTCCCTTTGAGTCATCAAAGCGCCTCCGGACTAGTCAGTGTACTTCGACCATTGATTGCGCCGAACAACACAGTGACCGCTGACGTCAGTAACAACACGCTGGTTATCACCGATTACTCGGACAATCTAAAGCGACTGGCGCAGATCATTGCTGCATTGGATACGCCTGCCATTGCCGAGCCGGATGTCATTCGGCTTGAGCACGCGATTGCTCTGGATCTCGCGGTGACCGTCAACCGCCTGATGGACAATAATTCTGTTCCCAATGCTGGGACAACGCCGGCGGACCAAGGTCGCGTGATGGTTCTCGCGGATGCGCGGACGAACTCCCTGATCGTGCGCGCGCCCAATGCCGCACGCGCAAGCCTCGCGCGCAACCTGATTACCAAGCTTGACCAGCCAACAGCTCAGCCCGGCAATGTGCACGTCGTTTACCTGAAAAATGCCGAGGCCAGTAAATTGGCGCAGGTACTACGCGCTGTGGTCGCCGGTGAAACTGGCGCAGCCCTCCCGACGCCGACTGCACTGACGCCACCACAGCCAACGGCAGCGAACACGCCACAGGCAGGCATCATGCAGCCGCTGCTTGGTACCGCCCCGACAGTGGCCGGTCCGTTGCCGGCAGGCGGAGCTGCTGGCTTCATCCAGGCAGACCCGAGTTCGAATGCCCTGATCATCACTGCCAATGAGCGCGTGTATCGTAATTTGCGCACCATTATTGAGCAGCTGGATGCGCGCCGTGCTCAGGTGTACGTCGAATCATTGATTGTCGAGGTCAGTGCTGACAAAGCGGCTCAATTGGGTGTGCAATGGGCGGGCTTGTCTGGAAACAGTAACTCGGATTACCGAGTGGGCGTGTTGACCGGATTTGCCAGCGGTGGTGACAACCTGATACAGCAGGCGGCAGCGGCGCTGTCGACAGCCGGAACGCCACTCCCACCCAGCAATGGCCTGACCGCCGGCCTGTTCCGGCAGGACAGCAATGGCCAACTGGGACTCGGCATGCTGGCGCGAGCGCTGGAGACGGATGCAAAAGCCAATATTCTCTCGATGCCGAACCTGATCACGCTTGACAATGAAGAGGCTCGGATTATCGTCGGTCAGAATGTGCCCTTTATCACTGGTCAATTCACGACAGCCGCCTCTGGTGGTACCGCAGGCGTCAATCCGTTCCAAACGATTGAACGACGCGATATCGGCTTGTCGCTTCGGGTACGCCCAACGATTTCACAAGGTGGCACGGTGAAGATGGCGATCTACCAAGAGACATCGAACATCCAACAGTCGACTGCCTCCGGATTAATCACCAGCAAACGGTCTATTGATACCAATGTGCTGGTCGACGACGGGCAGATCATTGTCCTCGGTGGTTTGATCGAGGATACCGTGACCGACAGCATGGAGAAGGTGCCTGGTCTCGGTAACCTGCCATATGTCGGTTCCTTGTTCCGCTTCCAGTCCAAGCGGCGCAGCAAGACAAATTTGATGGTGTTCTTGAGGCCATCGGTCATTCGTAATAACGACCAGAGCATTTCCGTGACAAGTGATCGCTATGATTACATCAGAAATGCGCAAGCCAATGTGCAGCCTGTCCCGAATCCGCTGCTCCCGCCAATGGATACACCGGCCTTGCCCGCACTCGACAATGGAAAGCCAGTTGGCGGTGCAGTGCTCAATTCGGTCAAACCGGCGACTGATTTTTCTTCGTCAAAGCCGACCGCCGCGCCAGCTGCTGCTGATCAGGCCATGCCGCCTGAGGTGCCGATACGCGAGCAGCGCTGATTGATCATGCAAGTCTTTTTTTGGGTGGTCCATCATGAGTGAGCGCACGCAAGACCCACGTCTTCTCCCGTTTGCTTTTGCGCGAGATTTTAATGTGTTGGCGCAGGCGGATGTATCGGATGGTGTCATCGATGTCTGGGCCTCCGAGGCGACACCACCGGCCGCACTCAATGAAATCAGTCGCCGGTTTGGCAGATTCCGCCTTCATTTGCTTTCGCGTGAGCAAATGGATGGCAGCATTGCCAAGGCATATGCCAGCGGCACCGATGATGCTGCGCAGGTAGTTGGCGAAGTCGAGTCCGACCTCGATCTGGCGCGGTTGATGCAGGAAATGCCCGCGATCGAGGATCTCCTCGACGCGACCGATGACGCACCGGTCATCCGGATGATCAATGCGCTGCTTACCCAAGCCCTCCGAGAGGGGGCATCTGACATTCATATCGAACCCTTTGAGCAGGTCTCCGTGGTTCGCTTCCGGATCGATGGCCATCTGCGCGACGTGGTGCGTCCCAAGAAGGGTATGCATGCGGCGCTGATCTCTCGTGTCAAGATCATGTCGCAGCTTGACATCGCCGAGAAGCGCTTACCGCAAGATGGCCGCATCACTTTGCGTTTAGGCGGAAAGCCGGTTGATGTGCGTGTGTCTACCTTGCCAACAGGCCATGGGGAGAGGGCAGTGCTGCGCCTTCTCGACAAAGAGGGTGGACGCATGGACCTGCAACAATTGGGCATGAGTGAGCACACGCGGATGCAGTTTGACCGGTTGATTTCCCAACCTCATGGCATTGTGCTGGTTACTGGGCCGACCGGGTCGGGGAAAACAACGACCTTGTATGCCGCGCTGACTCAGATGAATAACTCGACCAGCAACATACTCACAGTGGAAGATCCGATCGAGTATGAGTTGCAGGGCGTCGGACAAACCCAGGTCAATCCCCGAATTGACATGAGTTTTGCGAAAGCCCTACGAGCCATTCTGCGGCAGGACCCTGATGTGATCATGATCGGCGAGATTCGCGATCTTGAAACCGCCCAGATTGCAGTGCAGGCCTCCCTGACCGGTCATTTGGTACTGGCAACTTTGCACACCAATGATGCCCCTGCTGCGGTTACACGCTTGCTCGATATGGGCATTGAACCATTTCTCCTTTCATCTGCGTTGATTGGCGTTCTGGCTCAACGGCTGGTACGCAAGCTTTGCAATCAATGCAAGCATTTTGATGGGACCCAGTGGGTGGAGACAGGTTGTGATCAGTGTTCTCACACTGGATATCACGGGCGAGTGGGTATTTATGAGCTGTTACTCGCCACAGAGCAGATCCGTTCGCAGATTCACGAGCGCGCATCTGAAGCGCAGGTTCGTGATACCGCCGTGCGCATGGGTATGCGTACCATGTCCGAGGATGGCGAGCGGTGGTTGCGCGACGGGATCACCAGCCGGGCTGAACTACTCAGAGTGACCAAGGATTGATACAAAGCCATGCCTGCATTCCGCTACGAAGCCATCAATGCCCAGGGGGTCAGCAGCAAGGGTGTCCTGCATTCGGATAGTCCGCGTGCCGCGCGCTCGGATTTGCGTGCGCGTGGCTTGGTCCCGGTAGCGCTCGACATGATCGTGGGCGAGACCCATGCCGGTGGCCACCTGCGGTATCGGATCGGCAACAAGCTCTCCAGCACTGAGCTTGCCTTGTTCACGCGGCAATTGGCGTCGCTGCTAGCCTCAGATTTACCGATGGAGCAGGCCTTTGATGCGCTCATGGCGCAAGCAGAGCGCTCTTATGTGCGAGAGTTGACCGCGATGATACGGTCGGATGTCATGGGGGGGGCGTCGCTTGCTGATGCGCTAGCCAAGCACCCGCATGAGTTTACGGATATCTACCGCGGGCTGGTCAATTCTGGCGAGCAAACTGGTCAGCTGGCCAAGGTGCTGATGCGGCTGGCAGACTACATCGAGAGCCGTAATGCATTGGCACAGAAACTCCGTCTCGCATTTACCTACCCGGCGATCGTCACCATCGTTGCCTTTATTATCGTGATTTTTCTGCTGACTTATGTGGTCCCGCAAGTGGTGTCGGTATTCGCCAGTAACAAACAGAAGCTTCCACTACTCACGACCTTGATGCTTGCCTTGTCTAGCTTCGTGCAGCAGTGGGGTTGGTTGGTGGCAGCCGCAGCACTATCGGGGCTGTTTGGGTGGCGACGAAGCTTGCGTCATGCCGACCGAAAATTACGGTGGCATCGCTGGTTGCTTCAGGCTCCTGTCATTGGACGCTTGCAGCAAAGTCTGAACACTGCGCGTTTTGCCAGTACGCTTGCAATCACCATCAATGCCGGCGTACCCATGTTAAAAGCGCTGCAAATCAGCAAGGACACTTTGTCCAACCTCGCGATGAAGCACCAGGTAGAAGACGCAGGCAGTGCCGTGCGGGAGGGCGTGAGTTTGGCAAGCGCACTGGGCGCACAAAAGAATTTCCCGCCCATGCTGGTTCATATGATTCGAGCCGGTGAGGCGACTGGTCAGTTACCCGACATGTTGGAACGCGCTGCGCAGCTTCAGGCCCAGGATTTGGAGCGACGCGCACTGACCTTCGCGAGTTTGCTTGAACCGGTGCTGATACTTTTCATGGGCCTGGTGGTCTTGCTGATCGTGCTTGCGGTACTCATGCCGATTATCGAGATTAATCAGCTGGTTAGATAGCGCATGCCCGCTGCCCCTGTGCTGCATTTTGGACCTTCTCTTCTGTATTTTCGAGATTACCGATGAAACGTCTGCCGCTCTACATCAGTTTCTTGTTGTTCGTTGCGCTTAGCGTATCCATAACGTTCTGGCTGTTGGTTTGGATGGCGCCGGCACCTCGCCCGCTGCGCGCACCGGAACAAACTCAGCCAGCGCTCCCATCGTTATCGTCGGCATCGCACTTGTTTGGCAGCGCGGTACAGGCAGTAAGCACCATGCCAGTTCAGCTAAAAGGCATTATCCGCGCCGGCAAGGCGCGCGACAGCGTAGCGATTATTTCAGTAGAAGGAAGGCCTGCACGTGCACTAAGGGAAAACGACGAACTGATGGAGGGGTTGCTTCTGAAAAAAATCAACCTAACCAGTGTGCTGTTGTCCGATCACGGCGTCGAGCGCGAAATACCGCTACCTGAATTCCAGGTCAATGCAGCGGCGCAAAGCCTGGCGCCAGTCGATGGTGCCCCGATCAGATAAGTACGCGGCTCTGCCATGGACACAGCCATTCTTTGCAGGGCCACCACATGTCTCATGTCACTGTAATGTCATGAATTTCTTTTAAAAATGACTGATGGGTAGCGATTTCGGCTTGAGCGCCACAACTATTTTTGGGGGTACGTAGATGTTGAAGCCACCCGTTCTCAGTTTCACCGACACCGGTCTCTCAGTCAGTGATGGTGTGACGCGCACTGGACTATGGTCGGTTTCATCAGCCTCCGATATTGGATGGGAGTATTCCCTGGATCTGGGAAGGTCTTGGATAGTGGGTGAGGGCGGTGGGTTCGAAGTGACTCAGGATGGTGCCCAAACGATTTGGGTGCGCGCGCGTGATAGCGATGGCAATGTATCCGAGATTGTCATGGCGGCCTGCGTTCTGGATACGAAAAGTCCTGCTGCACTCACTGCTACGCCAGTGCAGCAGGCTGGCGTGACAAGATTCGACTTCCAGGGTCTCGAGCAGATGTCGGTGTGGGAATACTCAATCGACCGCGGTACGAGCTGGTGGCTTGGCTCAGGCAAAAGTTTGTCTGTTATTGGTAATGCTTTTCCACGTATTTCTGTGCGTCAGACCGACCTGGCAGGGAACGTTTCGCAGCCTGCCGAGTTCAATCTTGAGGCTAGCGGACTCGGCTGGCGGGAAATCTCCGGCAATCCTTTGGCACCCGACGTGGTCGGCGAGAGCGATCACACCCTGCTTGTTCATGGAGAGATAGATCGTGCGGATGCTGATTACGTCCGCTTTGATATTCCCGCAGCCGCACAACTCAAATCGGCCAAATTCACCTTTTACCAGTCGGTTGACGAAATCGCCTTTTACGCCATGCAGCGGGCTCAGGTCTTTGATGCGGGCACGGATATCAAAAAAATGCTCGTCTTCGGACATTTTGGACCGACCGACATCGGTAGCAACCTGGTGCAATCAGCGCCGCTAGCGTCACTGCGAACGGGCTCGCTGACAACCTGGGTTAATCAGACCGGCACGTTGAAGACTACATATCTGCTGCAGGTGGATGTACAGCGCGATGCAGATGCCGGTAGTGGATTCGGCACCAGCCCCCAGACGGTATCACTCTCGGGCACGGGCACCAATGCCATGGGTAGTCAGATTGTTACCGGCAGCACCAGGCTCGATAAGTTTATCTACAACGCTGCTGCCGCCAACTATAGTGTCACAAGTATGGCCGGTTTTCTGACAGTCAGTTCACAAAGTTCTGCTGAGCGTGATCAGCTCACCGGCGTCGAGAGGCTGAAGTTCACCGATAAATCGATTGCGTTTGATGTGGACGGTAATGCAGGGCAAGCCTATCGGATTTACAAGGCTGCCTTTGGACGCGATCCTTTGGTCGGTGATTTAGCTGGTTTGGGTTATTGGATAGGGCGGATTGATAACGGCATGGATCTGACAGAGGTAGCCGCCCGATTCATCGATTCGAACGAATTCCGGAGTTTGTACGGACAAAATCCATCCAATGCGGAGTTTCTGTCCAAGGTATACGCAAATGTGCTTGGCCGAACAGCCGATCAGGCAGGTTTCAACTGGTGGCTGGAACAGATCAATACCAACCCGGAAAAGACACGCAGAAAAGTGCTCGCCGATTTTTCAGAGTCACTCGAAAACAAGCAGGCAGTTGCCTCGTTGATCGGGAACGGTATCGCCTACCTCGAATTCGCAGAGTAGGCCCAAGCTATCCGGTCTAACTTCGTCAAGCTGCCGCCAACATCCAATAGAACCCGGCTGTCAATGCGCCCAGCGCGGCAAGTGCCAGCACGAGAAGCAAGCGCTGGGTGCGGCGCCCAATGGCCAGACGTTGGGTCAGACGATCGGTTTCCGCCGCGAGCGCATCCAATTGGGCCTGTGTGGCCTTCAGCTTGGCGACAGATGCTTGTAGGCCGCGGGTATCCATATCCATGCTCAGACTTTATCAGTGTCAGCCGGGTACTGTCACCGTCATTTCAGCGCCAATGACCCGGGCCGCGTCCACCGCCATGGCCGCCATAGCCACCTTGCCCGCGTGGCCCGTCGTGCCAACCATGCTCATGGTGCCGGTGATGACGGTGCCTCTGCTGATGGTACCCCCCGCCATAGCCGTGAGAAGTGCCATCAGCCGGGTGGTGGGGGTGCCCGTAGATCTGCCCATAGGCGGAACCGTAAATAGGGCCATGGATAACACGCGGTGCCGGATAGATCACGGCAGGCGGGGGCAGCGGCGCATGCACGACTGGCGGCGGCGCATACACAGTGTAAGGCTGGCCGTAGCCATAGGTGACTGTCACGCCCGGACGAACGGCGCCGCTGATGGCGCTGCCGATCACGGCGCCGGCCGCCACGCCAGCCAGAACGTCGCCGCCGTGGGCGTGGGCTGCGCCGCTGGTGGTGCTGACAGCGGCGATCAGAGCTAGGGCGGCAAGTCGGGTTTTCATGTTAGGTCTCCTTGGTTTGGAAGCTGAATGTGCCGGGCGGTGAACGGTTTTCACCCAGGCACGAGGGCAGTTTAAGGACAGGCAATGCCGGCCGGAAGCGGAAAAGTGTCACGACCTGTAAGCCCCGCCATCGCTGAGAATGTCCGCACAGGCAGCCCGGTGAACCGGGATTTCTGAGCGTCCCGCCCGGCGCAACCCACAGGCTCGGGATTTGAGCCCGGCAGCGGCGATAATGGAAGCATTTTCATCGCCATTAGTTGCCTTTCGGCAAGGAGAATCCCGCATGGAATTGAGCTTTCCGTTGATAGTCGCGTTGGCTGCACTGCCGGTCATCGGCTTTGTAGCCGGCCTGTGGTTCGGCCGCGCGCTCGGCCGGGCGCGCGCTGACGGAGAACTAGCACAGGCGCGTGCCGAGTCGGCAGCGCAGCTGGCCGCGGCCGAGACCCGCGCTGCCGGCGCGCAGTCGCTGGAACAGGAAGTCGCGCGACTGCGCGATGCGCATGCGCAGTTGCGCGCGCTGTTGGCCTCGGCCGAGACCGAGCTCAAGGCCGAACGCCAGAAGGCCACTGAGCAAATCGAGTTGCTGGGGCAGGCGCGCGAAGAGCTGTCCAACCAGTTCAAGGCGCTGGCGGCGCAAGTACTCGACGAGAAGACGAAAAAATTCTCCGAACAGAGCGAGAAAGACCTCGCCAACCTACTCGCGCCGTTGCGCACGAAGCTCGAAGAATTCAAGCAGCAAGTCGATACCGGTCGCCTGCAGGATGTACGCGATCGCACCGCACTGGCTGAACAGGTAAAGCAGCTCGCCCAGCTGAACCAGACGCTCTCCGAAGATGCCAAGAACCTGACCAAGGCGCTGGTCGGCGACAGCAAGACGCAAGGCAACTGGGGCGAGCTGGTGCTGGAGACCATCCTAGAAGCCTCCGGCCTCCGTGAAGGTCATGAGTTCATCGTCCAGAAGGGCACTACCAGCGAGCAGGGCGCGAGTTATCGGCCGGACGTGGTGGTGCAGTTGCCGGGTAACCGGCAACTGGTGATTGATTCCAAGGTATCGCTCACTGCCTATGAGGCGCTGATGTCGGCGGAAGATGCAGACGAGCAGAAGCGCAAGCTCACCGAGCATCTCGGCTCGATCAAGCGCCATATCGGCGGTCTGTCAGAGAAGAAGTACCAGGCGCTGTATGAAGGGGTACAGTCGCTGGATTTCGTGCTGATGTTCATTCCGCTTGAGCCGGCTTTCATGACCGCGATCTCGAACGACAAGGACTTGTTCATGGGCGCCTGGGAGAAGAACGTGCTGTTGGTGAGCCCGTCCACGCTGCTGTTCGTGGTGCGTACCGTTGCCCACTTGTGGCGACAGGAAGCACAGAGCCGTAACGCACAGGAAATCGCCAAGCGTGGCGCAGAGCTGTACGACAAGCTGGCGCTCTTCACGGAGAGCATGGAAGAACTCGGCGACCGACTGCGCCTGACTCAGGCTTCCTATGACAAAGCCACGCTGCGCCTGTCATCGGGCAATGGCAACCTGATCCGTCAAGCAGCGATGTTGAAGGACTTGGGCGTCAAGCCCACCAAGCAGCTTTCGAAAAAATTCGTCGATACACAAGACGAGGCTGAGTCACTGCCGCGCCTGCCCAAGCAGGTCACGGATTTGCTGTCGGATGGCGATCCAAGCTCATCGGGTTGAATGGGGCACACGCATCTATGGCCAGCTGGTTTCAATGCGCTCGCTGCACCGAACGTTAAGAATCTGAAAATCTTTACACTTTCTCTTCCGAAAACCCAAAAAAATATCTGGCTTGCAGGCAGCGAACAGATACTCAATCAAATCAATCACTAAAGCCTCACTCTGTAAGTGGTTTGGAGAAAGATGCCAAATTGATGCAAATTGATTGATTGACACCGTACCGCGTTTGGCCGAAATTCCGTTCATCACACATGGATGGATTGCGATATGGGTAGCATCGACAAACGATTGCTGAGCAGCCGCCAGATGGCCGACACGCGCATCGACTTCGAAACTTCGATACGCGGCACGATCGAATTCAACGGCGTTTTTTATCTAGACGGCGCGCTCGATGGCGACCTCAAGGGCAAGACCGGCGACAAGGCCACCGCAGTCATCGGATCGCGCGGCCGCCTTACCGGTAACCTCTACTGCCGCAGCGCCATTGTCGCAGGCGTGGTGCTGGGCGACATCCATGCGCAATCACTCGAGCTGTTGGCTGGCGCAAGCGTCATGGGTGATTTGTATTATGAGACCTTGGCCATTGATCCGGCGGCCGAGATCAATGGGTCGTTCATCCCTTCCGATTCTCCTACCAACACCCCAGAAGAGCAGAGAGAGCAACATGCATCGCGCTGAACTGATCGAAGAACTGAAGCTGCTGCACACCATGGAGTTCGACGTCTGCGAGGAGGCGCTGCGCCTCGCCCAGGAAGTGGACCTGTCAATCTTCGCGTCCATGTCGCTACGTGCGGCTGCTGTGGTGATTACCAAGCGCGGGCTGGAGCAGAAGCACCAGGGTCGCGAGATACCCACCATGATGCGGACCAGCAGGCTGGTGCGCACGCGCACCGTATCGGGAATGGTCTCCTAACAAGACCCTCCTGATCAGCTCGAGGTGGCAGCCCCTTGATTCGTGTCCGTCACCCTAGTAGTGCTTGGACTGCACCTTGCCCGGACGGCCAGAGTAGCGGTTCATCGCATCCGACACCTCGAACTCCAGCGTTGCAGTGTTTCCGCTGTAAATGTGTTCCTTCAGCCAGGCGATTTCTTCTTCCATCGCCGTGCGGCTGAGCACCGTGGTGTGCCACGTCCTGATCTCTGCATCCCACCGATAGCCTCGCCCTTTCAGCGCGTCCTTGGTGCTGAATGGCGAGTTCAGCGCGCGTATCGTGCAGGTACTGCGGTTGACGAAGGCCGCCAGTGACTTCAGCGCCGGCTCGCCCGAATTCGGCAGCGGATGCTGCAAGATCTCCAGCAGCGCCCGGCAATCGCTCACGGCGCGATGCGTGTCATAAAACAGGCCGAACTTGTAGGCAATGAATTCCAGCTTGGCCGAGCCCAGTCCTTCCTCGTCCCAGGCTACTTCCTCGAACGAGCATCCCCACGCATAGTTCTCGAATAGCGGGAAGCGCACCTCGCAAAAGCCACGATCAAAACGCGCGTTGTGCGCGATGACCAGGCTCGTGTCTTTCATGAAGTCGGCGACGGCATCATCATCAATATGCTTGCCGGCCACCATCTCGTCGGTGATGCCGTTGACGGCAGTCGCCTCCGGCGGTATGGGCATGCCCGGGTCTTCCAGCTGATTGAAGCTGCCCAGAATGCGAAAGGCCTGTCCGGTCTCTGCGTCATATTCGAATGCGACCATGCCAAGCTCAATGATCTTGTCGCTGCCGGCGACCTTGCCGGTAGTCTCGGTGTCGAGTATCACGCCCTTGCGCACGGTGTGCTTGCCTGCTTCCGCATAATGCGTGCGCTCGGGTATGCGCGACAGCACACGATAGTCGGGATGGTTGCGCAGCAGCGCCAGCGCTGCCTCGATCGAGGTGGAAGTATCCGTCATGGTGTTGGTCCGTATTGTTTTTTCGGCAGGTCTTGCTGCCAGTGCGGATTATTTCATGAGCACGCCGGCCTCCCGAGGTATGGCGGAGCCTTGCCGCTTCGGCAAGCTTGCGATGTCGGCCTCGACTCGCTTAGCATGGTTCTGACGGCAGGGCCCGGCACGCAGTCAAGTGCCGAGCCATCGGGGCCGTAGCAGGCGCCATGGCCTTGCCTGAGCAGCGAGTGTCCTCAAACAACAATCAAAAGGAGAAGCCGATGTCCTCGACCAAGAAGATCCTGCTTGCCGCCGCCCTGCTGTTGCCAGGCCTGTCCGCTTATGCAGTTGATGCCGTGACTGCCTGTCCGAAGAACTTCCGTGTGCTCTCTGAAGATGACAAGGCACGCATCCTGCGCTTCACGCAAAAGAAAGGCGAGACCTGCCCGATGCACACGCATCCGCATATCGCGGTCTATGTGATCAAGCCCAATCAGCTCTCCTACAAGATGGCCGATGGCAGCGTAAAGCCGGGCCCGAAGCTGAAGAAGGGCGATGCCTTCATGCGCCCGCCGACCGAGCATGAACACCTGCCCTCGATGTCAGGCGAGGCCGAGGCCATCATCGTCGAGTTCAAGCAGTAAGGCCGTTCTCAGGCAGTCTGCAGCGCAAGTGCGTCGATATGGCGCGACTTGCGCTGATGACTCAGCCGGTAGAAGCGGCGCAGCTCGGCCATGGTATCGATGCGCACGCTGGCCAACGATGAATCCAGCCGGCGCGCCAGCCGCTGGCAGAAGCGCGATGCATAACGGTCGGCGCGCTGGTACATGCCGATGCGCTCGCGTGCCAGCAGGGGATCAATGCGGCTGCGCTCGAACAGCAGGTGATGCAGCTCGATCGGGAAGCGTTGCGGCTGCTGCCGCTTCAACAGCCACAAGCTGCTGACGTATTTGTCGATCTCGGCCTGCAGCTCCAGCTCGAACAGCGTGACCGGCCGATCATGGCCGGCATTCCAGCCCATATAAAGAAAATGGCTGACACCCTCGAGAGCAGTCCAGAAGTCGGCCACGTTCTCGCCATTGAGCGCATCGAAGGGATCGGCATGCGCGAGTCGCTTCAGCATGGCCTCGTCGAGGAATACGCTGATGCCAACGCTTGCACCGGCATCATGATTGCCGCCCTGCCCATCGACGGCGCCAGCATCGCCAGACCCACAGCTCACCAGTACCTGCTCGCGCGCCGAAGAGTCGCGGTGTGCCGGCGGCAGCAGCGCGCGGTCGGTCACGACATAGTCGGCAATGTCATCCCTGAGCGGCACATCATAGATGGCCGACAACAGGCGCTGGAAGGAGCGCAGCAGCGAGACGGGATTCCTCATCGACAGGGCACCTCCGTTCGGGAAGGCAAAATAGCTCGCCTATGACAGCAGAAATCTGCCCCGGCGGCAAGCCGGCTCGGCCAAGGGCCTGCGCTGCGTTTCGGTTACAGTACCGACATGACGAGCCCGTGCGGAGGTGATCATGAAGCTCCTCTCCTTTCTGCAGGATGTCGGCCCCGACCATCAAGGGCGCTACCTGTCAGATATCTGGAAGTTCAGTGACCAGCAGATCGAGACCACCCATGACTTCATCCAATGGGTATTCCCGCTGGCCGAGCCCAGCAGCGCCTTCCCGGCCGCGCCGGTGCTGGCGCCGGCCGAGATCGACCTCATCCACAAGTCATCACCGGCGACCATGAACCTCGAGAAGTCAGGCCAGTGGTTCCTCGACTACCTGTCGCGCAGCAAAGACTGGCTGCGCGACTACGACCATAATCATCTGCGCATTACTCGCATGATCCGGTCGCAACGACTGCTGCTGGGTGAACTGGCCGCGGAATCATCGAAGGAGAAGGTGCTGCAGATGGCAAAGAAATCTCGTGCGCGCATCGGCGACACGGCTTACGAGCATTGGAAGGCGGCGTGAGCGCAATCGACTTGAGACCGGGTGCGCTGCTGCCGGCGCTGGTCGCATCGGCCTTGCACCCGGCGCTATCGGCCTTGCGGCGCTTGCCGGCAATGCCGGTTCTGGTGGCGATGCAGTTGCTCATGATCGTGCTGCCTGCGCACGCAGAGTCCTTCCTTGGGCTTGAGCCTTTGCAGACCTTGGCCTCGGTGCGCCAGCGCTTCCCGGATGCGAAGCTCGACCCCGAGCATCCGCCGTGGCTCAAGCCCAATCAGTACTACGCGCTACTCGATACTGACGGCGCCGACGGCATGGTGGCGCTGCTATTCGAGCATGATGATGACAAGCGCCGACAGAAACTGGCCGACCTGCAGAAGAGCCTGCCCTCAACCGTCAACAATGCAGACAATCCGAATGCGAAATCCATCAACCTGCTGATACGCCAGCAGCGTGAAGCACTCGCACGACCGCTGGAGGAGCGGCTGTCGCTAGTGCGCATACGCTGGATACCGGAGAAGCCTGCGCGGCTGGCCGCGCTGCAGGCGAGGTATGGCCGGCCGGACTCGATACAGCTCAGGCAGGGTAATCCCGGTCCGGTGTATGTGTGGGACCGTGGCGTGCATGCCTATCTTTCTTCGGATCGCAAGCAGGCGAAGATGATCGAGTTCTGGTTTACTGAAGATGATCTGGCCGAGGTGTTCCTCAAGCGCTGAGACCGGCACAAATCAATCGCACGATCGGCTGGCAGGCAGTGTCGGCAGGAATGTAGTTGAGCGGTAGCGCTGCCCGCCCGAACGCCTCGCTCAGTTGAGCTTTTCCATCCGCACGAAGGCGCCGCTATCCCAGACACCTTCCAATGGCACGCGGCCGCCGGCAAAGGTCTGCTTGCCGCGACCGTGGTGCATGCCATTGAGTACCTGCCCGGTATAGGCATCTCCATTGGCATAGACGAAGCTGCCCACGCCAGTCAGCGTGTCATTGTTGAAGTCGCCGCTGTAGCTGCCGCCGGTGGCGAACTGGTAAATACCGCGCCCATGACGACGGCCCTTGGCAAAGCTGCCCTCGTAACGGTCGCCGTTCGGATAGGTCATCACGCCCCGGCCCTGAATTGCATTTTTGTAGAGGGTGCCGGTATAGACCTTGCCGTCCGCGTATTCGACGCGCGCCGGGCTAAGGACATAACCGTCTTTGAAGATGCCGGTCAGGCGATCGCCATTGGAAAAAGTGTAGACACCCGGACCGTCGCGGTTGAGCCGGCGGTCGAACTTGCCCTGATATTTGTCGAAGCCCCAGTAGTACAGCGTGTCCCAGCCTATGGTGTTCCAGGTGACGTCATCCCATGTGGGCGGGCGCGTGCCGCTGCAGCCCGACAGG
>JACCDH010240151.1_pt1 | contig 27596 bp, 35 predicted proteins | sample 7442481 | NCBI WGS metagenome assembly JACCDH01 (sample SAMN15323433, study PRJNA562643) | freshwater metagenome | isolation source: river surface water | place: USA:Blue River Watershed | collected 2017-08-15 | reverse complement strand
CCAAAAACAATCAATGGATACTGGCCATTTGCTGCAGCCACGTTTTCTCCTGCCGCTGCTGCAGGATAATAAATTTCTGTTTGGATTTGGCGCCCCGACCCAGCCCCGCTTCCAAAGCCTCCAGTGCGGGTGGGGTCATTGAAGGTGAGAGTGGTATGGCCTACAAAGAGGTTTTGGGCAACTATAAATGGTGACGAGCATAATCCAATGAGAAGGATGAGGAAGCATTTGGATATAGTAATTGGCATGGTTTCTTTTCTATAAATGTACTGAATAAAGAACTAACAACTCAAGTACCAATTAGTTGCTCCTGTCCAAATTCCGATATTGAATGGCTTCAGAAAGATGCGCGGTAGAAATCACAGGGCTTGCATCGAGGTCGGCGATGGTTCGGGCTACTTTGAGGATGCGTTCGTAGGCGCGGGCAGACAGGCCTAGTTTTTTCATGGCGCTTTGCAGCATTTTTTGGCTTTCTGGACTGAGTTGGCAGAATGCCTCAACTTGCTTTCTGCTCATGTGCGCGTTGGCGTGAAGACCGGTATCAAGATAGCGCTGTTGTTGAATTTTTCTTGCAGCTAGAATGCGCAGCCTGATTTCTTGGCTGCTCTCAGCAGCAGCGCTCTGATTGAGCTCCGTGTATTTGACGGGGCTCACCTCAATGTGCATATCAATGCGGTCGAGTAGTGGGCCCGAGACGCGCTGCAAGTAGCGCTGCACAGCAGTGGGGTGGCAACCGCAGGCTTTTTCGGGGTGGTTTAAAAAGCCGCATGGGCAGGGGTTCATGGCCGCTACCAACATGAAATTGGCGGGATAATCTATCGAAAACCGCGCCCGAGATATGTTTACAGCGCGGTCTTCGAGCGGTTGACGCAAGACCTCCAACACATGCCTTTTGTATTCGGGTAGCTCATCTAAAAACAAAACGCCGTTGTGGGCCAGCGAGATTTCACCGGGCTGAGGATAGCTACCTCCGCCAATGAGCCCGATGTCCTTCATAGTGTTAAAGTGGAAGATTTTGTATATTTGATATATGAAAATTGGAATTTACATTAGAGTTTCTACCGAGGAACAACGGAAAACGGGAATTTCTTTAAGGGACCAAGAACAACGAGGAATTGAGTTTTGTATCCGTAATGGATATGAATACGAAGTTTTTAGTGATGGTGGTTTTTCAGGGGAATTAGATATAGAGAATAGACCTGAATTAAGTAGGTTAGTTGATAAACTACTTACGAAACCCAAAGAAATTGATGGAGTTTTTGTAGTTGATATTGATAGATTAACAAGAGACGCGAAATTGGGGTTTCTACTGAAACAAATCTTTATTGAAAATGATATAAAGTTGTTTAATGTTGATGGTTTTGAAATAAACCTTCACGATGAGAACGAGGATTTGATGATGGGAATTAAGTTCCTTTTATCAAGTTTTGAATTGAAAAAGTTAAGAATTAGGATAAAAAGAGCCCTGGAAAGAAATGTTAAGGATGGTAAAGTTATGGGAGGACCATTCAAACCATTCGGTTACAAAAAAGGTCCCGAGAATAAACTAATCATCTTTGAGGAGGAAAGTGAAATTGTAAAAAGGATTTTCCAAATGTGTATTGAAGGTCTCTCAACAAGGAAAATCGCGGAAAAACTAAATGAAGAGGGAGTTCCAACAAAAAGAAGTAAATCCGAAAAAGGTTATTTAACTTTTAATGGTAAGAAACACACTCAATTTTTTTGGAGAGACGCGGTTATTCATAGTATGTTAAAGAACCCCTTGTATAAGGGAGAAAGAAGATATAGAGGTAATATCTATCCAAGTCCTATTATTATTGAAGAGGAAAAGTATGAGTTGGTTCAAAGAATATTGACCCAAAGAAACAATTTTAAGAATACTACCAATAAACACTTTTATTTACTTAAAGGTTTAATTGTTTGTCCTGTTTGTGGGATGAGGTTTTATGGTCGTAAACGAGAAGATTTATCTGATAATCAATATATCTGTTGTTCCCAAAGATTAAGAAACTTCTGTGGTAATCGTGGGATAAACATAGATAAGATGAATAAGATTATTTGGGATTTAGTGATAAATCTTCCAAAGAATATGAAAATGATAATGATTGAGAATAAAGATGATTATCACCTAAAACTTGAAAAGAACCTTAAGAAGTATAAACTAAAGGTAAAGGTTAAAATGGATGAGGTTGAAAACATACTTGACCTATTTCGGGTAAACGATAGAGGTAGGGATGTTGTGAAACCCCGTTTGGAAAAGTTAGAAAAAGAAATAAAGGGAATTGAGTATGAGATTAAAAGGATAGAACGGGAACTTGAAATGGTTAATACTCACGAGGAATTCCTTAAGACACTTCAACTTCAATTAAACGAATTTTCAAAGAAAGAACCCGATGACTTAACAAAACAGAAAATTATCAGGACTTATATTCAGGTTATTTATCTTAAATGGGTCCCGAAATATAAAAATCATTTGATGGTAGTTCAATTTGAATTAGACAGGTTTACCGACCTAAATTTACAAGGTTTAGTTGAAGTGAAATATAAAGTTAATGGTTGGAGATATGATAATGAATTGGTGAAATATGGATTTAGAGCGGTTCTTCCTGATTTTGATGTAAGGATTGTTGATGGAAAGTCACTTACTACCATTAGAGAAGGAAAAGTTGGTTATGGAGTTCGTATTGAAGATGATTTGTTTGATATGACCCGAACAAAGAGTGTAAATGAAATAATAAACACTTTGAGAGAAGAAAAAGACCCTTACAACGATAGAAAATACATCAAAAACAGGGGGGAGTAGGAAGGGGTCATAAAAATCACCATTTTTAGTCGTTTTTGAGGGGGGGGTCTTTCCGTATCCTCCCCTGACCTTCCCGTATTTTTAATGGTTTCAAGGGGATTATCCCTTGAATAAAGTATTCAAGGAAAAAAACGGAAAAAAATTTCAGAAAAAATTTCAGAAAAATCACTTGTTTTTATAGGGATAATAACAAGAAAAACTAATAAAAATGGGACCATTACTACCATTTTTTACTGGAATTCAGGTATAGTTAAAATAACAAAATCAGGTTTTTTGGTTCAAAAACCCCAAAAAGGGATAATCCCCTCTTTACAACTCCCTCACTTTTTTCTAAAATTTAAGAAAAATGTTATGGAAAAGAAAAATGAAGTATTTGTATTGGACCTACCTAATGTAGGAAATGAGGACATTATTAAATTAACGGAACAACTCATCCTTCAATCAGATAAACTAATGGATGTTTATAGAATAGAAAATAATAACCTCATCGTAGATATTGTAGTAAAGAAAAAATAATCCCGTCATTTCATAATATTAGGGTTTACTTAATCTGTGTGAAGAAAAAAAAGTGATTTTTTCTTAAAATCATTTGATTTTTATCAAAAAAATATCGTATTTTAGCATACAAAGGGGGGGAACCTAAAATTATGAAAGTATTATATGTTAGGATTAGTTCTTTGGACCAAAAGACAGATAGACAAAGGGTTCAAGAAAAAGAGTTCAATCTTGTAATTGAGGACAAGGTTTCGGGGTCTGTTCCATTCTTTGAAAGACAAGGAGGAAAGATGATAATGGAATTAGTTGAAAAAGGTGAGATTGATGAGTTGAGTGTTTTCCAAATAGACAGATTGGGAAGAGATGTGAGGGATATTGTGAATACAATTCACTACTTCACACAAAGAAGAATTTGTATTTCATTTATTAGTCAAGGATTAAGGACATTAAATCCCGATAAGACAGAGAATTCTATTTCAAAAATGGTAATTAACATTTTAGGAATTGTTAGTGAAATTGAGAGAACTCAAATCTTGGAAAGACAAAGACAAGGAATAGACCTGGCTAAATCTAAAGGTGTGTATAAAGGAAGACAAAAAGGAACACAAGAGGACACTCTAAAGTTCCTTTCAAAACCCAAAAATAAAAAGGTGATAGATTTGTTAAGGAAAGGGTATAAATCTAAAGATATTTCAACCCTTGTAGGAGTTCACATCAATACAATTACTAAAATCAAAAAGGTTCTTTAGTGATGAGGTTTAGAGTGAGATATATTCATCATACAATTCGGAGATATTTTCCTTTTTAACTCTAAACCCTGAACCGTGGTCGTGTGGTTTACCATAGTTGTTTCCTGTTTTATGAACCCCTATTCTAATATCAAACATAATAACCCCATTTTCAATAGATTTCAGGAACTTTTCAAAATTAAAATTGAGGTAAATTTCCGCGTTTAGATAGTGATAATGTCTTTCGTTATTTATTAACTTTTCCTCGGCGAAAACCACAAATAAATTTTTCATTTTTGAACTCGCGGTAATCAACTCCTCAAAGGTCCAAAAGACCTCATCGTAGGAATTATGTAACTCATCTTTAATCTTTAAGTTTAGTAACTTTTGTGAGTAGAGAACATCCAATTTCATCATATGTTTATTGTATACTAAACTCTCACGATGACCGAATATAGACGCGTATAATTTCTTTAATTGAGGGAATTGAGGGTCCCTACATTCCCCATACTTATCTTTTAGTATACCATTCGCACCCACAGGACGAGATGGACTTTTTGAGAATAAAGTAAGATAAGAACTATTGAATTGTCTCTTACTTTTTATTTCAAATCCTTCAAAATCCGCCTCTCGGAGGTTGTTTTCTTGAACTCCGAGGTAATCTTCAAAAGTATTACCTATACCTCCATCTCTATTATTAGGTCTATTTGACTTTACAAAACCTAAACTTTTAATTCTCTGAAATTCAGAGATGATGAGTTGTTTATTTACCATAAATTAGATTTTTTCAGGTAAAAAAACTCTCGGACTTACACTAAAGATTTTTGATAATTCTTGAATATGATTTAGATTGTATTTGGTGGGGGATGAAGAACTTTCAACCTTACCAACAAAACCACTTGATACACCCAATCTGAACGCCAGGTCAGATTGTGATAAACCCTTTTCAATTCTCAATTTTCGGGAGACCGAAATTACATAATTCTCTATGTCGGAAAGTTTATTTTCTACCACTATTTAAGTTGAATTTGTGTGGTGTGAAATAAGACATTTTTGACTATCTTTGCAACTACCTATAGGTAGGTAAGAGAGGTATGGAAGTAAATAAGATTTTTAATGAAAATTGTCTTGAAACTCTTAAGAGATTTGAGGATAATTGTATTGATATAGTTGTAACATCTCCTCCCTACAATATGAATTTGAGAATAAGAAATGGTAGTTATTGTTCTCGTCAAATTGTGAAGGAATTTTCAACAAAATATGAAGGGTTTGACGACAACCTTCCAATAGATGAATTCTATGAATTACACTCACAGATTATTCGTGAGTTATTGAGAGTGAGTGGAATAATCTTTTACAACATACAAATTGTAACAGGAAGTAAGAGGGCGTTTTTTAAGATTATTGGGGAGTTTTCAGAACAACTAAAAGACATAGTAATTTGGGATAAAGGTGTGGGTCAACCCGCGATGTCTCCAGGTGTATTAAATCGTCAGAGTGAGTTAATTCTAATTTTTGAGAAGGAAAACGCGATTAGTCGTAAGTTCACAAAATCAAATTTCCAAAGAGGAACATTAGGGGATATTTGGAATATATCAAGAGGAAAGAAAGTTGATAAGTCCCACGGTGCGGTTTTTCCTGAAAAATTGGTTTCCACAATTTTAGAGAATTTCTCAAATGAAGGGGATATAGTTTATGACCCATTTATGGGTTCGGGAACTACCGCGGTTGTAAGTCAAAAGTTAAACCGAAAATGGTTGGGAAGTGAATTAAGTCCGAACTATTGTGAGTTAATTCAAAAGAGAATTGATGAGGTTCAGAACGGATTGTTCTAATTGATTTATTGGAAATAAGGAATTTAGGAAAAATCGTCTATTTCCTTTACAATTATGTTTAAGAGGTTATTCTTTCAGTATTGAATAATCCCTTATTAGACATATTGTATCTATATGATAGAAGATTACCTTAATGTAAAGGAGTTACAGAAGTATACAACCCTTACTAACAAACAAATAAGAAATAACCTCAACAACTTAAAGAACTCCAACAAGTTTGGGAGTTTGATACGAGGAGGAGGTAAAGGTAAAGGAGGTCAATTTTGGTTTCATTACTCGTTAATACCATTCATTTCAATCAGACAGAGACAGAGAGTTTCAAAGAATATTCAAACTACAATTAAAGAGAGGAAATTATCTGAATTATTTTACTCAAAAACTCTTTGGGATTATTTTGGATGTATTCATCCTAACAAGGATGTAGATATGAAGGACCTTCTAAATTCCTTAAATCACTTTATTTCTTTTTATGTTATTCACAGACAGAATGAGATAAACCATATTCATTTCACTTTACAAAGTAATCTCAAATGTGATGAAATTAAGGACCATTTCAAGACATATTATTTAACAAAGGGGATTTCAATAGATAAAGTTTTTCTTGTTAGTTTCAATAGGGATTTCAAGGACGACACAATCAATTACCTACTTCGTAAAGGAATTCATAGTTCTAAAAATGATTTAATTGATTGGGGTTTGGGACCTCATCCATTTCATTTGTATTGAAATCTTCCACTTTAACACAATAACATCTGAGATGGTGTGGTGTGGCTTGCGAAAGGGGCGCTGCGAAACGATTCCGGCGCTGCGCTTTTTGCCCGCAACGCTATGAATTTTGGTGGTTTCGAGCGCTTCTTCAAGGGTCATGGGAGGTAAAATGGTGGGCAGGCGCTTGGCCAACATGGATTTACCGGCGCCTGGTGGCCCAACAAGAATCAGGTTATGCGACCCGGCTGCCGCAATTTCAAAAGCCCTTTTGACATGCATTTGTCCTTTGACTTCTGCAAAATCGATCAGCGAGTGAGCCGCCAACTGACCAAACTCTTCCGGACCAATCGTTGGGGTGGGAGAAATACCAGATTTTCCGTTGAGCAAGGCAATGACTTCGAGAATATTCTTGACGCCGTAAATCTCTAAGCCTTGCACAATAGCAGCTTCGGCTGCGTTTTCAGATGGAACAATTAGACCTTTAAAACCTTCTGCTTTTGCTTGAAGTGCAATGGCCAAAACGCCTTTTGTACGCTGAATGCTGCCGTCCAAAGAGAGTTCACCCAATAAGATGAGTTCGCTTAGGCGGGTGGCCTTTACTTGTGTGGTCACGGCTAAAATACCGATAGCGATGGGGAGGTCAAAAACAGATCCTTCTTTACGGATGTCGGCCGGAGAGAGGTTGATTGTGACTTCTTTGCCCGGGAAGTGTAGTTTATTATTGCGAAATGCAGCTTTGATGCGCTGATGGCTCTCTCGGACGGCGATATCGGGCAGGCCCACCAAATGAAAATTGATGCCGATATCGATATTGACCTCGACTTGAATGGTGGTGGCACTGATGCCAAAAACTGCGCTGGAGTAGGTTTTGATGAACATATTGAATCAAATTTGATCCAAAGTTCATGATCGATTTGCGAAAAGATTTCAGTAAAAACACTGAACCCAGTGCTCAAAAGTCAATACTTGCTTACTCTATCAGTAATTTCTGACTCATCCCGTTGTCAATTGTGAATAAGTAGCATCCTTTAGGGAGTAGTTCGAGGTCGAATTTCATTTCAATGGCATTTACTTCGGTTGAGAAAATCAGTTGACCATAGACATTATAAAACCGAAGTGTCGTTGCTAATTGAAGGGGCTTCAAGCTAAACACACCATTACTCGGATTTGGATAGGCGAGAATTGGCTCGTGGGCCCGGGCCTGCACTTGACTTGTTACACATGCACCTTGATAGTAGGACGTAATTCCGTGGTAATATTGCGCCTGACACCAATTTTGATAAGTTACCGAGTCACAGCCACATACCGGGTCAAGCGCACCCCCGCAAAATACTTGGGGGTCAATTAAACTAGAATCGATGCAATTCAACATAACCACTGTATCTTGCAAACAGGCGCTGTTGCATTCATACGACGAACTAAAAAAAGAGCTCGTGTAATCAATGCCATTGCTGCCAATCCAGCCACAACCCGAGAGTACCACACAGCCCGAATCGGTCAGCGCCCAACCAAGTTCCATGGCGCACAAGCCAAAATCAACCCCTAATGGGATCACATCGCAGGTATCATTCAAATCTTTTTGAACATCAGGCCAGGCTGGGGTTCCTTTAATTGGCCAATCTTGTGCTTGCGAAAATAACGGAAGAAGGAGAATAAGAAAATAAAGTAACACTTTCATAAATTGCGCTTTGATTGGTCAGTTTGTAAATCGGTTCAATTTCTAGAACCCAAAATCTTTTCTACAGATGCGCAAACCGCAGCAATGACGGTCTGAACTTGTGTATCTGTGAGGTCGTAATAAACGGGTAACGAAATTTCTGCTGCATAATGGGAGTATGCATTTGGATAAGCTTCCATTTGATAACCCAAGTTTTTATAAGCGGTGAGTAAAGGCAAGGGCTGAAAATGCACATTGACTGCTACATCGTGGTCAAAAATCGCTTGAATAATAGCATCGCGTTGGACCTCTGTACAGTTGTGAATACGGAGCTGATAGAGGTGATAAGAACTTGTTTTTTGATCGTTTTGGTATGTTGGTGTTTGTGCCCACTTATGCGTAGAGAAGGCTTGGTCGTATTGGGTAAAAATTAATTTGCGACGATCTAAATTTTCTTGATATCGACCGAGTTCAACAAGCCCAATAGCGGCTTGTATATCTGTCATATTGCATTTGTAGCCAGGTTCCAAGACGTCGTAGCGCCACGCTCCTTTTTGGGTTTTAGCCAACGCATCTTTGGATTGACCATGCAAAATTTTCATATTGAAAGTCTTGTAAATTTCCTCGTGGTCAAATTGGTCAGGTAAATTAAAAGTAATGGCTCCGCCTTCCGCGGTGGTGAGGTTTTTAACGGCATGAAAAGAAAATACCGTGATGTCGGCAATACTGCCTACGCGGCAATTATTGTATAAAGCACCAAAACTATGCGCAGCATCTGCCGCAATCAATATCCGACCAAGTTTTTCTTGCTCGGGAGAGTTGGGCTCAAAAAGAGGCGTTTTGTCGGCTATAATTTGATAAAGTGCATTGTAATCGCAAGGTAAGCCACCGATATCTACAGGCATGATTACCTTGGTGCGTGTCGTAATGGCAGCGGCTACCGCCTCGATAGACAGATTGAAATCAGTGGGGTCGGAATCGACAAAAACCGGGGTTGCGCCCGTATGTAACACTACATTTGCGCTTGCACAGTACGTATAGGCAGGAAGTATGACTTCATCGCCAGGTCCAACGCCCCACCAACGCAACAAGACTTCCATTCCGGTGGTCCAGGCACTGACGGCAATGGTGCTTTTTGAGCCGCAATATGCTGTAATTTCTTTTTCAAATTGCTTGGTGCGTGGCCCGGTAGTGATCCAGCCACTTTGCAGCGCTGCCGTAACTTCGTCTATGACGGCTTGGTCTATGCGAGGAGGAGAAAAAGGAATCATGAAAGTGAGGTTAAGCGTTTGTACAAAGATGCGGCAATTTGGTCTCTATTGAAGTGTTGACTCACATATATTCGACCGTTTTTACCCGCGCTTTTTATGTCATCCGGTTTTGCAACAATAGATTGAATCACATTTGCCAATTCTCTTGGATTTTCTGGTTCAAAATACCAGCCCGCTTCGGCCTTTTCGATGAAATGATGTCTGGCCTCGCCATCCACTCCTAATAGTAAGGGAACTTCCATGGCAAGTGCTTCGAATACTTTTGATGGTATGGCACCTTGAAACAACGGTAGGTTTTTCAAAGGAACCAATGCGACGTCGATGGCTTGTAAAATAGCGGGCATTTCTGCTTTGGCAACGGGTTCTAGGAAGTGAATATTGGAGAGATTCAAGGATGCTTTGAGGGCGATTAATTTTTCTTTTTCGGGTCCTGAACCTTGTAAAATAAAGTGGATATGCGGATGCATTAAAAGTTGCTCAGCCGCGTGCAAGATCACTTCAAGCCCTTGCGCATGACCTATGATTCCGCCGTAAAAAAACAAAAGGTCACTTGCTTTAAATCCATTTCGGGTTCTAAAGTCGCTTTCATTGATGTTTGAGGGCTTGTAATAATCAAGATTAACCCCATTGGGCAACCAATAAACCTGTTTAGAGGGAAAGCGCTGAGCGATATCTGACACAATGCCCTCGGTTTGGCCCGTAATGAGTGCTGCGCGTTGGTAGCACTTGGCCTCGAGTCGGTAAGCCATTTTGAGCAGGTATTGGTTATTGACAATACCAAGTTTTTCAGCGCTTTCTGGCCAGAGGTCGCTGACATTAAAAATGAGCTTAGCGCTTAACTTTCTGGACAAAGCCATGGCACTATAACCCAAGAAAAGCGGCGGACTTTCTACGAGTAAAAAATCAAATTTATCGAGTTTACTACCGCGCCAATAAGAGGTCCAGACAAAGCTGAAATAGTTGAGCAAGCGCGCCACGATACTTTTGGACGCCGACACATAGATAGCTGCGCGGTGCACGGCAATGCCGTCGATCTGTTCTTCGCGTTTCTTGCCCTTTTCATAGCCCTCCTGAATTTTCATTTTGGGGTAATTGGGCAGTGCGGTGAGCACTTCTACCTCCATGCCATAAGCCTTGAGCCGAATAGCGAGTTCGTGGAGGCGGTTTTGTGGTGCGCCAATTTCTGGAGGATAATATTGTGTCAGGATGAGTAGCCTCATGTTGTCGCATTTTTAGGCCAATAACTAAGTGCAGTGAACCAGCACAAGAAAAATACGATGCCAGACTCGCGTTGTAAGATGCTTTCAAATAAGCAAAAAACAATAAAAACAAGGGAAAGCAATAGTCCGCTGAGTTGTCTTTTGTTGTAAAATGCTTGATTGATGAAGGCCAAAAGTCCTATAAAAAGCAGCACGCCGATGTAGCCGATTTCATTCCAAATTTGTAAAAATTGATTGTGCGGATTGAATTCTTTTTTCGCCTGTTCTGGGTAGCCCCAAGCGATGAGTTTTTGGGAAAGTGCAGGCTCCAATCCTCCTAAGCCAAGCCCAAACGGTTGTGCCGTTCCTATTTCAACACTTGCTGTCCAGAGAATCAGTCTCACCTCATTGCCTTGTAGCGGTTCTTTTCTCCCTTTGACAAACCCCTCCGGATTTTCAATATAACTTCGGGTAAAGTTGCTTGCATTTTGAGCATCTGCACGGATGTCCTTGCTCAATAGGGCGAGTACGATGCTGCACAATAAAAGCAGTGCGCCAATGACAATACTTTTGGTCGTTCCTATGTATTGCAGCAAACGGTAAATTGTAAAAATCATCAAAACCGTACCGAGCGCAATGATGCCGGCTAGGGTGCCAAGATGCAGGTGCATACTAGCAAAAATTAAAATCAGCAGCCAAGAAATCCAGCGGGCTTTGCCGCGAAACCACGCCACTTTACCGAGGAGCAAACCGATGATGGCAAAAATCAAAAAGGCTGAAAAATACGACGGATGATGTAGCTGCGAAAAATAGGTGGTACTGAAGCAGCGCACGCTGTTGCCAAGCGTCAGCTGACACATGATGGCATCGTAGTAGGCAATGACAATCAAAACCAAGCAGGCTAATGTATGCGCCAACCACATTTGGGCTATGGGCAGTGGGTTTTTCCATTTGAAGGAAAAGAGCAGGGGTAAGGCCAGTAGCGCTAATTTTCTTTCGAGTGCACTCCAATCAGGTGTTCGGGACCAAAACAAGGAGCTGCTATACAAGATAAAGAGCAGCAGCCAAGTGACATGAATGAATTGAAATTGAAATTGATTCTCCTTTTTCACACGACCTACAAATGCAATACCCAGCAGTAAAATCAATAAGGGTCCCGATAACCCTTTCTCCAGCAACCACGTGCCGCAAAATGCGATCAGGACGAAGTTGAACAAGCGTTGGGTAGTTGACATTTATAAAGAAATATAAAATTCTCGGAGTTTTTGGGCTTCTATTTCCCAATTGTATTTGGCTTCAAAGAGCCTGCGGCCCAATTGCCCCATTTTTGAAGTCGCTTCACTTTGCGCAGAAAATTCGTGCAGTACATGAGCAATTTCGGCTTCGTTTTGCGGATCTACAAATCTCCCACACGGTGCACCTTCAAGTAGGCTGCGATACAAAGGAAAGTCGCTGGCCAACACCGCACAGCCCGCCGCTAAGTATTCAAACATTTTGATTGGATACGCTTCTTTATAGCTTGGCGTCGGGTGCAGCGTGACGATGCCAACGGAGCACTGCTGCAAAATTTCTTGGATTTTTTCACGTCCAACTTGCCCATAAAAGCGCACATTTCGCCATGCTTTTGAGCTTTCTAATTCGGCTTGTAAGAGTGGGTCATCAAAAGTACCAGCTAAGTGTAAGACCGCATCGAGGTCTTTCATGGCCAAAACTACTTCGCGAATTCCCCTCGACTCATAAAGCCCACCGATATAACAAAAATGCTTGCTATTTTTTTGGCTCCAATCTGGAAGCGGGAATTCAGCTTGCAACGGAAAATTGCGCACCAGGGCCACCTTTTGATTCATTTTTGAAAAACGCGCACAGATGCCTGGTGTAACCGATATGATGCCATTGAGTCGTCGAACACTTCTTTTTTCATACTGTGTATACACCAAAGAGATCAGTTTTCTAAAAACCCAAGGAATCCAGAATTTATCCATAATTTGCTTGGGTACATCTTCATGTGAGTCAAAGATGACTTTAGCTCCTGTTTGCTGAAGTTTCGAAGCAATTCGGAGCAATTCAGGATCGTGAAGATGGTAGATATCAGCCTGAACAGACAAACCTACCTTTAATACGTCATTCACTGTATGTTTAATCCGTTTGCTTCGGACTTGTGTTTCAGCAGAAAAACTATGGATATGCACCCCGTTTTGTATGCGGCTTTCCGTATTAGGCACCACGATATGCATGTCAAAATATGGCGTCATTGTTTTAGCCATCTTGTGAAAGATGCGGATATCGCCATCGAGGTGAACGCTGGTGAGGTGGCAAATACGTTGTGGCTCAGGCATGAGGGCTTTCCTTTGTTTGGCTTGATAATAAAAGCAGTAAGATCAGGCCCCAACCACCGCTAAAAAGCAAGGTGAGTAAGGATCCAGAACTGAGCAAAAGTAGCGGGAAAATCTGCAAGCTGAACGCCAGTATTGCATTGGTTTTCCTGTGTATAATGTTTAAAAACTGAAAGAAAATGGCAAGAAACGCAGCAGCTAACGGCAGTCCCCACCAGCCAAAATTTGCGTAGGTGCGCATAAAATGAGCGGTATTGACACTCCCTTGAACGCCTTGTTTGGCGTAGTCAGGGTAGAAAAGTGCATAGAGTTCGAGGTTGTAGTCTGCAGTTTTTTGCCCCGTAAGTTTGGCGTAAGGGCCAAAATCTCTGCCATACAAATAGGGTTTATCATTGGGTACATGCGCAAACCACATGCTCATGGTTTTACCCGGTACAATAAATATCCGTTTGAAGATGCCTTCCGACACGACATTAGCGCTGCCTTGTTTTGCTAAATTTGGTTTAAGGTCGTGTTGTCCGCCGTGCAATTGCGGATTGTTCGCAAACACAGCAACAACGAATAAAACACCCATCACAAACGTACTTACCACACCTGCCCACCATTTTCTATTCAAGAAAAAGTAAACAAGCACCGGAAACCCTACCCAAAAAATCAAGCTTTTTTGCAGTAGCGCAAGTCCATACAAACAACCCACACCCGCGCTGAAGAAAAATCCGAGGTAATTTTTCCGCAAGACAAAGAATAAAGCGCTGGCCGGTAGCAAAGCTCTAATAGACCACGTACTTGTATAATGCAACCATTTGGGTAAAGAGGCTGAACTGAGTTTGCGAATGGAATTGGCATCCGAAAGTTTGGAAGCTTGCCAGGCTTCGAGAAACGGTATTTTCCCAAGCCATGAAAGGTGAAGCACCATGATCACCACTGCGAAAATGAAAAGGTATTTTTCAAAATGCTTGAAGTTGCGCTCAGGGAAGACAAACGGATAGTTCAGTTTAGAAAAAATGCCATATAGCGCTAGCAAGGGGAGCAAAAATAAAAAGAAGAGGGGCGTTGCGTAAGTGAGTTCGGAACTGTAGATGAGCCCCACTTGCAACAAAGCATAGACGAACAAATATGTCGTCAAATAGGGGTGGGCTTTCACTAAAGCGCTCAAATGTTTCATGCGCGCAGTTTTTCGTAGTGGTTGACGCGGTTATAGATCAGGCCGTAATAACAGCTGTACGCAATGAGGTCAACAAGGCAGTAACGCCATACAAAATCTTGGATATCCTGACCAGGATTCAAGTAAAGCCAAAGCATTGACGCAAAATAAAGAATTTGCCAAAGGGCACTGAAACGTACTTCTTGGAGTGCAACCAAAGTTGAGCTCAAGGGTGAAACCACAAATTTGAGGGTCTGACCAAAAATAAGTACGCCGGTAAGTTGGCCTGCGAGCCGCCATTCAGGTCCGAAAACAAAGGCAAAGAGCGGCGAGGCAAAGAGCAACAAAAAGACCGCAAGGGGCAAACTCAAGAGCAGTAGGGTCAGGCTCACTTTTTTGAAGTCTGGAACAATTGCTTCTTTTTTGCGGATGCGCTCTGCTTGATGCTGCAAATAAACTTGAGAAAGCGAAATGGAAATAAGTGCCATAGGCAAGGAAAGCACCATTCTGCTGAGGTCAAATTGCCCTGTTTGTGCTTTGCCAAAAGCTGCATTCACGATAAATACAGGTAGGGTGAGGCTGATGGTGTTGAGCAAAGATGGAAAGGCGTGGTAAATTGGAAAGCGCCAATACTTTTTGAGTGTCGGTATGGTATTTTGGAGTCGAAAAGCAAAATTGAGCCCCATTCTCTTGGCCTGCCAAAATCCGCCAAAAAAATTGATGATATCGCCTACTAGGTTGCCTAAAAGCAAACCAGTGCTGTTCCCAAAATAACCACTTGCGCTCTGTGCAGCGGCTTCGGTTGTTCTGCGGTATACCTTGTTTTTTGCTGCGTCTTTGAATGCTTTTTTTCTGATCAGGTATAAATTAAAGCATTGAAAACTGCTCACCAAAAAAACACTTACCGGCAATAAGTGCAGGTACCAAGATTCTTGGTCGTTCAAGGAAAACCGTCGAACAATCCAAGATTCATTTAAAAACACAATAATCCAAACAAGCAAGGCAAGAACAGCCGTAATCAAGACGCCTCCTGCTACTAAATGATTGGCCTCTTTGTCCTCTTCCGGCAAAACAATTGCGCTCTCATACTTGAGATTGGCGATGGCTACGAGCATGCCAACAGCAGTGACATAAAGTGCGGCTGTTCCAAATTCTTCGGCGCTGAACATTCTGCGGAGCACAGGCTGAAATAAAATGGGAATGAGTTGAGCGAGCACCGTACCCACAATCAGTGTAGCCGAATTGCGAAGTAGTCCAGAGTTGGTAAAATATTGTCGGATGCGTTGGTACATAAGTGAGCTAACGCTACAAAGATAATCAAATCAAAATGTATTCATTTTTAGCGCAAATAACATAGGAGCAGTATATTTGTGCAAACTTTCAACAAAATGAAAAACGTAGCAGTAATTGGTGCAGGCACCATGGGAAATGGCATCGCACACGTCTTTGCCCAATTTGGATACAACGTCAATCTAATCGATGTTTCAGAAGCCGCCCTCGAGCGTGCTATCGGCACAATTGCCAAGAACCTCGATCGCCAAGTTGCCAAAGGCAGCCTCACCGAGGAGCAGAAAGCACAAACACTTCAAAACCTCACAACCTTTTCCAATATGGCTGAAGGTGTCAAAGGCGTAGAACTTGTTGTAGAAGCTGCTACAGAAAATGTCGACCTCAAACTAAAAATATTCAAAGACCTCGATGCTTTTACAGCTCCTGAGGTCATTCTCGCTACCAATACGTCATCAATTTCGATCACCAAAATTGCTGCCGTGACCAATCGCCCAGATAAAGTCATTGGGATGCACTTCATGAATCCTGTTCCGGTCATGAAACTTGTTGAAATCATTCGTGGTTATTCTACTTCGGACGAGGTTACAGCACTTATCATGGAAACCTCGCGCAGCTTATCTAAAGTACCAGTAGAGGTCAATGATTACCCAGGTTTTGTGGCCAATCGCATCCTGATGCCAATGATCAACGAAGCGATTTATACTTTATTTGAAGGTGTTGCTGGCGTTGAAGAAATCGACACCGTCATGAAGCTCGGTATGGCACACCCAATGGGGCCGCTACAACTTGCCGACTTCATCGGACTCGATGTTTGCCTGGCTATTTTAGAAGTCTTGCACGAAGGTTTTGGCAATCCAAAATACGCGCCGTGTCCGTTGCTTGTCAATATGGTAATGGCCGGTAAAAAAGGTGTTAAATCAGGAGAAGGTTTCTATTCTTGGACACACGGCACCAAAGATTTGGTGGTAGCCTCTAATTTTAAGAAGTAAGTCTTAAAAGCGAATTGTTTTCTGTAACCTATCCAAGACAATTTTGTCAATAGGAAAGGTGAGGTCTTCGCTATTCAATTTTTGAATACTTATCCAGCGCTGTTTCTCTTGTTCTACTTCAAAAGGAGTTTGATATGCCTCGCTTGCCGGAAAGTCATGCTTTTGCAAGCGCACCAGGTAGTAAAAAGCTACTAAATTGCTTTGATCAAAAGCAGATAACTGATGAAATTCATTGACGTAGAAAAATTCGACGTCTGTACATTCGAGTTCAAGTTCTTCTTGGAGTTCTCGGCATAAGGCGTCTTTGATGCCTTCTCCAGTTTCTACGCCTCCGCCAGGAAACTTAGTGAAAAAAGTACCAAAACGACATTCGTCTGAGAGCAGTATTTCACCGAACTCATTGATAATTAAAGCGTAAACGCGTAGGTTGAAGCGACCCAATTAACGAATAAACTTGAAGTTTCTTCCTGGATAAACCGCAGCTTCTTCGAGTTCTTCCTCGATGCGCAGCAATTGATTGTATTTGGCCATGCGGTCTGAACGCGAGGCTGATCCGGTTTTGATTTGCCCACAATTGAGTGCCACGGCTAGGTCGGCAATGGTGTTGTCTTCGGTTTCGCCACTGCGGTGACTCATGACTGAAGAATAACCGTTGCGTGTAGCCAAATTAACGGCTTCAATGGTTTCTGTAAGCGTACCGATTTGGTTGACCTTGACAAGTATAGAATTGGCAACACCTTGTTCGATACCTTGTTGCAGTCTTTTGGAATTGGTCACAAAAAGATCATCACCTACTAATTGGATTTTGTGTCCTAATTTTTCTGTAGCGAGTTTCCAACCTGCCCAGTCGTCTTCGGCTAAGCCGTCTTCGATAGAGATAATCGGGTAGCGCTCACACCAATCTGCCCAGAATGCAACCATTTCTTCAGAAGACCTAGATTCACCTGTTGAGGCAAAATTATATTTACCAGTAGCTTCATCATAAAATTCAGAAGCAGCAGCGTCTAGCGCAATGTACATGTCAACACCCGGCTTAAAGCCAGCTTTTTCGATGGCTTCCATCACTACTTGCAATGCTTCTTCATTGGAACCTAAGCTAGGCGCAAAACCACCTTCGTCACCTACGTTGGTAGACATTCCTCTGGATTTAAGAACCGCTTTTAAGTGATGAAATACTTCTGTTCCCCAACGCAAACCTTCCGAAAAACTTTTGGCACCAAATGGCATGACCATAAATTCTTGGATATCGATAAGGTTGTCGGCATGAGAACCACCATTGAGGATGTTCATCATGGGTACCGGCATCGTGACGGCGCCTACACCACCGATGTATTGAAATAAACTTAGACCAGCTTCTGCAGCAGCAGCTTTGGCAATAGCCAAAGACGTTCCGAGAATAGCGTTGGCGCCTAAATTAGATTTATTGGGTGTGTTGTCTAGGGCGATTAGGAGGTAGTCGATTTTCTTTTGTTCAAAGATGTCCATGCCAAGCAAGGCATTTTGGATGGTGGTATTGACGTTTTCAACGGCTTTTCTTACGCCTTTACCAAGGTATTCAGATTTGTCGCCGTCGCGTAATTCTACAGCTTCGTGCACACCTGTAGATGCTCCGGAGGGCACTGCCGCGCGTCCGAGCACGCCATTTTCGGTGAGGACATCAACTTCTATAGTTGGGTTGCCGCGTGAATCTAAAATTTGACGGGCGTGGATGCTGGCGATAAAACTCATTTTGTTTGGTATTGTTGCATGTGTTGAATAAAGGCATCAAAAAGGTAACGGGAGTCGTGCGGACCCGCCGATGCTTCTGGATGGTATTGAACAGAGAATACGGGCTTGTCTTTGATGGCAATGCCGGCAACTGTATGGTCGTTGAGGTGTTCGTGTGTCACTTCAATAGCTGGATTCAAGGCAATACTTTCTTTGGTAATCACAAAACCGTGATTTTGCGAGGTAATTTCACCTTTTCCAGTCTTTAAATTCAAAATAGGATGGTTGATTCCGCGGTGTCCGTTGAACATTTTCTCCGTTTTGAGCCCTTGGCTGAGGCCCAGAATTTGGTGACCTAAGCAAATACCAAATACGGGAGTGTGACCGGCTGCAATTTCTTTGACAAGCGCTATGCTCTGCGTCATGACAGATGGGTCTCCAGGGCCGTTTGAAAGCATGTAGCCATCTGGTTCAAAGGCATCGAGCTCAGCTTTGGTTGCATGCATAGGGAATACCTTTACATGACAACCGCGCTCTACTAGACAGCGCACAATATTTTTCTTGACACCGAAATCAAGTAAAGAGACACGGTATTTAGGATTTTCAGGACTTACCTCATAAGCTGTTGTTGTGGTCACGCGGGAAGAAAGTTCAAGACCATCCATAGATGGAATCTCTTTGAGCTTTTCTTCGAGGATAGCTACATCTAGGATTTCTGAAGAAATGATGGCGTTCATGGCGCCTTTATTGCGGATATGACGTACAAGTGCACGTGTATCAATGTCAGAGATACCCACTGTGCCATTCTTTTCCATGAGTTCTTGTAGCGAGCCTTCTGCGGCCGAGCGCGAAAAACCATTAGAAAACTTTTTGGTAATAAGCCCAGCTATTTTGATTGAATCTGATTCGATCTCTTCTGTATGCACACCGTAGTTGCCAATGTGGGAGGTAGTCATGATCAATAACTGACCGAGATAAGAAGGATCAGTAAATACTTCTTGATAGCCGGTCATGCCTGTATTGAAGGCGATTTCACCGCCAGTGGTTCCTATTTTGCCAATGGCAATGCCTTTGAATACTGTGCCATCTTCTAAAAGGAGAATAGCTGCTTGATTTTGCTGCATTTATAAATTTTCTCCAAAATTACGGACTTTGTTAAAATAGGAAGGGTATAAAAACAAAAAAGGCGGACATTGTCCGCCTTTTTTATCAACATAATGTCAATTTATTCTTCAGTTTTCTCTTCTTCAGTAGCAGTATCTGCTTCTTCAGTTGATTCTGCAGCTGGAGCTTCTTCAACAACATCTGCGGCTGGTGTTTCTTCAACAACTTCTGCGGCTGGTGCTTCTTCAACCACTTCAACAGCGGTTGCTGCAACACCTTCGCTCGCTTTACCGCCACGACGTGAGCGACGTGTAGTTTTCTTGCTTTCGTTGTTGTTGTACAATTCGTTGAAGTCAACGATTTCGATCATACACATTTCTGCGTTGTCACCTAAACGGTAACCAGTGCGGATGATGCGTGTATAACCACCTTCGCGGTTTGCAATTTTTGGCGCAACCTCTCTAAATAATTCGGTGACGGCTTCTTTACTTTGTAAGTAAGAGAAAACAACACGACGAGAGTGTGTAGAATCGGTTTTTGATTTCGTGAGCAAAGGCTCAACAAATACGCGCAATGATTTTGCTTTTGCAATGGTTGTAGTGATGCGCTTGTGTTCGATCAAAGAACAAGCCATGTTTTGAAGCATTGCTTTGCGGTGGCCAGTCTTTCTTCCTAAGTGATTTACTTTATTTCCGTGTCTCATGACTTAAAATCTTAATCTCTGTCTAATTTATATTTTGCGACATTCATCCCGAAAGTCAAGCCTTTGCTATCGACGAGGTCTTCTAGCTCCGTAAGTGATTTCTTGCCGAAGTTTCTGAATTTCAATAAGTCAGATTTGGCATAGGATACGAGGTCTCCAAGTGTTTCTACATCTGCTGCTTTCAAGCAATTGAGGGCACGAACAGAAAGGTCCATGTCTACCAATTTAGTCTTGAGTAACTGACGCATGTGTAGTGATGTTTCGTCGAATTCTTCTGATTCAGCTTTGATTTCACTGTCTAAAGTAATGCGCTCGTCTGAGAACAACATGAAGTGATGAATCAAAATTTTAGCAGCTTCTTTCAAGGCATCTTTCGGATGAATAGAACCATCTGTTTTGATGTGGAAAACCAATTTCTCGTAGTCAGTTTTTTGCTCAACACGGTAGTTTTCGATGCTGTATTGAACATTGACGATCGGTGTAAAAATAGAGTCGATGCTAATTGTTCCGAAAGGTGCGTTTGCAGATTTGTTTTCATCTGCAGGTACATAACCACGACCTTTAACAATCGTGAGTTCCATTTCAAATTTAACAGAAGTCTCCATGTTACAAATAACGAGATCAGGATTCAAGACCTGGAACGCACTTGTAAATTTACCGAGATCACCGGCAGTGAGTTGTTGTTGGTTGCTTACTGATACAATAACAGTTTCAGTGTCTGTTCCTTCGATCTGACGCTTGAAGCGCACTTGCTTGAGGTTCAAGACAATTTCTGTAACGTCTTCTACAATACCTTTTAGGGTAGTGAATTCGTGGTCTGCACCCTGAATCTTAATAGACGAAATTGCAAAACCTTCTAAGGAAGAAAGCAAAATTCGACGGAGGGAGTTACCAATGGTAATTCCGTAGCCCGGTTCTAGCGGACGAAACTCAAATTCTCCGTTGAAATCATCGGAGTTGAGCATGATAACCTTGTCAGGTTTTTGAAAATCCAATATTGCCATTTTCTATCGCTTAGGGTTATTTAGAATACAATTCGACGATTAATTGCTCGCGAATATTTTCTGGGATCATTTCTCTTGCAGGTAAGTTTAATAATTTACCGCTCATGCTTGACGAATCCCAATCAAGCCAATCATAAGTTTTATTGCTAGCAGTAAGTGAACCTGTAATCGCTTCCAAAGACTTTGATTTTTCGCGAACGCCTACGACGTCACCAATGCGCAAAGTGTATGAAGGAATGTTTACAACTTCTCCGTTTACTGTGATGTGTTTGTGAGAAACAAGCTGACGAGCGCCACGACGAGTAGGAGAGATACCTAAGCGGTAAACTGTGTTGTCTAAGCGAGCTTCGCAAAGTTGCAATAACACTTCACCGGTAATACCTTTCATGCGTGATGCTTTCTCAAACATGTTTGCAAACTGACGCTCAAGAATTCCGTAAGTGTACTTCGCTTTTTGCTTTTCACCTAACTGAACTGCGTATTCAGATTGCTTGCCACCTCTTCTCTTAGATGGGCCGTGTTGTCCTGGACCGTAATTTCTTCTTTCCAAGGATTTGTCTGGGCCAAAAATTGGATCGCGGAAACGACGCGCAATTTTTGATTTGGGACCTCTGTATCTTGCCATTATAAATAAAATTGTGCAGGCGTCATGAATTAAGGCATTCCTTCGATGACACTAAGCCCGCAGGTTAAAAAAAAACTATACTCTTCTTCTTTTTGGAGGACGACAACCGTTGTGTGGCATTGGTGTCACGTCAACGATTTCTGTTACTTCAATGCCTGAATTGTGAAGGGCGCGGATGGCAGACTCACGTCCGGCACCTGGGCCTTTTACAAATACACGCACTCTACGTAGTCCGAAGTCATGTGCTTCTTTTGATGCGTCTTCTGCTGCGATTTGTGCAGCATAAGGCGTGTTCTTTTTAGAACCTTTGAAGCCCATCTTGCCTGCAGATGACCAAGAGATCACTTGTCCGGCATTGTTCGTTAAAGAAATGATGATGTTATTGAAACTCGCTTGGATATGCGCTTCTCCGGCAGCATCAACTTTAACGTTCTTCTTCTTTTTTTGGTTTGCTTTTGCCATTTTATTGGGAACTAGTTATTATTTAGTTGCTTTTTTCTTGTTCGCAACAGTCTTACGTTTTCCTTTACGTGTGCGAGAGTTGTTTTTGGTTCTTTGACCACGAAGCGGTAAGCCTAAACGGTGACGAATTCCGCGCTGACATCCGATGTCCATGAGGCGCTTGATGTTCAACTGAACTTCTGAGCGCAACTGACCTTCCGTTTTGATTTCATTAACGGTGTTACGAATAGCGGCTAATTGGTCATCATTCCATTCCTGGACTTTGATGTTTTCATCAATACCGTTAGTGTTCAAAATCATCTTAGCTTTACTTCTACCAATTCCGTAGATGTAAGTAAGGCCAATGACTCCTCTTTTGTTTTTTGGTAAATCTATACCTGCAATACGTGCCATATACTTATAATTATCCTTGACGTTGTTTTAATTTCGGATTCTTCTTGTTGATCACGTAAACTTTACCTTTACGCTTCACAATCTTGCAATCTGCAGTTCTCTTCTTAACTGATGCTCTGACTTTCATAATTCTAGTTATTTGTATCTAAAAGATATTCTACCTTTTGTTAAATCATAAGGAGACATTTCTACTTTAACGCGGTCTCCGGGAAGTATTTTAATGTAAAACATGCGCATTTTGCCAGAAATATGGGCAGTAATGACATGTCCGTTTTCGAGTTCTACCCTAAACATTGCGTTAGGCAGTGCCTCGAGTATAGTGCCGTCTTGTTCTATGGAAGTTTGTTTTGCCATATATTACATTCCAGATAATTCGTTAGCACCTCTACGACCTCTTACACGTGTACCCTCCATGAGTGAATCCATGTTGCGGTTCAGTTGGTAAGTTTCGATTTGTTGAAGGGTATCGAGGACAACACCAACCATAATCAAGATGGAAGTACCACCAAAGAACATGGCAAAGCTGTCGTTGACACCTGCTAGTTTTGCAATTGAAGGCAAAATAGCGATCAATGCAAGGAATAAAGACCCTGGGAATGTAATGCGAGAAACGACTTGATCGACGTGCTCAGCTGTTTCTTCACCTGGACGAACCCCTGGGATAAAACCACCACTCTTTTTGAGGTCATCGGCGATTTTGCTAGGGTTGATCATGATAGCGGTGTAGAAGTAAGTAAACACTACAATTAAAATAACCAAAAGAAGGTTGTAGCTAAAACCGTATGGGTCTCCAAGGGTTTTGGTCAACCATCCACCGTCCTGTTCTTGCGTCACTCCTTGATAAACCATCATTGGGATGGTCATGATCGCTTGCGCGAAAATGATAGGCATTACACCACTTGCGTTGATTTTGATAGGCAAGTAGTTGCGTGCGCCATTTACATCTTCCATTGCTCTGGCTCCGGCAACGCGCTTCGCTGTATTGAGCGGAATGCGTCGGACACCTTGCACAATGAGAATGGTCACGAGGATGATCAAGAAGAACATAACGATTTCCAATACCAAACGAATGAGGTTACCAGCTTCTACTGATTTACCAAATTCTGCAAAGAATGCACCTGGTAAGCGAGAGAGGATACCTACTGTAATGAGTAAAGAAATACCATTTCCAATACCGCGCTCAGTAATGCGTTCTCCGAGCCACACTGCAAACATAGACCCTGCGATTAATAACATAATGGTTTGTGTCCACCAAAATGTATCAGGGTTGTCTGGCATTGCATTTTTGTTACTTACATAAAGTGTAAGGTAACTAGGGGCTTGCAAAGCACAAATAACAATTGTCAAGAGACGGGTATAGTTATTGATTTGCTTTCTGCCTGATTCTCCTTCATTTTGCATTTTCTGAACCGCTGGAACAGCCATTCCTAACAATTGCATGATGATGGAGGCACTGATGTAAGGCATGATGCCAAGTGCCATGATCGAAGCATTGGTGAATCCTCCACCGGAAAATACGGAGAGGATACTTTCTAGAAAGTTTTGGTCTGTAGCCGTGCTAGTCAGGGCATCGTACTTGACGCCTGGCAAAATCACGAATGATCCTACTCGGTAAGTAAGAATAAGGCCAAGTGTCAAGAGAATGCGCTTGCGCAGCTCTTCAACTTTCCAGATATTTTGCAGGTTGGTTATTAATCGTTTCATCTAAAAGCGTGCAAAGATAGTTAGATTTTTGTACATGTACCACCTAAAGCTTCAATTGCAGCAATTGCTGTAGTTGAAAAACCGTTAGCAGTAATGTTCACTTTTGCTTTTAAGTCACCACGACCAAGTACTTTGACGAGTTCGTTGTTTGATAAAAGACCGTTCTCACGCATGACTTCTGGAGTGATATCCAAAATGCCTTTTACGCTTGCAAGATTTTCGATGATATCGAGGTTAATGGCTTTATACTCAACACGGTTGATGTTTTTAAAACCAAATTTCGGTACGCGACGTTGCAAAGGCATTTGTCCACCTTCAAAACCAATTTTGGTTTTGTAACCAGAACGAGATTTTGCACCCTTGTGTCCACGTGTGGAGGTACCACCGCGTCCTGATCCTTGACCACGACCGATACGCTTTTCCGCTTTGATCGAGCCTGCTGCTGGTGTAAGATTATGTAATTCCATTTCTTTCTTAGTCTATTGTTCCACTACTAGAATAAGGTGTTTTACCTTATTCACCATTCCCATAATTTGAGGAGTTACCTCTTTTTCTATAACTTGGTTCAAGCGACGAAAACCTAAAGCTTGGATTGTAGCTTTTTGATCAGCTGGACGCTTGATCGCACTTTTCACGAGTTTGATTTTGATTGTGCTCATTGCTGAATATTTTAACCGTTGAATACTTTATCAAGGGAAATTCCACGTTGACGAGCAACTGCAACTGCATCGCGCATGTTTGCAAGTGCGTCCATAGTTGCTTTAACTACGTTGTGTGGGTTAGATGATCCTTGAGATTTTGCCAATACATTGTGTACGCCAACGCTTTCGAGTACAGCGCGCATCGCACCACCGGCGATTACACCAGTACCTTCAGTAGCTGGCTTGAGGAATACCTCAGCACCACCGAATTTACCTTTTTGTTCGTGCGGGACAGTACCTCTAAGAATAGGAACTTTGATCAAGTTTTTCTTAGCGTCGTCGATGCCTTTAGTAATGGCTTCGGTAACTTCTTTCGCTTTACCAAGACCATGACCTACAACACCGTGTTCGTCTCCAACTACAACAATAGCTGAGAAACTGAACGTACGACCACCTTTAGTCACTTTAGTAACACGGTTTACAGCAACGAGTTTGTCTTTTAACTCGATATCAGCTGATTTCACTCTGTTTACGATTTGAGCTGCCATTTTTCTTAAAATTTGAGTCCTCCTTCGCGAGCTGAATCAGCCAAGGATTTAATTCTACCATGATACAAGTAACCATTGCGGTCAAAAACTACGCGTTCTACACCTGCTTTTTGAGCAACTTCTGCGATTTTCTTTCCGACAACTGCTGCCTGATTTACTTTGTTTACTTTTTGCGCATCATCCATTTTGAGTGAACCAGCAGAGGCAAGTGTACGACCTGTGTTGTCGTCGATTACTTGCGCATAGATTTGCTTGTTACTTCTGAATACTGTAAGACGCGGAATAGCTGAAGTACCGAAAACTTTTTTTCTAATTCTTCGCTTGATTTTTGCTCTTCTTAATACTTTATTTAGTGCCATAATTCTTTCGATTATTTTTTACCTGCTGACTTACCAGCTTTTCTACGAATTTCTTCACCTACAAAGCGGATACCTTTTCCTTTGTATGGTTCAGGTTTTCTGAAAGAGCGAATCTTGGCTGCTACTTGGCCGAGTAATTGCTTGTCAAAAGACTCTAAAGTCACGACAGGCGCTTTACCTTTTTCAGTTACAGTGGTAACGTTCACTTCTTTCGGGATTTCCAAAATAATGGCATGTGAAAATCCGAGGGCTAATTCGAGTTGTTGACCAACTGCATTTGCACGGTAACCAACTCCAATGACTTCCATTTCTTTTTTGAATCCTTCTGACACACCATGGATCATGTTGAAAACCAAAGCGCGGTATAAACCATGCTTGGAACGGTGATCTGGAGCGTCAGTGGAACGCGCAAAAGTAATGACGTTGTCTTCAATGCTAACGCTTACCGAAGCATCAATGTGTTGAGATAATTCTCCTTTTTTCCCTTTTACCGTCATGACGGCATCTTTGAACGTCACTTCGACGCCAGCTGGGATAGTTATAGGTGCTTTTCCAATTCTTGACATTGCTCTTGATTTTTAGTAAACGTAACAAATAACCTCGCCGCCAACGTTTTGTTGACGTGCTTCTTTATCTGTAATCACACCACGAGAGGTAGAAACGATGGCAATACCTAAACCATTCAAAACGCGTGGCATTTCTTCGGCACTGCTATATTTTCTAAGTCCTGGACGTGAAGCACGTTGCAATTTAGTAATGGCTGGTACACGCGTAGACATATTGTATTTCAAGGCGATTTTGATCGTTCCTTGTTTGTTGTCTTCCTCAAATTTGTAGTTGAGGATATACCCTTGGTCAAACAAAATTTGTGTCATTGCACGTTTAATGTTTGAACCTGGGATATCTACGGTCTTCAAGCCTGCTGCACTCGCATTTCTGATGCGGGTGAGGAAATCTGCTATTGGATCTGTATTCATTTCTTTAGTTTTATCTTAATTACCAACTTGCTTTCTTAACTCCGGGGATTTTACCAGCCAAAGCCATCTCGCGGAAAGTAACCCTTGAGATACCAAATTGACGCATGTAACCTCTCGGACGACCAGTTAAGCCACAACGGTTGTGTTTTCTGATTTTAGAGGAGTTTGCTGGTAATTTTTGCAATTGCATCATTGCATCCCATTTTTGAGACTGAATTTCTTCAGATGCATCAGTTGACTTCAAAATTTTGGTAAGTTCCGCACGTTTCTTTTCGTAACGGTTTACTAACCTTTCTCTTTTGCGCTCACGCGCTTTCATTGATTCTTTAGCCATTTCTATTACTTTTTAATAAATGGAAAACCAAATGCATCCAACAATGCTTTTGCCTCTTCGTCGCTCGCTGCTGAAGTCACGAAGGTGATGTCCATACCGAGGATACGATTTACTTTATCAATATCAATTTCTGGGAAAATGATGTGTTCTTTGATACCGAGGTTGAAGTTACCACGACCGTCAAATCCTTTTGGGTTGATCCCGCGGAAGTCACGTGTTCTTGGTAATGCCACAGCAAGTAAACGATCTAGGAAGTCGTACATGCGGTCACCGCGAAGGGTAACTTTTGTACCAATTGGCATCCCTTTACGCAACTTAAAGTTGGAGATATCTTTCTTAGAAATGGTTGTAATTGCTTTTTGACCAGCGATACGAGATAAGTCTGCAGCGGCGCTGTCGATCAATTTCTTGTCGGCAACTGCATCACCCATACCTTGGCTGAGTACAATTTTTTCTAACTTAGGAACGCTCATTACAGATTTGTAATTGAAACGCTCTTGAAGCGTTTGCTTGATTTCGTTCCTGTACTTTTCTTTTAATCTTGGCGTGTAACTCATTACTTAATCACCTCCCCTGATTTTTT